>Ga0255334_1000987_pt1 | contig 15734 bp, 12 predicted proteins | sample EtOH5_35cm_T3_12_FD_202080 | JGI IMG/M metagenome (GOLD analysis project Ga0255334, IMG submission 202080) | Sandy soil microbial communities from University of British Columbia, Vancouver, Canada - EtOH5_35cm_T3_129 | ecosystem: Engineered > Artificial ecosystem > Sand microcosm > Unclassified ...
CGCGCAGGTTCACGACACGGCCACCGTTCTGGAAATTGCGGACCTCCGGGTCCTTTCCCAGACGCCCGAGGATGATCACCTTGTTGACGCCGGCCATCGGCCCCTACTCCCGCGCTTCGGAGGCGCCTTATAGCCGAGGTGCCACGGAACCTCCATATGCGCCCCGCACAAGCCCCTTCCCCATTCCCGCCGCCAGATGGCACACTTGAACGCAAGGTGAACATGGAGTCTCCTCCCCGATGGCCCAAGAGCGCCCCGTGATCCGCGTCCGCGGCGCCCGGACCCATAATCTCAAGAACATCGACGTCGAAATCCCCCGCGACAGCCTGACGGTGATCACCGGGGTGTCCGGTTCGGGGAAATCCTCGCTGGCCTTCGACACCATCTATGCCGAGGGGCAGCGCCGCTACGTCGAGTCGCTCTCGGCCTATGCCCGCCAGTTCCTGCAGCTGATGGACAAGCCGGACGTCGATTCGATCGAGGGGCTCTCGCCCGCGATTTCCATCGAGCAGAAGACCACCAGCCACAATCCGCGTTCCACCGTCGGCACGGTGACCGAGATCCACGACTACATGCGCCTGCTCTGGGCGCGGGCCGGGGTGCCCTATTCGCCCGCGACCGGGCTGCCGATCGAGGCGCAGACCGTCTCCATGATGGTCGATCGCGTGATGGCGATGCCGGAGGGCACGCGGCTGCTGCTGCTCGCCCCGGTCGCCCGTGGCCGCAAGGGCGAGTGGAAGAAGGAGTTTGCCGAATGGCAGCGGCGCGGCTTCGAGCGCGTGAAGGTCAATGGCGCGCTGCTGCGGATCGATGAGGTCCCCAACCTCGCCAAGACCAGGAAGCACGACATCGAGGTCGTGGTGGACCGCGTGGTGGTGCGCCCCGGCGTCGAATCCCGCCTCGCCGACAGTTTCGAGACCGCGCTGCAGCTGGCCGATGGCATCGCCTATGCCGAGACCGCCGATGGCGGCGAACGCACCGTGTTCAGCCAGAAATTCGCCTGCCCGGTCAGCGGCTTCACCATCGAGGAAATCGAGCCCCGGCTGTTTTCCTTCAACAGCCCGCAGGGCGCCTGCCCGGCCTGCGATGGGCTGGGGACGGAATCCTTCTTCGATCCCGCCATGGTGGTGCCGGATGACGACCGGAGTTTGACCGATGGCGCGATCGCGCCTTGGGCCGGCACCGCCGCCAGCCCCTATTACGACCAGACCATCCAGAGCCTGGCCCGCCACTACAAGGTGCCGCTGACCACACGCTGGTCCGACCTGCCCGAGATTTTTCGCCAGGCGCTGCTGCACGGCACGGCCGGGGAAGTGGTGACCCTGCGCTACAAGGACGGTCTGCGCGCCTATGACGTCAAAAAACCGTTCGAAGGGGTGATCCCCAACCTCGAACGCCGCCTGCGCGAGACCGACAATGCCTGGGTGCGCGAGGACCTCGGCCGCTACCAGGCCCAGAAACCCTGCCAGGCCTGCGGCGGTTTTCGCCTGAAGCCCGAGGCGCTGTCGGTCAAGATCGCCCAATGCAGCATCGGCGAAGCCTCGGATCTCTCGATCCGCGAGGCCGATGCCTGGTTCCGCACCGTCGAGGCGACGCTGACCCCGCAGCGCGCCACCATCGCGCGCCGCATCCTGCGCGAGATCACCGACCGGCTGCGCTTCCTGGTCGATGTCGGTCTGGACTACCTGACCCTGGCGCGGGCTTCGGCGACGCTTTCGGGCGGGGAATCCCAGCGCATCCGGCTGGCGTCCCAGATCGGCAGCGGGCTGACCGGGGTGCTTTACGTGCTCGACGAACCCTCGATCGGGCTGCATCAGCGCGACAATGAGCGGCTGCTGACCACGCTGCGGCGGCTGCGCGACCTCGGGAACACCGTGCTGGTCGTGGAGCATGACGAGGATGCGATCCGCCAGGCCGATTTCCTGCTGGATATCGGGCCCGCGGCGGGTCTTGCCGGTGGCCAGGTGGTGGCCCAGGGCACGCCCGAGGAGGTCGCCGCCGATCCCGCCAGCCTGACCGGCGCCTACCTGTCCGGCCGCCGCCGCATCGAGATTCCGACCATGCGGCGAAAACCCGATCCCAAGCGGCAGATCCGCGTGGTCAATGCCACCGGCAACAATTTGCGGGGCATTTCGGCCAGCATCCCGCTGGGGCTGATGACCTGCGTCACCGGTGTCTCCGGCGGCGGCAAATCCACGCTGGTGATCGAGACGCTGTACAAGGCCGCCGCGCGCCGGCTGATGGGCGCGGGCACGGTGCCGGCGCCGCATGACAAGATCGAAGGGCTGGAACAGCTCGACAAGATCATCGACATCGACCAGTCGCCGATCGGCCGCACGCCGCGTTCCAACCCCGCGACCTATACGGGGCTGTTCGCGCCGATCCGCGACTGGTTCTCGGAACTGCCCGACAGCCGCGCGCGCGGCTACAAGCCCGGCCGCTTCAGCTTCAACGTCAAGGGCGGGCGCTGCGAAGCCTGCCAGGGCGATGGCGTGCTGAAGATCGAGATGCATTTTTTGCCGGACGTCTACGTCACCTGCGACACCTGCAAAGGCAAGCGCTACAACCGCGAAACGCTCGAAGTGAAGTTCCGCCAAAAGTCCATCGCCGATGTGCTGGAGATGACGGTGGATGAGGGCGCCGCCTTCTTCGCCGCCGTGCCCTCGATCCACGACAAGCTGAAGACGTTGTCGGAGGTGGGGCTGGGCTATATCCGCCTGGGCCAGCAGGCGACGACGCTCTCGGGTGGCGAGGCGCAGCGCATCAAGCTCGCCAAGGAATTGTCGCGGCGCGCGACGGGGCGGACGCTCTACATCCTCGACGAGCCAACGACCGGGCTGCATTTCGAGGATGTGCGCAAGCTGCTGGAGGTGCTGCAGGCGCTGGTCGAGACCGGCAACACCATCGTGGTGATCGAGCACAATCTGGAGGTCATCAAGACCGCCGACTGGCTGCTGGACCTGGGGCCGGAAGGTGGCCAGGGCGGCGGGCAGATCGTCGCGCAAGGCACGCCGGAACAGGTGGCGGCGGTGGCCGACAGCCATACCGGGCACTTCCTGGCGCCGCTGCTGCCGGCGGTGGCGAAGAAGCGCAAGCGCGCCTGATTCAGATCAGGGCCAGGGAAACTTGATGAAGCCGAAGCCGCCGTCCTTCATCGTCGCATAGGCCGAAAGCGGCACCTTCGGCAGCACCGCGAAGCTGTCCAGCGCGCAAGGGGTGGGCGCGTGGCGCGCGAAATCGCGCAGCCCCGGGATAAAATTCTGCACCACCTCCCAGCCGCCGAGCCAGGCGAGGGGACGTCCCTGCACCTCGCGCACCGCGGGGTCGGGGTCCTCCAGCACCGGCCTTGCGCGGCCGGCCCAGCTGCGCAGGGAATCCCTGGTCACCACCCAGAACAGCGTGTCGCAGACGCCGAACCCCGGCGTCAGCGCCAGCTTCATGCGGAACATCTGCTGCATCTGGGTCCCGGCGTCCTCGCCGCGCCCGAGGATGTCGGCGAAGGTCGAATCCTCCATCCACCAGGGCGAGGTCAGATTGATCCAGTCGGGGATGGGGTTGCCCTTGTCGTCGCGCGAATGGCCCAGCCGCACCAGCAGCCTGCCCTTGCGCAGCTTGGATTCCACGGGCCAGGTGATGCCACCGATGAAGCGGCCGGCGGCCGGCGGCCGGGGACCAGCCCCGCGCGTAGTCGCGGTTGGTCTCGCGGGCGCTGCCCTGGAATTCGCTATCGTTTGCGGCCATGCAATGATGTGTAGCCGCAAGGCCGACCTGCCCCAACCCGCTTCCGGCAACGATAACACCGAACTGAACGGCCACGCTCCCCGACCCGGCCATCAATGAAACGCGCCGGCGCGGGAGCCGCGTCGGCGCTTCTTGAGGAGGAGGGAGCCGACCAGGCTTGGCCGCAACCACCCCCACAGCCCCGGGGCAAGCGGCGCCCGGATGGGCGCCCCCTGTCCCGGCGTCTTCCTGCCGCGGTCAGTGGGCCGCGCTGGCATAGGCCGCGACCGGCTGGCCCGGGGCCACAGCCCAGGCCGGCATCGAACCATCGGTGCCGAGCTGCGCCAGGACACGCTGGCTGGTGCCGGCGGGCACCCACAGGATCTCGGAATTCTCGCCACCGCCGACGGTCACGGGCACCATGCCCTGACGCGGCCTCTGCGCGAAGCTGGGATCATAGTAGGTCGCCGAGTCATTCTCGCCGTTGCTGGTCGCCGTCAATGCGCCCCCGCCCACCACATTGCGGAACGGCCCGTGGCTGAAGTCGACTGTCGCACCCTGGCCATTGCCGAGCGTGCTGATGTCCGGAACGCTGACCTCTTCCGCCTGCGCCGCGGCCAGCGGCTGAACAGCGAGCGCGGCCGCCAGGGCGGCGGCGGCGGTCAGGGTACGGAACTTGAAGCTGGTCATTAGTCTTGTCCTTTGTGATTGGCAGTTCGACAAGCCTTACTGCTCGTCTGCCAACCCATATGGAATGCACGACCTATCTCGTCAGCCGCTGAAATATCGATGACACCGATCGGTCTGACTGATAGATGGAACGCCAGCGATGATCGACTCCCTCACCCTTGACCAGCTCCGCATCTTTCTCGCCGTGATCGATACCGGCAGCTTCTCGGCGGCCGGGCGCCAGCTGCAGCGCGTCCAATCGGCTGTCAGCCAATCGATCCAGTCGCTGGAAGCCACGCTTGGCGTCGCCCTCTTCGATCGGAGCGAAAAGCGGCCGCGTCCGACCGATGCCGGGCGGACCCTGGCCGCCGACGCCAGGCGCGTCATCGCCGGCGCCGAGATGCTGCGCGGCCGGGCCAGCAGCATCGCCAAGGGGCTGGAGCCGGAGCTGACCATGGCCATGGGGCAGATGCTGCCGATCGAGGCCGGGATGGAGGTCCTGCACGATCTGCAGAAGCGTTTCCCCGGCCTGCCGGTGCGGCTGCTGACCGGCGGCATCGCGGCCCCGGAACGTCATCTGCGCGACGGCACCGTCGAACTCGCAATCTACCCGCTGGACATCCTGAAAACCACGGACCTCGAGGCCGAATTCCTGATGGAGGTGAAGATGGTGCCGGTGGTCGCGGCCGGCCATGCCCTGGCCGGGCTGCAAGGCCCGCTGTCGCGGCACGATCTGTCCCGTTATGTCCAGCTGGTGCTGACCGATGCCCTGACCCCGGATGACTGGGCGGTCGGCGTCATCAGCCAGGTGCTGTGGCGCTTCGCGGACATGAACACCCGCATGGCATTCCTGCTGAACGGCTTTGGCTGGTGCAACATGCCGCTGCACCGGGTCGCGCCCTATATCGCCAGCGGCGCGCTGATCCGGCTGCGGCTGCGGGAACAGGAAGGCTTCAGCCTGCTGCTGCATGCGGTGCATCAGCGCGGCAACCCGCCAGGGCAGGCCGGGCGGTGGTTCATCGACCGCCTCCGCGAGCGGTTGGCGACCCGGAGCGAGGCCACCACCGCCAATCCCCGCGGCTTTCCCTACGACTTCCCCGCGGCCGGCGCACTCTAGGTCCTGTGGAGCCTGCGGAGGCCCAAACCGCCCATTTCGCAGTTCAAGACTACCGTTTGGGCTGAGCAGATGCGGCGGGGAATTGGATGGCGCCGCTGGTCAAGGGATGGCCGGACCGGAAGGGCTCGACCGCCCGCGACAACCGCAGGCCAGGGCTCGACCGCGGGGAATTCGTCCCGACCGAGAAAATGGCGGCCCGCTTCGCCGGCCTCGGGCAAAATACCGTGCGATGACGCGGCGAGGCGCCGCAGGCACCTGTCGCGCAACTGCCGGTTCGGGATATAGGCCGCGCCATGGCATCCGCTTTCGCGCCGCTCCGGCATCGCACCTTCCGTACGCTCTGGTGGGCGAACCTCGCGGCCAATGCCGGGATGTGGGTCCAGAACACCGGCGCGGGCTGGTCGATGACGACCCTGGATCCCTCGCCGCTGATGGTGTCGCTGGTCCAGGCCTCGTCGATGCTGCCGGTCTTCCTGCTGGCGCTGCCGGCGGGGGCCCTGGCGGATATCCTCGACCGGCGGCTGTTCCTGATCTCGGCGCAGGTCTGGATGGTCCTGGTGTCGCTGCTGCTCTGCGGCCTCGCCTGGGGCGGGATGCTCGGGCCTTGGAGCCTACTGGCGCTGACCTTCGCGGTCGGCGCGGGCACCGCCATGACCTTTCCGGGGTGGGCGGCGACGACGCCGGAGCTGGTGCCGCGCGCCGACCTCGTGCAGGCGATCGCCTTGAACGGGATCGGCTTCAACCTCGCGCGATCGCTCGGCCCGGCGGTCGGCGGCTTCGTCATCGGCTGGTTCAACACCGCGGCCTCCTTCGCGGTCAATGCCACCTGCGCCAGCCTGCTGCTGATCGCGCTGGTGTTGTGGCGACGTGAGCCTGCGGACGCGAACCGCACCTTGCCCAAGGAACATTTCCTGTCGGCGATGCGGGCGGGGGTGCGGTTCGTCTCGGCCTCGCCGCTGCTGCGGGCGACGATCCTGCGGGCGGTCGCCTTCTTCTTCTTCGGGGCCGCGATCTGGGGGCTGCTGCCGCTGCTGGTGCGCGAACAGCTCGGGCTGGGGCCGGAAGCCTATGGGCTGATGCTGACGGCGATGGGCACGGGCGCGGTCGGCGGGGGGCTGGCGTTGCCCTGGCTGCGGGCGCGGGCCGACCGGTCGCGGATCGTGCTGATGGGGACCATGCTGTCCAGCGCCTCGCTGGCGCTGCTCGGTGTCTCCTTCCATTGGGCGGTCGCGGGGGTCGGGATGGTCGGCTACGGCATCTCCTGGATCACCGTTGCCAGCACCTTGCAGGCCTCGGCGCAATTCGCCGCGCCGGGCTGGGTGCGGGCACGGGCGATCGCGATCTACCAGCTCAGCTTTTTTGGCGCGTTGGCCGCGGGCTCCACGCTCGCGGGCCTCGCGGGGCGGATTTTTGGGCTGCCGGCGACGCTGGTCGCCTTCGGCGTGGCCGGGGCCATCGCCTCCTGGCTCGTGCGGCGGGCGGTGATCGAGGCGCAGCTTGCCGCCGAGGCCAAAAGCATCCAGGTTCCGGCCCGTCCGGAGGCGCCTTCGGCCGATCTGATCGCGACGCTCGGCGAGCATTCCGGGCGGATCCTGGAAGTCGTGCGCTACACCATCGCCCCGCGCGACCGCGAAAGCTTCATCGCTGCCATGGCCGAGTGTCGCCGGGTGCGGCTGCGCAGCGGCGCGGTGACCTGGCGGCTGTATGAGGATGTGGCGATCCCGGAACGCTGGATCGAACTCTGGGCCGTGGATTCCTGGACCGACCATCTGCGCGAGACCGCCCGCATCACCGATGAGGACAAGGCCGTGCTGGCGCGCGCGGCCGCCTTCCAGATCGCCGAGGCGCCGCCGGAGCTGGCCCGCTACCTCAATGTACTGCCGGAAGGGGTCCGAGGGTAACGACCTCGCGGCCTTCCTCCACCATCTCGCCGACCGCGCAGCCGATGTGGATGACGATGCCATCGGCGGGGGCGGCGAGGCGGATTTCGGTCTTCATGGCCTCGATCACCGCCAGCACCTGACCGCGGGCGACCTGTTCGCCGACCACGGCTGAGATGGCGGCAACGCGGCCGGGGATTGGCGCCGACAGCCTGCCGTCGCTGCCCGCGACGCCGGGCGGCGGCGCCATGGGATCGGCGAAGCGCAGGATGTGGGTGGTGCCGCCCAGGGTGACGCGATCGCCCTGCACGCGGGCGCGGAAGGTGTCGTTGCCCCAGGTGACCAGCAACGCGCCGTCGTCGAGCTGCCGGGCCGAAATCGCGGCGGGCTCGGCGCCGGGCAGCGTCACCATCCAGGGATTTTGGCGCGGGCGGGTCAGCATCAGGCTGTGGCGGTCCTCGCCATCCAGCAGCAGCAGACGCAGCGTGGCCTCGCCATGCAGGCGAAAGCCGTCGCTGCGCGCCCAGGGGCCTGTGCCCGCCGCGACCGGCAGGCGGGCGGCGATTGCGGCGGCCATGGCGCGCCAGGGCGCGGGGCCGCGCGGCGAAAGCAGCTCGGCGGCGTGGCGGGCGATGAAGCCGGTGTCGAGCTCGGCCGCATGCAGCGCCGGATGCGCGACGATGCGGCGCAGCAGCCCGAGGTTGGTGGCGGGGCCGGCGACCTCCGCCTCGGCCAAGGCGGTGCCGAGCCGGGCCAGAGCCGCCTCTCGCGTCGGGCCATAGGCGACCAGTTTGGCGATCATGCTGTCGTAATAGGGCGTCACGGCATCGCCCTGCCGCACCCCGGTTTCCACCCGCAGGTCCGGTGCCGCCTCCGGCATCGCGAATAGCGTCAGCCGGCCGGTGGAAGGCCGCCAGTCCTGGTCCGGGTCCTCGGCGCAGAGGCGGACCTCGACGGCATGGCCCTGCGGCGCCGGCGGCCAGGAGGCAGGTAGCGCCTCGCCCGAGGCGACCCGCAGCTGCCATTCGACCAGATCCAGGCCCAGGACCATTTCCGTCACCGGATGTTCGACCTGCAGCCGCGTGTTCATTTCCAGGAAGGAGGCCTGGTCGCCCTCCACCACGAATTCCACGGTGCCGGCGTTCTGGTAGCCGGCGGCGCTGGCGGCGGCGACGGCGCTGGCTTCCAGGCGGGCGATCATCTCGGGGGGCAGCGCAGGAGCCGGGGCTTCCTCCAGCAGTTTTTGATGGCGGCGTTGCAGGGAACAGTCGCGGGTGGAGAGGGCGACGACGCGGCCAAAGCTGTCGCCGAACACCTGGACCTCAACATGGCGGGGGCGTTGCAGCCAGCGTTCCAGCAGCACGCGGTCATCACCAAAAGCCGCCAGGGATTCCCGGCGGGCGGCGGCGAGTTCGACGGCAAAATCCTCGGTCTCGCCGACGCCGCGCATGCCACGGCCGCCACCGCCGGCGGTGGCCTTGATCAGCAGGGGGCGACCGATGCGTTCGGCCTCGGCCAGCAGGCGGGCTTCGGATTGGTCCTCGCCATGGTAGCCGGGCAGGATCGGGGCGCCCGCCGAGGCCGCCAGGGTCTTGGCCGCGGCTTTGCTGCCCATGGCGCGGATGGCGCTGGCGGGCGGGCCGACAAAACGAAAACCGGCGGCGGTGCAGGCCTCGGCGAAATCGGCGTTTTCCGACAGGAAGCCATAGCCGGGGTGGATGGCTTCGGCGCCGCTGCGACGGGCGGCGTCCAGGATGGCATCGGCGCGCAGATAGGAGTCCCGCGCAGCGGCGGGGCCGATAGGGATCGCCTCATCGGCCAAGGCGACATGCAGCGCGTCGCGATCGGCCTCGCTGAACACCGCGATGCTGCGAATGCCCAGGCGCCGGCAGGTGCGGATGATGCGGACGGCGATCTCGCCGCGATTGGCGATCAGGAGCGACTGGATCACATACGGAACAGTCCGAAACGGGTTTCCGGGATCGGCGCGTTCAGCGCCGCGGCGAAGGCGAGGCCGAGCACGTCGCGCGTATCGGCGGGCGCGATGATCCCGTCGTCCCAGAGCCTTGCGGTGGCGTGGTAGGGGTCGCCCTCGACCTCGTATTTCTGGGCGATGGGAGCCTTGAAGGCGGCTTCCTCTGCCTCGGACCAGGTGTCGCCGCGCCCCTCGATGGTGTCGCGGCGCAGGGTTGCCATCACGGCGGCGGCCTGCGATCCGCCCATCACGGAAATGCGGCTGTTCGGCCAGGTGAACAGGAAACGCGGCGAATAGGCCCGCCCGCACATCCCGTAGTTCCCCGCGCCAAAGCTGCCGCCGATCAGCACGGTGATCTTGGGCACCGAAATGGTGGCGACGGCGGTGACGAGCTTGGCGCCATCCTTGGCAATGCCGCCGGTCTCGTATTTGCGGCCGACCATGAAGCCCGCGATGTTCTGCAGGAACAGCAGCGGGATGCGGCGCTGGCTGCAAAGCTCGACGAAATGCGCGCCCTTCTGGGCGGATTCGGAAAACAGGATCCCGTTGTTGGCGATGATGCCGATGCGGATGCCGTGGATATGCGCGAAGCCGCAGACCAGCGTCGCGCCATAGCGCGCCTTGAACTCGTCGAACTCGCTGCCGTCGACCAGGCGGTCGATGATGTCGCGGACCTCATAGGGGGTGCGGACATCCTCGGGGATCAGCCCGTCGATATCATCGTAGAGCGGCGGGCGCACCGGGGCGAAGTCCGGCTGCGGCTGCGCCGGCAGCGTCGCGACGATGCGGCGCAGGCGGCCGAGCGCATCCAGGTCGTTCAAGGCGAAATGGTCGGCAACGCCGGAGAGGCGGGTATGGACATCGGCGCCGCCCAGATCCTCGGCAGTGACGATTTCGCCGGTCGCGGCCTTCACCAGCGGCGGGCCGGCGAGGAAGATGGTACCCTGGTCCTTGACGATGATCGCCTCGTCGCACATCGCCGGCACATAGGCGCCGCCGGCGGTGCAGGAGCCGAGCACCGCCGCCAGCTGTGGAATGCCCGCGGCGGAGAGGTTCGCCTGGTTGAAGAAGATCCGGCCGAAGTGGTCGCGATCGGGGAAAATCTCGTCCTGGTTCGGCAGATTCGCGCCGCCGCTATCCACCAGATAGAGGCAGGGCAAATTGTTCTGGGCCGCGATTTCCTGCGCGCGCAGGTGTTTCTTCACCGTCAGCGGGTAGTAGGAGCCGCCCTTCACCGTCGCGTCATTCGCCACGATCACGCAGAGCCGGCCGGAGACGCGGCCGATGCCGGTGATCATGCCGGCCCCCGGAACCTCGTCGCGATACATCCCGTGGGCGGCGAGCGGTGACAGTTCCAGGAAAGGCGCGCCGGCGTCGAGCAGCGCCTCCACCCGCGCCCGCGGCAGCAGCTTTCCACGCGATTCATGCCGGGCGCGGGAGGCTTGCGTGCCGCCGAGGGCCGCCGCCGCCGTGCGTTCGCGCAAGGTCGCGAGCAGCCCCTGCATATGCGCGCGGCGCGCGGCGGTCTCGTCAGCGCTCATGCGGATTCCCGGAAGATTTCACGGCCGATCAGCAACCGGCGGATTTCGCTGGTGCCGGCGCCGATCTCATAGAGCTTGGCGTCCCGCAGCAGCCGCCCGGTCGGGTAGTCGTTGATATAGCCATTGCCGCCCAGGATCTGGATGGCATCCAGCGAAGCCTTGGTCGCGGCCTCGGCGGCGAAGAGGATCGCCCCCGCCGCATCCTTGCGCGAGGCGCGGCCGGCATCGCAGGCCCGCGCCACGGCATAGACATAGGCGCGCGCGGCGTTCAGCGCGGTGTACATGTCGGCGACCTTGCCCTGGATGAACTGGAACTCGCCGATCGACTGCCCGAACTGCTTGCGTTCGTGGATATAGGGCACGACGACATCCAGGCAGGCCTGCAGGATACCCAAGGGACCGGCGGCCAGCACGGCGCGTTCATAGTCCAGCCCCGACATCAGCACGCGCACGCCGCCGTTCAGCGTGCCCAAGATGTTTTCCTCGGGGACTTCGCAGTCCTGAAACACAAGCTCGGAGGTCGGCGAGCCGCGCATCCCCAGCTTGTCCAGCTTCTGGGCCGCGGAAAAACCCGGGAAGTCGCGCTGCACGATGAAGGCGGTGATGCCCTTGGGCCCGGCCTCGGGGTCGGTCTTGGCATAGACGATGATCACCTCGCCGTAATGGGCATTGGTGATCCACATCTTGGTGCCGTTCAGCACCCAGCGGTCGCCGCGCCTTTCCGCGCGCAGCTTCATGGAGACGACATCGCTGCCCGCCCCCGGCTCGCTCATCGCAAGCGCGCCCAGATGCTCGCCGCTGATCAGCTTGGGCAGATAGCGCGCGCGCTGCTCGGCTGTGCCGTTGCGCTCCAACTGATTCACGCAGAGGTTGCTGTGCGCGCCATAGGAAAGCCCGACGCTGGCCGAGGCGCGGCTGACCTCCTCCACCGCCACGCAATGCGCGAGATACCCCATGCCGCTGCCGCCGCGTTCCTCGGCAACGGTGATGCCGTGCAGGCCGAGTTCGCCCATCTCCGGCCAGAGGTAGCGCGGGAACTCATCCGTGCGGTCGATCTCGGCCGCGATGGGCGCGATCCGGCTGGCGGCAAAGCTGCGCACGCTATCGCGCAGCATATCCACATCGGGGCCCAGGCCGTGGTCGAGCTGGGGCAGCATATCATTGGGCAGCATGATCAGGCGCCTCCCTCTGGTCCTGTGTGGCGTGCCCCGAGGCTGGTGCGCAAGACCCCCCGCATGATCTTGCCGGTCGCGGTCATCGGCAGGGTCTCGGCGAAGACGACCTCTCGCGGATAGGCATGGGCGGCGACCTGGCGGCGGACATGGTTCTGGATCGCCTGGGCCAGCGCGGCATCGGGCGCATAGCCCGGGGCCGGGACCACCACGGCGGTGACCTGTTCGGTGCGCAGCGCGTCCGGCAGGCCGATCACGGCGACCATGGCGACGGCGGGGTGGCGCGACAGGCTGTCCTCGATTTCCCCCGGGCCGATGCGATAGCCGGCCGAGGTGATCACGTCATCGTCGCGGCCGAGAAACCAGAAATTCCCCTCGGCGTCCCGGCGCCCGCGATCCCCGGTCAGCAGCCAGTCGCCGCGGTATTTCGCCGCGGTCGCGGTAGGGTTCCGCCAATAGCCGAGGAAGGCGACCGGATCGGGGGTATGGACGGCGATCACGCCTTCCTCGCCGTGCGGTGCCGGGGCGCCGTCGTCATCCAGGATCGCGACCTCATGCCCCGGCACCGCGCGACCCATGCTGCCGGGCGCGCGGGGGAACCAGGAGGCGCGGCCGGCGATGACCAGGTTGCATTCGGTCTGGCCGTAGAATTCATTGATGGTCACGCCGAACGCCTCGCGCCCCCAGTCCAGCAGCCCATCGCCCAGCGTCTCCCCGCCCGAGCCGATGCTGCGCGGCCGGGCGCAAAAACGCGCGGCATCGGGCACGGCGCGCAGCATCTTCAACGCGGTTGGCGGCAGGAAGGCGTTGCGCACGCCCTGCCGGGCCATCAGGGTCAGCGCGGCCTCGGGTTCGAATTTCGGGAAGCGGTGCGCCAGCACGGGAACGCCCCAGAACAGCGAGGGCAGCAGCACATCCAGCAAGCCGCCGATCCAGGCCCAGTCGGCCGGGGTCCACATAAAATCGCCGGGCTGGGGGAGGCCGTCATGCGGCGTCTCCACCCCCGGCAGATGGCCGCGCAGCACGCGATGGCCATGCAGCGCGCCCTTGGGGCTGCCGGTGGTGCCGCTGGTGTAGATGATCAGCGCGGGATCGTCGCCGCCGGTCGCCAGCGCCGCATGGGCGTCCGAGGCGCGTGCGGTTTCCCGGGCATAGTCCAGCGCGCCGGGGCCGCCGCCGAGCGCCAGCACCAGCGGGATGCCGATCCCCTGGACCGTCACGGCCCCCGCGGTATCGGTGATCAATGCTGAGGCACCGCTGTCGCGCAGCCGAAAGGCCAGCGCCTCCGGCCCGAACAGCACGAAGAGCGGCACGGCGATGGCGCCCATGCGATAGGCGGCCAGATGCGCCACCGCGACCTCGGGCCCCTGCGCCAGCAGCACCGCGACGCGGTCGCCCCGCCGCACCCCATGCGCCGCCAGCGTGTTGGCGAGGCGGGCAGAGGCGGCGCGGAGGCGGTCGAACGACCAGTCCTCGACCCCGCCATCGGCGAGCAGATGGCGGATGGCCAGCCGGCCGGAGCCATCGGCCCAGCGGTCGCAGGCCTCGGTCGCGATATTGCAGACGGCGGGGATGGGGATCATGGCGCGGGCCGCAGATCCTCGATCACCTTGCCGTCATTGGGCAGGCTGCCGGGCGGCAGCAGTTCGACCGCGCCACGCAGCTTGGTCGCGTCGGACAGCGCATTGGCCAGGGTCTCGGCCAGGGCGGGGTCGCCCTCCGCGCGCAAGGTCAGCACGTCCCGGGTGCCGTCCAGGGTCACGACCAGCCGCAGCCGCCCGGCGGCGGGCACGGCGCGGGCGATGGCGGCCACCTGCTCGGGGCGGATGAACATGCCCCGCACCTTGGCCGCCTGGTCGGCGCGGCCCATCCAGCCGCGCAGCCGCATATTGGTCCGGCCACAGGGCGAGATCCCGGGCAGCACCGCCGAGAGATCGCCGGTGGCAAACCGCACCAGCGGCCAGGCGGTGGTGGCCGAGAGGGTGGTGACGACGACCTCGCCGACCTCGCCTTCGGGCAGCGGATCGCCGGTGCCGGGGCGGAGGATTTCGACCAGCACGCCCTCGTCCACCACCAGCCCCTCGCCGGCCTCGGTCTCATAGGCGATGACGCCGGCATCGGCGCTGGCATAGGATTGCCGGGCGGCAATCCCGCGCGCGGCGTAGAAGGCCCGCAGCGCCGGCAGATAGGCCCCGCCGGAAACATGGCCGACAGCGAGGCTGGACAGGTCCAGACCCAGCTCCTCGCCCTTTTCCAGCACCGTCTTCAGGAAATCGGGCGTGCCGCACCAGCCGCGCGGGCGCAGCAGGGCGATGGCGCGGGCCTGCTGTTCGGTATTGCCGGTGCCGCCCGGGAAGACGGGGCAGCCCAGGGCATGGGCGCCGGCCTCCAGCATGTAGCCCGCGGGGGTGAAGTGATAGGCGAAGCAATTGTGCAGCAGATCGCCCGGCCGCAGCCCGCTGGCGGTCAGGGCGCGGGTAAACCGAAAAGGATCGGGGCCGTAGCCATGCGCCTCGACGATCGGACCGGGGGAGAGGAAGACGCGGGCCATGCTCGCGACCGGCACGGCATTCATGCCGCCAAAGGGCGGCGCCGCCCCCTGCCCCGCCACCAGCTCGGCTTTGCGCAACACCGGCAGCTCGGCCAGCGGCGCCTCCGGCAACTCGCGATAAGCCGCCGCGCGCCGCGCATGCGCCAGCGCCGCCGGCAATTCCCGCGCGATATCGGCGGCGCGCTGGTCGGGGCTGCGATATTCAAGCTTCATAGCCAGCGCTTCCGTCGCTTGAAGGATTTCAGGTTGCGGAAGGATTTTCGTTCCGCGCCATGGCCGCCGAGGTAGAATTCCTTCACATCCTCATTGTCGGCAAGGTCCGCGGCGCTGCCGTCCAGCACCACCTTGCCCTGTTCCATGACATAGCCATAGGAGGCGACGGAGAGCGCCATGCGCGCATTCTGCTCGACCAGCAGGATGGTGACGCCGAGGTCCTGGTTGATCTTGCGGATGATGCCAAAAACCTCCTGCACCAGCAGCGGCGAGAGACCCATGGAGGGCTCGTCCATCAGGATCAGCTTGGGTCGCGCCATCAGCGCGCGGCCGATCGCCAGCATCTGCTGCTCGCCGCCCGAGAGGTAGCCAGCCAGACCCGTGCGTTCCTTCAGGCGAGGGAAGTAGTCATAGACTCTCTCGATGTCGTCGGCGACCTCGCCATCGCGGCGGGTGAAGGCGCCGAGCCGCAGATTCTCCAGCGCCGTCATGTCGGAGACGATCCGCCGTCCCTCCATGACCTGGAAGATGCCGCGGCGGACGATCAGATGCGGGTCGATGCCGTTGATGCGCTCGCCCGCAAAAGTGACGTCGCCGCGGGTGACCTCGCCATCCTCGGTCTTCAACAGGCCGGAGATGGCTTTCAGGGTCGTGGATTTGCCCGCGCCATTGGCGCCGAGCAAAGCAACGATCTCCCCCTGCGGCACCTTCAGCGACAAGCCGCGCAGCACCAGGATCACGTCGCTGTACACGACCTCGATGTTGTTCACTTCGAGGAGCGGCGGGGCCCCTTGCCGCGCGGCGCTTGTAACTCCTCCACTCACCGGCGCGCCTCCTGGCTAAGGTTGCGCGTCGGTAGCTGGGAGAGGGTCGCCGCAGAGCGCTTGGGGGTCATT
>Ga0255334_1000988_pt1 | contig 15723 bp, 18 predicted proteins | sample EtOH5_35cm_T3_12_FD_202080 | JGI IMG/M metagenome (GOLD analysis project Ga0255334, IMG submission 202080) | Sandy soil microbial communities from University of British Columbia, Vancouver, Canada - EtOH5_35cm_T3_129 | ecosystem: Engineered > Artificial ecosystem > Sand microcosm > Unclassified ...
AACACTGAATGATTGTTACTATCTAACTTCATGTATATATCAGCCTCTCAGCAATATAAGACTGATTATATCATACCCTTATAGAAACAGAAAGATTTTAGGCTTCGCCTACCGAAACTCATCTCCCGCCTACTCACTGGTGCTATCGCACCTTCACGTTCCTTGAGGTGGGAGACTTCTTTCGGGATATGTTAAATTTTTGTAGCTCCAGATTCAACGAGCATTCCCCCATTCTTCACGTGTGCGGGCACTCCTTCCGACAGAAACGTACATTCCCGGAAAGCGTAATGCCGGCATCCCAGGCATTTGTTCCGCTCCAATTGGGTAAGGGAATGGTCAATGGCTTCCCCGGTATGTTCAAAGAAACGCTCTTGTCCAATCGTATCATAAAGTCCTGTGCGGACGATGACTTCCTTGGGCTGGGGTTGAATGCCTGAAATCAGCACCATCCCGCCGCGCTTCCGAAACTCTCTTACGACGCCCGCAAGCTTCGACGCGCCTGTCGTATCCATGAACGGCACTTTGCCCATTCGCAGTATCAGTATTTTCGCCCCAGATGGAACGTTTTGCATGATGGAATGTTCAAAAAAGCTGGCTGCTCCAAAAAAGAGCGCGCCTTCCACTGTGTACATGCTGATTTGCGGGCAGTCATGCCCTTCCGTGACCATTTGGGGCGTGACCTTCTCATGCTTGGACGATGGATCGGGAAGAACTTTGGATACCCTCAAGATGTCGCTCATTCGCTTCACAAACAGAATCACTGTCAGCAACAGCCCGATTTCCACAGCAGTCGTCAGTGTCGTCAGGACCGTGAGCAAAAACGTAACCATCAGCACGACAGAATCGCCCGTCCTCGTCTTGAGCAGATGCGCGAATTCCCTGTGTTCGCTCATGTTCCACGCCACCACCATGAGGATGGGCGCCATGCTGGCCAACGGAATGGCCGAGGCAAAAGGCGCAAACAGCATCAAGATGACCAGTACGACCAGCCCGTGGATGATCCCGGACATGGGCGACACCGCATTGCTCTTGATATTCGTCGCTGTTCTCGCAATCGCTCCCGTCGCGGGAATCCCTCCGAACAGAGGCGTGACAATGTTCGCGATCCCCTGGCCGATCAGCTCCCGGTTGCTGTTGTGCCGCTGCCCTGTCATCCCGTCAGCCACGACAGCCGACAAGAGCGATTCGATCCCGCCGAGCAAGGCAATGACAAAAGCAGGCGCGAGCAGATCCGCCAGATGCCCCAAGGACAGATCCGGAAGACGAAAACTCGGGAGAGCGCTCGGGATCGGACCGAATGTGGAACCGATCGTCGCTACTTTCCCGTCAAAAAAGAGCGCGGCAACCACACTGGAAACAACCAGTCCAACCAGCGAGCCCGGTATCTTCGAAAACACCCTTGGAGTTAACAGGATCATGGCCAGGCACAGGCAAGACGTAATCACGCTGTACACGTTGATTGTCGACAGGTGCGTCCCGATTTCCTTCATGTTCGCGAGGAAATCCTCATGCTTTTCCATACCGCTGAGCCCCAGAAAGTTGGCAATCTGTCCTACAAAGATTATAACAGCGATTCCTGTGGTAAATCCAATGGTGACCGGCTTGGGGATGAATTTGATCAGGACGCCGAGCTTGAGCACCCCGAGCAAAACCAGCATGATCCCTGCCATAATGCCGGCAACGAGCAAATTTTCATACCCGTACTGCATGACAATCGCAAAAAGAATGGGAATAAATGCCCCCGTCGGCCCGCCGATCTGAAACTTCGAGCCCCCGAATATCGAGATCAAAATACCGGCGACGATCGTCGTATAAATGCCATACTCCGGCCGCACCCCCGAAGCGATCGCGAACGCCATCCCCAATGGAATCGCGATGATCCCCACGATCACTCCGGCAACGCAGTCTTTCTGAAAGGATTTCACGTTGTAGCCCTCAAACCGCCCCGTCCATTTCATGTCTAACCCTTCTTCTTTTCAATATTTGATTATTTGAATATACATAAACATTATGCTCATCGCAGGAGCGGTGTCAATGAAGGAAAATGGTGGGGATTGATTGGGAGGGATAGATGTGCATGATTTCCGTTTCGTTTGTCCCCTTATCTTCTACTCTAAGGAGCCTCTTTTATTCAACGGTCCACACGGAGGAGGAGGCTAAACGGTCGACGATATCGTCCAGTTGCCAGTCGAGCGTCAGCGAATCATAGGAAATCCATTTATTGGTAATTACTGTGATTTTCCCTTCTTTTCCCGCAGGATGCTCGGCCCACAGCGAAGATCTCTGCAGCCGGCCCCAGCGCGCCATGGTAGCCAGCGAACGATCGACGAGCATGAAGATGCGGTCGGGCGAAGACCGTTCCGGCATTCTCCTGCTCCGCCCTACTCCATCTCCGCTAACGCCCGCAAGGCCAGATTGCGAATCACGTTGTCATCCATCGGCGGGTTATGCAGTCCCGCGCGCACATCCCGATACATGCGCTCTAGCGGCAAGGAACGGGACAGGCTTGCCCCGCCCACGATCCGCATCGCTTTGTCCACGATCGAAATCGCGTTGTTCGTCGCCACGTATTTCACCAGTCCAAGCTCTGGTATCAGTTTCAGCCGCCCAGCCGGATCCGTGTCCCAGCGGTCCGCGATGGCATACATCAGATGGCGGGCGACGAGCAGCTCCGATTCCAGGAGACCAATCTGCTGTTGGACCGTTGGCAGGTCAGCGATCGGGGACGGCAGACTCGCAGGGGTGTAGTTCTTGGCAAAGGAGACGGCAAAATCGCGCGCCGCGTGCGCAATGCCCAGATAGCAAGCGGGGATATGCAGCAGCCATGCGCTTGCGTCGCTGGACGCCTTTGGTTTTTGTCCAAGCGCATAGGAGCGGATGAGTGCAGCGTCGGGAACAAATGCCTCGTCAAAAATCACATCATGGCTTCCTGTTGCACGCATCCCCAAGGTGTTCCAGGTCTCCTCGATGCTGATGCGGTCTTGGGCGCGTACCAGGAAATCCCCCACTTGACCGCTTTCCACCATGCTGGCTGACACCAGAAACGTATCGAGAATCGGACTCAGCGTGCTGAAGGTTTTCCTGCCAAAGATCAGCCAGCCTCCGTCCGTTTTTACCGCGGTCGTCTGCGGAAGCCCGCCGCGGCTTGGACTGCCCGACGACCGCTCCGTTGAGAAATGGTTCAAGAGCGTGCCCTTTTCCACTACTTCCCGGCAAAACGATCGGAACATCTCCTCCGGCCACGAACGGGTCGTCCGGTAATGGAGCATCAAGCCCATATGCCAACCGATCGACAAGGCGGTCGAGCCGTCACCGCGTCCCAATTGCTCTTGGATTAACAACAATTCATAGAGCGAAATTTCGTCGCCCCCATACTCGCGGGGAACGGTCAGCTTCACGTAACCTGCGTCCCGCATATCCTGGAAATTTTCAAAAGGAAAGCTGCCCTCCCGATCGTGCAGAGGCGCTCTCTCGGCAAAACGCGCTGCCAGCTTGGCTGCCAGGGCCACCAATTGCGCTTCCTTCTCATTGCGGATAAATGGATCGTTCCTGTTTTGTGTAGTCACACTGCGCCACCTCGCACCCTTTCACTTTAGCTGTGCAGCCTTCATTTGAAACGCGCTGGCTGCGTTTTCTTGCTCCGAAAGTCTTGCGATCTGTCAGTGGAATGTGGTTCGTTTCCACCGTCAACTCATGAATTCGCTCCAAGCTTTCCTCAATGACAAATCCGACAACTCCACCCGAATCATCCGCCCTCTGAAGCAGCTGATAAATCCATGTTCGTCCGCAATCACACGTTGAGGAAAGAACGGAGCCGTCTTCGTCAAGCTCTACATAAACCTCGTAGCATTCGCTGCCTCGAATCTTTGCCCGAAAAACCAAATCGATCAATCCGATACATAGCAAACGCTATGGGATCTACCCATAAGCTTTCATCCAGTCATGAAGCAACTCTTCAACGAATATTTCCTGATGGACCTTTATACCCATAGAGGACATACTGGCACAAAGACTGGCATCCCATTCAACCATCGTTTTTTGCAGTTGCTCTTTTTCCGAATTCGACAATGCTATTCCCCAATGGATGTATCTTTCATAATCCGCCAAACTCATGCGCCATGAAACAAAATGCTTTCCGTATCTCTTGGCAAGTCCTTGAGCGATCGCCAGGCCTTTCACATCAAAATCCCCGGAGTAGTAAAGCGGTAAGTCTTTATGGTCATTTGTCTCCAAACACCGGTCCAAGAATCGAATGGTTGCCGCACTTGGCTGTCCATTTAAACAGAGTAATATCGGAAGGCTTCCATAGGACGTGCCGTTTTTTTGTCTCTCACAGCGCAGCGTCCCGTCCAGCAAAGTTGCAAACACCGAGGGGTTTTCGACCACATACAGACCTGACAGTATGGGCATGGATGGCAATCTCTCTACTTGTCTCAGTGTCAGAACGAGTTCTTCCTCCCTTGCTGTCAGCTGGGGGGCAAAGAGAATGACTTGGGAAGAGATATCATCATCAGCAACACCCGCGAAGCGATACGTTTTTCGAATTTCCAAGCTTCTGACCGGATCGACCGCGTCGTTCTCGTTCAAGCTGCCCATGCTAGACGATTCCCAATCCTCATCAGAATCCATCGAATCCGGAGAATAACTTGACCTGTTATCCCCTTCCCGTGTAAAAACCTCCTGAAGGCCATACCACAGCAATCGTCCTGCAGGATATTTGAAATCGAACGCATGGGCATTTTTGGCAACCTTTGCAGCCAGCACGGGTAGGCGTATCAACTTTTCAGGAAGTTCACTTTCAACCTGTCCCTCCTTTTTCTGTTTCAACTCCCCTACGCGGCAAAGCGCTTCCAGGCAGAATACAAGTTGTTGCCGGGCTTCTTCCGGACTTTGCGTATGCATTCTGCGCAAAATCCGGCTTCCTTGTACGGCCCCTTTGCGCAAGCCTTCCACCCACTCGATGATCCGGACAGGCAATGGGCCACTCCTCATTGCCTGCAACGCCTCATCGATAAAGTGGTTCCACATCTTCTCCGCTTGTTGTTCCTCCTCTGCCCTGGTCAACACCACTTCTCCATCCAGACAGGCAAGCCATTCTCGGATGGAGATGGCGAATACGCTTTGGCGCAAGATATTTTCCAAATCTCGTACGGGGAATTTCAAATCATCCCCTGGCTTCCAAAGCTCCCCTAGCAGTCCTGCGAGCGAATCACATTCTTCAACAGAAAGCTGCGGTACTCGAACAAATCCAGAAATGCCTCGCCGACGATAGGTATCTCGGGCAGCAGCAATAAATCGAGCAAGTCCCGGCTCGGAAAAAAATGCATGAATCTCCTTCACCCGTTGTTCGTCCATGTGCATTATTCCTCACTCACTCGCCGCAGCCGCTTCATCAGTGTGCAGCAACTCGAGCCGTTTTCCATTCCAACGATAGCGAAACAGCGTGACAAAATCAGCATCATTGGGTCGGTAGATTTCCACCACCGACAAGCTCGGAACCGTATCATAACAACCCCAGAGCACCTGTGAGGTCATCATGTAGTCGAAATCCATTTCGGTCAGGAGTTTGAACAGGTCGCGGATGTTTTCTTCATCAACGCCGGCAAACGCCTCGTCCAGAGAGATGATTTTGGGCGAATCGGGGCTGGCGTCTGCGTACCGGGAATACGTGGCGGCAAACAGGGGGATGTACATCGACATCGCCTTCTCTCCTCCGCTCATTACGTTGAATCTCGAGTCGGTCAAGTCCCGGTATCCTGCCTCCCCACCTTTTTTGTAGCGAAGCACAAACTGGAACCATGTCCGGTAATCCAGAATCTCGTAGATGTGTTTGCGTAGCGATTCCCGCTCTTCCTGCGCCCCCTGTTTCGCCCATTGGATCCGCGAGCGGAAGTGCTGAATCATTCGTTCAATCTCGTCTTCCCGCAACAGGCGCGCGTCCCTGCGCAAAAGCTCCACCAATTGCTCGGCGTTCATCTCTTTCTCGGACTGCGCGGCTTTGGGGACCCATTGCAGTTGCAATTTCAAGCCGCTTGACGTGTTGCGTTCTGCCATTAACCGGTTCATTTCCTGAATCCACTGTTCGGCGCGAAGAATACGCTGGCGAACCGCCTTGCCTACGCTGCGCAGGATAATCTCTTCGTAAAGCTGACGATCCTTTTCCTCCAGCAAACCGGACTGCTCCATAATCAGAGCTCTCATCTCCTCCAGCAAGGCGAATGGAGTTTGAGGCCGCAACCGATCACGCATGGATACGACCGTTACCCGCCCGGTCTTGTCATCCACCATGGCTTCCAGCGCATAGTCCATCAGCAGGTGGCGGACCGCATTAAACTGATCGAGCAGTGAAGAAGTCACGCTTTCCCTGTTTCTGCCCGCCGAGGAAGACTGCAATTCCTGATAGATGGTTTTGCATAGGCGAAATACTTCGGCATCGCCCCATTCCGCTTTCGATACATCCCTCCCATTCGATACGAGGCCCAAAGAAATCTCCCCATGCCATCGTAGCAAAACCCGTTCAACCACCTGTTGCAGATCATCGAATCGATGTTTTCTTGCCTGAAATCGCTCCGTTAATGTCGCATGCTCCAATTCATCCGCTCTTACATTTTTGTCTGCCTCAGAGATGAGTCTTCCCCATTCTCGTTTCTCATCATTCAGTCGGGAAATGCGTTCATACAATTCATGAATGCCTAGTTCCTGCATGTGGCGGCGGATACTCTCCGCCTTCACTTTCAAAGAGTGATACTTCTCCTCCAGCTCATCCGCCAATTCTGTTTCATTTTCAACCTCCGACAGCACTTCCTCCGTCTCTTCCCGCAGGTTCCGGAGAGTCTGGGACGTCTGTTTGTAGTGTCTGAGCTCCGTATGCAAATCGGACAGACTGTCCAAATAATGCTGGATGGCTTCTCTCGCTGCTTGCAGCTCTCCGTTTTGCCTTCCAAAAACCATAATCCATACGTGAAAAAGGTATAATCACGCGGCTCCCGAAATTCCTGCATACCCATTGACGGATATGCCCGAAGCGGTGCCTTGTCCAATTTTGCCAGTGCCCTTGTCAGGATCAGGGAAAATCCGGCATATTCCGCAAACCAGTCTCTCAGTTCACGATACTGGTCACGAATCCAGTAAAACAATTCCGGATCTTCCTCTTTGGTGATCCACGGTCGGTTGAGCAGAGCAAGCGCGCATGTCTTTCGTCTTTCCCGCCAGGCATCATCGCCTGATCGCCCTTGCATCCGCATTCGCCGCAGAGCCCATGACCGAGTTCCGCCTCTACCCATGAACCGTTTCCTCCTTATAGGGCACGTCAAACGATAGCGTATAGTCTGGCATGTCCAGTTTGCCGTCTTCGCACACCAACGTTGTGATCTCGCCGGACTGGGCCAGATGCAGCCTCACTTTGATTCCTTCTGCTGTCACAAACGAACGGGAGGCATTTCCCATACAACGGCCGATCCATTGCAATAACCGTAAACGTGTTTTGGCATCGATGATCCCTAATTCTGAGATACGAACCTGTTTCTTCTCGGCCATCCGGTGGACAAACTCCCGCTCCTCCTGCAGCTGCCGCTCAATGACGGCCCGTGCGGCCTGCTTTCTGTTCTCTGTCTGTCTGACCGGCTCTGTCTCAGATCGGGAAAGTCTTTTGCGGCTGCGTGAACGAACAGAGCGAATCTTGGGCACTTCATTCCACATAGAAATATCGGCAAGATCCGTTGTTCGCTCGTCCTCCCCTTGCAGATGCCTGCTGGGAAACAGGCCAAATGCATACGCAGCAAGGCAATGCGCGTCGTTCAACGAGGGCAGGCCGTCAAACCACTGGGCCAAATGTTCGAGTTCTTTCTTGCGGCTGATCCCGGCCCGTTTTCTCTCTTGCAGCCTTACTGCGCAACGGACCACTTTTGCGATGGTCTCTTTGGTTGCCCGCTCCAATAAAACAAGCTCGCTCTGCTCGCTTCCTTCTCCCAAAAACCATCTCCTAAGATTTTGCCAGCCTTGCCGCAAAGAATGGGCCATCTCTTCACTTGAAAAGCTTTCTTCCAACCGAGGCTTTCGCATCTCGTCACCCACCACATGTTCCATAAACGTTTCAGCTACAACCGGCGAGATTTTCGACAGATGCGCTTCTATCTGGTCTGCTTTTTTCTGCAGCCCTTTGATAAAATGCTGCAAATAGTCGGTCAGTTTGTCCTTCATCAACAAAAATGCTTCCGTAGCCATCATCTGCTCCGCTTGAATTGAGTGCATGCTGGCGATGAAGTCAGCAGCATTCTCATGCATGGTTTTAAAAGCCTGATACAGTTTTTCCCAACAAACCGACGCTTCCCCTTCCTCGAAAAATCCGCCGCTGTTTCGTATGGCTACCAGGCACTCCGATATCGTATCCAGATACGGAGTAGCTCATATGCTTTTCTCTGCAAAGCTTGCATGTTCATATAGAAAAAGCTAAATGGACAAAAAAATAGTCATCGCATTGCCACCCTGCGATAACTGTTCGCTAGTATGTAACTCAGGAAAACATTCCCGAAATGGATGAAGGACATTAAGCTCTACCAAATAGTAGGTCAGTTTGCTTAGCAACTCCTCCGTTTGCTCATGCAAAAATCGCGCTGTCGCAAAACGAAAATTTCCTTTTGAAATGTCTTCGTCCCTCATCTTCCCAGCAAAAGGATAAACATCTTCAAAAATAAACTTATGGATATCGCACAAGTGCTTTTTATCAAGCTTACCTTTTAAGGGTTTCAAATACAAGCTTCTTAATCGCTCGGCTGTTACTATCCGTTCAAATGCATCGAGTTTAGCTTGTTTTTTAAAACCCGGAACATTTATTAACACTTCGCTATCAGGATAACAGTATTAAGAATGGGACTGCTCATACATTTTTTGCGATTTCCCCAGCACGAGCTAAAAATTCGCTATAGTTCATTTTCCCTTCCGCACGCTCCAGCAATAGGCTCTTCTCCCGCTGGGTTAAAAATATCCTCTTATCCCCATTATAGCACGAGCCGGTGTCATCTGCACGATTTCCGGATAGACGTCTTCTGGAGAGGCAAATGCCAACTGAAAGTGAAGTCGCCCCTTTATACGTTTCGAAGCACAAAGGGATCGTAGTCGAGTCTACAATGCGAAAATCTCGCTTCATGACAGGGGGTAACCGGGATAAATAGTCCCATAATCAAATAATCATACACCGTAGGACTATCAGGTAACTTGAAGTCTAACATGTAATCACGGATGACTTCCTCTAACTTTTGCTTGGCATCCATGCAATTGGGTTCTGCTTTACTGCGCGCTGCACACTTACCGACAGCGCCATATTATTTATGCCGAACATGTTCAACTCAACTCGAGCTGCAACAGTTCGGCTCTTCACGACTCAAGCCTTGATGGCACATATCGCGGCAGACACCAAGTATTGTTCGACATTTGCGCCGGGAATCCAATCCTTGATGAACGTCCGGGATTCGTCTTTAGGTTCGATCTCAATTTGGGTAAAACCGCTTTGCGCAAGCATGGCCTCCAGCTCCCCGATGGAGGAAGCTCCTGAAATACACCCTGAATAGATACGGTCGATATCCTGCTTGATTTCATCCGGAAAATCGGCTGTTGCCACGACATCCGATATGGCCAGTCTGCCTCCGTCACGCAGCACACGGAACGCCTCGTCAAAAACCTGCTGCTTCGATGGGGACAGATTAATGACACAGTTTGAAATAATCACGTCAACCGAGTGGTCCTGAACCGGCAGATGCTCGATCTCGCCCAACCGAAATTCCGTATTGGTAAATCCGCTTTTACTCGCATTTTCGCGGGCTCGGCTGACCATTTCCGGCGTCATATCCACACCAATGACGCGGCCGGAAGCACCCACCTGACGGGAGGCAAGAAAGCAATCAAACCCGCCGCCGCTGCCCAGGTCCAGCACGACTTCTCCCGGTTGCAAAGCGGCAATGGCTTGCGGATTGCCACAGCCGAGGCCTAGATTCGCCCCATCCGGAACGGCTGTTAGTTCTTCTGACGAGTAGCCCATTTTAGCGGAAACATCCGCGGCCGAACCACAGCAATCATTGGCTGGCGCTGGCGTACAACAGGACCCCGCCCCTACGTCCTGTAAGGCGATTTCTTTATACCGATTCCGAACGTTTTGACGAATTTGATCATTACTCACTTGATTCATGAAAGATCACTCCTTAGTTTTTATACAATCAACAGCAGCTCGTAACGCAGCAAGCCGTTGGTGTTGCACGAATGATTGGCCGTCGTTTAAAGAATCGAACCGATTGCTTTGGCATAGCGTCTGACCAATTCCACGCTTCTCTAGCAGATCGTTCGATTTCGCTTTGGCGTTGTTTCATGAGCATTTCCGCAGCAAACCAATTGAGGTTCAGGTCGGTCCCATCCTTTTATCAAAATATGTAAGCATTCAGTGTTTTAGATGATGCAAAAGCTTTTTAACAACAAACTGCGCGTCCGGCCCCACCCCCCTTAAGGTAGCAGAAGCAAAGGAACGCTGCCCTTCCAACCCCACATAATAAAGCCCCGGAACGTCGCTTATGCCTGCTTGATGTAACGGCATTCCTTCCGCATCCAGCGCGCCAATCGCTTGAAGGTAGGGAAGATGCGGCCGGTAGCCGGTCGCAAAGATCACCGTATCCACCGGCTCTTTTGTCCCGTTCGGCCAAATGACGCCATCCTCATGAAAGGATGTGAACATCGGTTGTTGATCCGGTTTTCCTGCCGCTACTTTTTCTTTGTACCCTCCCGAATCGTTCACCGCACTTGAACTCGGCGCGGTTTTCCCGAACCGCCAAAATGGAAAGGTGTCAAACCCAATCAGTTTCACCCAAAAATGCACATCCTGGCCCCATACCATTTGTTTCACGAACTGGACCGGCCGGAGTACAGCTAAAGACGTCTTACTCACCTCGGCCAGCTCAACACCGATCTGTACGGCAGAATTGCCGCGCCCGACCACCACTACACGCTGACTGCGAAATGGCTCCGGATTTCGGTATTCGGAGGAATGAAGCGTGCGGCCTTGAAACGCCTCCTGCCCGGGCAAAACTGGCGTATAGGGATTGTGAAACGATCCGGTCGCATTAATGATGGTGCGCGCCCAAAACGTATCCCCTGCCATCGTGCGGACCGTAAACCCGTCCCCATTCTTTTCGACCGATACTACTCGCTGATTGGTCCGAACCGGCAATTGAAACTTTGCCCGGTAATCCTGTAAAGAACGAATGACTTCATCACGCTTGGGATAGCCATTCGGATCGCCGGGGAACTTCATGCCTGGCATCGACGAGAAACGTGATGGAGAGAACAGTTTGAGACTATCGTAATAACGCGGCCACGAACCGCCCGCCTCGTCACTCGCATCCAAAATCAGAAATCGAAGTCCTTTCTTCTGTAGATGATAACCGGAAGCAAGACCCGCCTGCCCCCCTCCAATGACAATCGTATCCAATACCTCATTCATACCAACATCCTCCGTTTTATTTGCAAATTGCAAGTATTAGAGAAAAGAAAATCACCCGATGGGAGTGGAACAGCATAGGCTGGATTTTGACATCGCTTCATTCAAAAGCTTAATGGAGCGAATGACCGTTTCTTTTTCAAAATCGTTCATGTGAGAGAAAACTTCCGCTAAATAAGCGTTCATTTGCTGGTCTATCGTCGTGGCCACGTACTTACCTTCTGTCGTGAGCGAAAGCACATATACCCTGCGGTCGTTGGGATCGGGCGATTTTTTGACCAAATTCATTTTAATTAACGATTGGATTTGTCGGCTAAAGGTCGTAATATCGGTTCCTAACGCCTCGGCTACCTGCTGAATGGACGGTTGATGCTGACGATCGATCTCGTAAAGAATATGGCTTTGCACCAAAGATATATCGCAGCCACCGGCGGAGCAGCAATTTTTATTGAGAAACCCAAAACGGCGTGTCATGACTTGAAATAGTTCGCGAACATTTTCCACTGTGGTTCACCTCATGACTTAGTTATACAACAATTATTTGCAAATTGCAAATGTTTTAATCGCAAAAAGAGAAACCACTCGGTTGGAGTGGTTTCTAGCGTGCTTATTTACCAGGATATATCTTGTTAAGGGATTCCCTCTGCGATGGTTTAATATCAATGACGTTGCGAATGCTCTTCGCCTTGGCCTCGGCTTCGTCAAGCGTATCGCTTAATCCCAAGGCAAGCAAGGTACCAGCGGCTACTGTACCGGTCCGTCCCTTCCCTCCGCCACAATGAAAAGCAACTTTCTTTTTTTGATGAAAAGCTTCTGTGACGGCCTGGATCGCTTGCTCAAAGGCTTTTACTTGCGGCATAGCGGCATGATCTGCTAACGGAATTTGAATCCATTTCGCACTCGCCGCTGGATAGGCGCATTCCGTCGCTTCGCCGCGCAGATCCACGATCACGTCGATCCCTTCATTTTTCACCATCGATTCCACATCAGTTGCCGCGCCCATGAAAATTTTATCCGGAATCAAAGCATGGTAGGTTTTTTCAGACGCCATGGACTATACTCCTTTTTTGAACGATCCAAACTCAATCGGAACCGGGGCCGCTGGCGGCGCGCAGCACAGGGACAAATCCCTGGCTTCTCCGGCGGATTCGAATTCGGAATCTTCTTTTGTGTAGAAAATCTCCCAAGCGTTGCCGTCCGGATCATATACCCAAACTTTATCCTGCACCGCATAGCAGCATGTGGTATTCATCTCGTCAATCAGCAGCAGTCCGCTCTGACGAAGCCTCTCCCCCATGGCCAGCACTTCTTCCGTATTATTCACTTGAAATCCCAAGTGGTTCAGTACACCCTTTTGTTCGAAGGGACGTACATTGAGCGAAAAATGAAGCGCCGGTTCTTCTAACTCGAATTTGGCGTAGTTATCTTTAACCTTACTCGGTTCGGCCCCAAAAAAAGCGCGATAGAACTCAAGAGACTTGTTCAGATCCGTGCAGTTTAAAGCAACATGCATTCGTTTGATCATCGTCGCCACCTCATTTCCCTTCTTTGACGAATTGTTCAATCCGGCTCTTAATCGAATCGCGAACGGTGCGGAACTGGTTCATGATTTCGTCTTCCGTTCCGGTTGCTTTTGCCGGATCATCAAAACCCCAGTGCCATTTCGTTACGTTCTTGTTGGAGATCACAGGGCAATGCTCGTCGGCGTGGCCGCACAGGGTAATGACATAATCGGCGCGATTCAAAATGTCCGGATCGATCACATCGGAGGTGTTTTTGCTAATATCCACGCCAGCTTCTTGCATGACTTGCACCGCACGCGGATTCAGTCCATGTGCTTCAAGACCCGCGCTTTTGACTTCATATTTGTCGCCGCCTAACGCGTTTAAAAACCCGTCCGCGATTTGGCTTCTGCAAGAATTTCCGGTGCACAAAAAATAAATGAACGGCTTTTTCTCCATGGTGAACAATCTCCTTTTGATTTCAATTCGTTAATCGCCTTGATGAACTCTTTTCGCTTGTTTACTTCCCATAAAAGACTTCATGATCATTACAACCACCGCCAGGACGACTACAATCACCGCAATGCATAACCATACATTCACCTGTAACGTCTGGAGAACATAAAGCCATACATAAAGGCCGATGAGCGTAATGAACAACGTGGGAACGGTTAACAGGATGCCGACTTTAAAATAATAGCCCCATCTGATTTTCACGTTTTTCGTGGATAGGACATGCAGCCAAAGCAGCGTGGCCAGGGAGCCGATTGGCGTAATTTTCGGTCCTAAGTCCGAACCGATCACATTCGCATAGATCAGCGCCTCACGAATGAACCCATCGGTTTGTGTGCCTTGGATGGCCAGCGCATCAATCATGACCGTTGGCATGTTGTTCATAATGGACGACAGGATGGCTGCAATAAAGCCCATACCTACGGTAGCTACAAATAACCCTTTGTCTGCGATCGCTTGAATGACGCCGCCCAGTGCATCCGTAAGTCCGGCATTGCGCAAGCCATAAACGACCACATACATGCCGATAGAGAAGATCACGACAGCCCAGGGAGCGCCTTTTACCAGTTTCCAGGTATGAATCGCAGGGCTTTTTCTCGCCGCGAACAAAAAGGCAATCGCGGCAACCCCGGCAATAATGGATACAGGGATCGAGAAAAATTCGCTGATAAAATACGCAACAAGCAGCGCGGCTAAAATGACCCAAGATAACTTAAACAGCCGCATATCCTTGATGGCTTCCTTCGGCCTTTTCAGTTGCGTGAGATTGTAAGTATTCGGGATGCTTTTCCGGAAATACAGATACAGCACAATGAGGCTCGCAATGACGGAAAAGAAATTCGGAACAATCATGCGGCTCGCGTATTCCGCAAAACCGATGTTGAAATAATCGGCGGATACAATATTCACCAAGTTGCTGACGACAAGCGGTAAAGATGCCGTATCGGCAATGAATCCACTCGCCATAATAAATGGTAGGATCATCTTTTCATCAAACTTAAGTTCCCGGACCATGGCGAGCACAATCGGTGTAATAATCAAGGCTCCGCCATCATTGGCAAACAGGGCGGCAACCGCCGATCCCAGCAGGATGATAAATACAAACATGAGCAGGCCGTTTCCGCGTGCCAGCCGCGCCATATGCAATGCAGCCCACTCAAAAAATCCGATTTCATCCAGCACCAGTGAGATTAAAATAATGGCCACAAACGCCAAGGTGGCATTCCACACGATGCCCGTTACGGTGCCGACGTCAGCGAAGCTGACCACGCCAAATAATAAAGCAAGGATCGCTCCGGCACTTGCCGACCAGCCGATATTTAATCCTTTCGGTTGCCAGATGACAAAAAGCAACGTTACCAGGAAAATGAAAATCGCCACACAAACCATCTATGCTTCCTCCTGAACTACGGTACAGCAATCGTTGGTTTCGCAAACGGCAGGCTCAATCAGCGCCGCTTGTGAAGGAATTTCTTTTAGAATATCCAAAATATAAGGCTTGTTTTCCAGGCAGAGCGAATAATAAACCCACTGTCCTCTGCGCGACTCTTTGACCAGGCCCCCGTCCCGCAGCTTGCGCATATGCTGACTGATATTGGGCTGGCTTGTTTTCAAAATGTCCACGATCTCGCACACGCACAGTTCCTTCACCTGCAACAAGGCTACGATAGTGAGTCTGTTCCGGTCCCCCAATAGCTTCAAGGCATCCGCTACTTCTTCTAGTTTGCTCAACTGCTTCACTCCTTTTAAGCGACGGGAATGTCCATCCCTTTTAACAACCCGATCACTTTCTCCCGAAGCTCGTCACGCGCTCTCTTCACGTCCTCCAGGCTGCCGCCGTCTACGGCCAACGGGTCAGGGATGTTCCACTCGACGTTCATGATCTTGAACGGTACGATGGGACAGTTTTGCCCGCAAAGGAAATAAATTTGTGTAACATCCCGTTTCATTTTCCCACACTCCCCTATCCGTTGTAAATAGTAATATAATTATTTGCTTATTTATAGTTTGATCTTACATGCGGAATGTTAACGCAGTATTAACGTTGGAAAAGAAAAACGCAGCCGCCGGGGAAGGTATAATGCTACATAGAAACAAGACAGAAAAAAGGAGTAAGTTAGTTGTATGGCGACCATCAGAAGGAAGTTCACACCAGAAGAAAAGGCACGTATCGTACTGGAAATTTTGAAGGAAGAAAAGTCTGTTTCGCAGCTCGCTTCAGAGCATGGT
>Ga0255334_1000989_pt1 | contig 15722 bp, 12 predicted proteins | sample EtOH5_35cm_T3_12_FD_202080 | JGI IMG/M metagenome (GOLD analysis project Ga0255334, IMG submission 202080) | Sandy soil microbial communities from University of British Columbia, Vancouver, Canada - EtOH5_35cm_T3_129 | ecosystem: Engineered > Artificial ecosystem > Sand microcosm > Unclassified ...
GCGGCTTCGCGTTCCACGTGTCCGGCGAATTTGCCGAGCTTGAACTGAAATTCTGGGCCATCAGGAACTGACCGACATGATCAAGGACATGGAACATACCCAGGACGACAAAACCGTCCTGCTCGACCGCCAGGGCCACGGCCCTGCTTCGAGTCCGCTGACAGATTTCGCTGCACCGCCGCGTTTTGAACAGCTCGAAGAACGGATGATTTATGCCGCGCGCCTGCGCCCGGCCGAAGCCTTCAACATCAGCCTCAATTCGTTGGTCGCAGCCGCCTCTGACCTGTTGTCGGAAGTGGTGCGACTCAAGCACAGCGACACCCGCGAAGACATGTACGCGCTCAACGAGCGACTGACTGCCGGGCTGAAGCTGTTTGAAGTGCGGGCGCTGCACAACGGCGCCGAAAGCAGCCAGGTGATGGCCGCGCGTTACGTGCTGTGCACCGTGGTCGACGAAGCCGTCGTGACCACGCCGTGGGGCAACGAAAGCGAGTGGTCGCAGATGAGCCTGCTCAGCAGCTTCCACAACGAAACCTTCGGCGGCGAGAAGTTTTTCCAGCTGTTGGATCGCCTGTCGAAAAACCCGGTCAAGCATCTGCCGATGCTGGAGCTGATGTACCTGTGCCTGTCGCTGGGCTTCGAAGGCAAGTACCGGGTGCAAGCCCGCGGCATGCTCGAGCTCGAAGGCATCCGCGACGCCTTGTATCGTCAGATTCGTCAGTTGCGCGGTGACGTGCCTCGCGAACTGTCGCCCCATTGGGAAGGCTTGAACGATCAGCGCCGCAGCCTGGTGCGCATCGTGCCGGCGTGGATGGTGGTGCTGTTCACCGTGGTTTGCCTGGTGGTGATGTATTCGGGCTTCGCCTGGGTATTGGGCGAGCAACGCGAAACCGTTCTGCAACCTTATCAGCAGCTAGATCCGGCCGCGGTCCAGCCGCAGTCGCAGCCGTAAACAGGGACGTGTGATGAAAAAGTTTTTCAAGAAAGTCGGCGCATTCTTGCGTCAGACCTGGGTCTGGACCTTGCTGCTGGTGCTGTTTGTCGCGCTGCTGGTGTGGTTCGTCGGGCCGCTGCTGGCGGTCAATGACTACAAGTTCTGGGAAGGTTCGACCTCCCGCCTGCTGACCATCAGTGTGCTGTTCCTGATCTGGGGCCTGACCATGGTCTTCGTCAGCTGGCGCGCTGGCGTACGCAAGAAAGCCATCGAAGACACCGAAGACGGCCAGGATCGTATCCGCCGTGAAGAGCTGATCGACGAAGAGCAGAAAGAGCTTCGCGTACGCTTCAAGGATGCGTTGAAAACCCTGAAGACCTCGAGCCTCTATCGCGGTCGCAGCGAACGCTGGCGCAGCGATTTGCCTTGGTACTTGCTGATCGGCCCGCAGGGCAGCGGCAAGACCAGCCTGCTGGACTTCTCGGGCCTTGAGTTTCCGATCAACAAGATCGACCGCAAGTTGACCCGCGACACCCTCGGCACCCGTCATTGCGACTGGTATTTCGCCGACCACGGTGTGCTGATCGACACCGCCGGGCGTTACCTGACCCAGCCGGATGCCGAAGTTGATGGCAGCGCCTGGAGCACCTTGCTCGACCTGCTGCGCAAGCGTCGCCGCAATCGTCCGTTGAACGGCGTGCTGGTGACCATCCCGGTGGAAACCCTGCTGTGCCCCGACGAGAAAGACCTCGACACCCTGGCTCGGCAGGTGCGTGCGCGTCTGCAAGACGTGCATCAGAAACTGCACGTCGATGTGCCGGTTTATCTGGTGCTGAGCAAGGCTGACAAGCTGCTCGGTTTCGACGAGTTCTTTGATCAACTGACCCGCGAAGAAAGCGATCAGGTGCTCGGCACCAGCTTCCGCAAGGAGCAGAGCGGTACCGACGTCGCCGTCCTGCGCGCCGAGTTCGAAGAGCTGCTGCGTCGCCTCAACAGCCAGGTGATCATGCGCATGCACCAGGAGCGCGACACCCAGCGCCGTGGTCGCATCCTCGACTTCCCGCATCAACTGGGGCAGATCGGCGAGCGCCTGTGCCTGTTCGTCGACATGGCGTTCACCGGCAACCGCTACCAGCGTGTCAGCCAGTTGCGCGGTTTCTACCTGACCAGCGCACCGCACCTGACTCAAGAAATGGACCAGACCACCGCCGGCATCGGCGCCAATCTGGGGATGAACGCTGGTGTGCTGCCGACCTTGCGCAGCGGCCGTTCGCGCTTCATTCACCACTTGCTGAGCCGGGTGATTTTCCCCGAGGCCGACCTGGCCGGTCTGGACAAACGCGAACGCAGCCGTATCCATTGGGGCCAGCGTGCCCTGTACGTGGGCGCATTGGCGGCACTGGCGCTGTTCGGCATGCTGTGGGCGGGCGGATTCTCGGCCAACTACGAGCGCCTGGAAAACCTGCGCAATCTGGCGACCAACTGGACACAACAGCGCTCGGCATTGACCGCGCGTGATGATTCCATGGCGGTACTCAAGCCTCTCGACACCAGCTACGCGGCGACTCAGGTTTTCCCGAAAAAAGGTGACGTGTCGTACCACGAACGGGGTGGCCTGTACCAAGGCGAAGAGGTCAATCCGGTGGTCAAGGAGGCCTACAAGCGTGAGCTTGAAGCGCAACTGCTGCCGAAGGTTGCGACCCTGCTGGAAGGGCAGATCCGCGCCAACATGAAGGACCGCGAACGCCTGCTCAACAGCCTGCGTGCGTACCTGATGTTGAACATGAAAGACCGTCGCGACGGCCCGTGGCTCAAGGATTGGGTGGCCACCGAATGGTCCCAGCGTTACGCCGGCAACACCGCGGTGCAGAACGGTTTGAACACCCACTTCGAGCGTTTGCTCAAGCAGCCGTTTATCTACCCGCTGAACGATCAACTGGTGGCCCAAGCGCGTCAGGTACTGCGCAGCGAATCGCTGGCCAACGTGGTTTACCGGATGCTGCGCGAGCAGGCCCGCAACCTGCCGGAATATCGCCTCAGCCAACACTTGGGCCCACAAGGTGCGCTGTTTGTCGGCACCGAATACGTGATCCCGGGTTTCTACACTCAACAGGGTTATCAGCAGTACTTCTCGGTTCAGGGCAGTGCGCTGGTCACCGATATCCTGCGTGACAACTGGGTGCTGGGCGAAGGCTCGGGCATCAGCGGCATGGACTTGCGTCGCCTGATGGTCGAACTGGAGCAACTGTACTTCCGCGACTACGCCAACTTCTGGAGCGAAGCGGTTGGCCAGGTTGCACTGCCTCCTATCAGCGATTTCAGTGAGGGCGCCGAGCAACTGGCGGGCCTGACGTCCGCCAACTCGCCCGTGCTGCAACTGCTGGTGGAAGTGCGCGAGAACACCCGTTTCTCGGTGATCGCCGACAATGCTGATGAAGCGGCCGAGGCGGCTGAGAAACTGGGCGAGAAGGGCGGCAAGCTCGGCAAACTCGCGGCGGCCGCGGCTGACAAAGCCGCAGACATGACCAAGAACCTGCCCGACACCGCGAAGAAATCCCTGCAACGTCGTTTCGAACCGCTGCACCGTTTGCTGGATGACAACAACGGCCCGGCCGCTGATTTGACCCCGGCCCTGACGGCGCTCAACGACCTGCAACTGCAACTGGCGAGCCTGGCGCGTGCCAGTGCGCCGGAACAGGCCGCGTTCGAAATGGCCAAGACCCGCATGAGCGGCCAGCGTGATGCGCTGAGCAACTTGCGCAATGCTTCCAACCGTCTGCCGCGTCCGGTCAGCGTGTGGTTCAACGTCCTGGCTGAAGACACCTGGCGTCTGGTGCTGAACGATTCCTACCAGTACCTGAACCAGCGTTATCAGAGCGAGCTGTACAGCTTCTATGGCAAGGCGATCAACAAGCGTTACCCGTTCAGCGCCCACAGCACCAGCGACGTTGCGATCAGCGACTTCCGCGAGTTCTTCAAGGCGCAGGGCATCAACGATCGCTTCTTCGAGACCTACATGCGTCCGTTCGTGAGTGGCGATCCAGGCAACTACCGTCTGCGCAGCATCGACGGTCACAGCCTGCCGATCTCCAAGGTCTACCTCGACCAGATGGCCGCGGCACAAGTGATTCGCCAGAGCTTCTTCTCGGTCAATCCGGCCGAACCACAAGTGCAATTCAAACTGGAGCCGTACACTCTCGACCCGGCCGTCAGCCGTTCCGAGTTCAAGTTTGGCGACAAGACCATCGAATACCGCCACGGCCCGATCGTGCCGGTGTCGTTCAAATGGCCGACCGATGCTGAAGACGGTCGCACCAGCCTGGTCCTCGACAAAATGGCTGGCCGCCCGATCGGTATCGAAAAGAACACCGGCCCATGGTCGCTGTTCCGTCTGTTCGACCTGATGCAGACCGAGTACCTGAGCGGTCGCGATGTGCTTGTGCTCAAAGCTGACGTAGGCGGCCTGCGCGCCAACTACTTGCTGTCGAGCCAGCGCACCCCGAACCCGTTCGACATGGGCGTGCTTCGCACCTTCCGTATGCCGGTGCAGCTCTGATGCTGGTTGCCAGTCCCTGGCGCAGCGCTGCGCGTACCGATCCGGGCAAGGTTCGGGCGCGCAACGAAGATGCTTTCCTCGACTGCCCACAGCAGGGGCTGTGGGTGGTCGCGGATGGCATGGGCGGTCATCAGGGTGGCGACATTGCCAGCCAGTTGATCGTCGCCAGCCTGGCGGAATTGCCGGAGCAGGACGACTTCGACGAACGACTCAAAGGCATTCGCCAGTGCCTGCACTGGCTCAATCGTCGCTTGGGTCAGGAGTTGACCGTCACGGCCGGGCGCCACGACAGCATCATGGGCAGTACCGTGGTGGCGCTGCTCGTAGAAGGTAATCGCGCGGCCTGCATCTGGGCCGGCGACAGCCGTTGCTATATGTGGCGTGGCCAGCGTTTGTACCAGCTGTCCAAGGACCATTCGCTGCAACAGCAACTCATCGACGAGCAAAACATGAGCGTCGAGGACGCTCGTGCCCATCCTTCCGCTCATGCCTTGACGCGCGCGGTCGGGGCTGCCGAGCAGCTGACGCTGGATGTGCTTGAACTCGAGGTTTACCCCGGCGATGCGTTTCTGTTGTGCAGCGATGGCTTGTACCAGGGGCTGAGCACCGATGCCTTGGGCAACGCCCTGAGCCTGACCGCGCCGCACGTTGCGCTGGAGCGTCTGTTCGATGGCGCTCTGCGTGGCTCGGCCCGGGACAACCTGACTGCTGTGGTGATCCGAAAATGACCCAACTCATGCCGCCGCTCGACGACCTGCCGGTGACCGACGAGGAAGCCAATAACCTGACTTACTTTGCGTTTGCCCCGTCTCTAAACGGAAAGCCGCATAAAGCAGAACCCGCGCTGGCGCCGACAAAGGCCAGCGTCGGCGAAATGCCTGACGTGCTCGCAGGCCGTTATCGCATTGAGCGCCTGCTCGGTGCCGGCGGCATGGGCGCGGTTTACCGCGCACGGGACTTGCTGAGCGAACAGTTCGGCGATCCCGACCCTTACATCGCGCTGAAAATCCTCAGCGAAGAATTTGCCGAATCGCCGGACGCCAGTGCCTTGCTCTACAGCGAGTTCGCCCTGACCCGACGCCTGCGCCACGACAACGTGCTGCGTTTGCACAGCTTTGAAGTGGACACCGACTGCCAGCGCGCCTTCATCACCATGGAACTCATGCGTGGGCTGACCCTGGACAAATTACTCTGCGAGCGCCCGCTGGGCCTACCGTGGAAAGAACTACGCGACATCGCGCTGCCGCTGCTCGACGCGCTGGCCTTCGCCCATGCTCGCGGCGTGCTGCACGGTGACATGAAACCGAGCAACGTCATGCTCAGCGAAGAAGGCGTGCGCCTGTTCGACTTCGGTCTGGGCCAGGCCGAGGAGGGCATCTTGCCCGGCCTGCCACACCTGAGCCGTAACCGCTTCAACGCCTGGACCCCCGGCTACGCCGCCCCTGAACTGCTCGAAGGCCAGCCGCTGTCGGCCAGTGCGGACGTGTACGGCGTGGCCTGCGTGTTGTACGAATTGGCGAGCGGCAAACACCCGTTCCGCCGCTTGCCCTCGACCGAGGCCCGCGACGGCCAACTGGATCGCGAGCTGCACGCACCCAGGAATCTACCGAAACACTGCTGGCCAGCCCTGCGAACGGCGCTGGCTTTCGATGCGGCCAAGCGCACCATCACCGCCGCCCAATTGCGTGACGCCTTGGGCGCCACTTCGTCTTTGCTGCAACGCCTGCGACTTCGGGCGTAACGGATGACTACCGAACAGGGAGCAAGCAATGTTCAACCCAGCTAACGAAACCCACTTCAGCCTGACTGTTGAAGACTACGTCGGCGACCTGCAAGTGCTGTCGTTCACCGGCACCGAAGGCATCAGCCAGCCGTATCGCTTCGACCTGGAACTGGTCAGCGAAAACCCCGATCTGGACCTGGAAAAGCTCCTGCACAAACAGGCATTCCTTGCGCTCGATCCACAAGGTTCCGGCATCCACGGCCAGATCTACCGCGTCGCCCAAGGCGATGCCGGCAAACGCCTGACCCGCTACAAAATCTCCCTGGTGCCGCACCTGCAATACCTGCACCACCGCACCAACCAGCGCATCTACCAACAGATGTCCGCACCGAAAATCATCGCGCTGATCCTCGACGAGCACGGCATCAAGGGCAACGCCTACCGCTTCCAGCTCAGCCAGCCCTGCCCGGACCGCGACTACTGCGTGCAGTACGACGAAACCGACCTGCACTTCGTCCAACGCCTGTGCGAAGAAGAAGGCATTCACTACCACTTCCAGCACAGCTCCAAAGGTCATCTGTTGGTATTCGGCGACGACCAGACCGTGTTCCCCAAACTCGGCCAGCCCACGGCGTATGTGCAAGGCAGCGGCATGGTCGCCGACGAACCGGTGATCAAAGGCTTCAAACTGCGCCTGGAAACCCGCACCGGCCGCGTCACCCGCCGCGACTACGACTTCGAAAAACCACGCCTGCAACTCGAGTCCGCCTACAAACCCGAGACGCAAAGCGACGCGCCGGACCTCGAAGACTACGACTACCCTGGCCGCTTCATCGACCGCGCACGCGGCAAATTCCTCAGCCAGCGCGCCCTCGAACGCCACCGCGCCGACTACCGCCAGGCCGAAGGCAAAAGCGATCAGACCACCCTGGTCAGCGGCCACTTCCTGGAAATGTCCGACCACCCGCGCACCGAGTGGAACGACCTCTGGCTGCTCACCGAAATCTTCCACGAAGGCAAACAACCGCAAGTCCTCGAAGAGTCGGTGACCAGCGACACCACCGACAAAAAGGACGACTTCCACCAGGGCTACCGCAACCGCTTCCTCGCCACCCCGTGGGACGTGTTCTACCGCCCGGCGCTGCAACACCCGAAACCGCGTGTGCTCGGCAGCCAGACCGCCATGGTCACCGGCCCCAAAGGCGAAGAAATCCACTGCGACCAATACGGCCGCATCAAAGTGCAATTCCACTGGGACCGCGAAGGACTGGCTGACGACAAAACCAGCTGCTGGATGCGCGTCTCCTCCAGTTGGGCCGGCGATCGCTACGGCGCCATCGCCATCCCGCGCATCGGCATGGAAGTGCTGGTGACCTTCCTCGAAGGCGATCCCGATCAGCCGCTGGTGACTGGGTGCCTGTATCACAAGGAAAACCAGGTTCCCTACGACCTGCCGGCCAATAAAACCCGCACCGTGTTCAAAACCCTCAGCTCACCGGGGGGCGGCGGGTACAACGAACTGCGGATTGAAGACAAGAAGGGTGCCGAACAGATCTTTATTCATGCCCAGCGGGATTGGGATGAAAACGTTGAGCATGATCAGAAGATTCGGGTTGGGAATGAACGGCATGTCACGGTGGAGAAGAACACTTACACCGAACTGAAGGCTGAAGAGCATCGCACCACGATTGCTGATCGCAAGACTGAAGCGCGGCTGGATGATCACCTGACGATTGGGCAGAACCAGCATGTGAAGCTGGGGACTGCGCAGCTGACTAGTGTTGGGAAAGAGATTCATCTGAAGGCTGGGGACAAGATTGTTATCGAAGCCGGGATGGAGCTTACCGTAAAGGCGGGCGGGAGCTTTATCAAACTCGATGCCGGCGGGATTACCGTGGTTGGGCCGGTGATCAAGATCAATGCGGGTGGGTCGGCGGGGAGTGGGACCGGGATTGGGATTAAACCGCCGGTGCTGCCGGGAGCGGCGGATAAGGATAAGGCGGGGAGTTTGATGGATCAGGCGTTGGGGAATTCAGTACCTGAGAAAACGACCCTTCGACCAATGCGGATGATGAAGTTCTCGGGCTGACCTTCAACGGATCAAACAGAATCAGGTAAAAGAACAAATGATAGAGTCAGTGAAAGTTAAAAAGTGGTCGTACCCATTAAAGATTGGTGGTGCGAGCGGGACAGATCCACAGCAGTATTACGCGGCATTAGCAAAGGCGCAGGACGGTTATTACCCACTTGGTAGTAACGGTTTGTGGCATGGCGGCGTGCATTTTGATGAGGCCTCCGGATTGGTCTCTGCACAGAGCGAGGTGTGCTGCATCGCTGATGGGCAAGTAATCGCCTACCGTATCGATGATACTTATCCACCCACGGTGTATACCGACCGTACTACTTTTGCTTCGACAGGCTTCGTGCTGGTTAAGCATCTCTTGGAGATCCCTGCCCCCGCGGCACCTCCGGCTGCCGCCGGCGACGTCCCGCCGCCTTCTCCAACTGCGGGCTCGATATTAACGTTTTACAGCCTGTATATGCATCTGTTGGACATGGAAGGCTATAGGACGAAGATTCCTATGTTGGAGCGGCCGTCATACTGGGTTAATGGAGGCTACCAAGTAAAAGCGGATGTGAAAGATCCCGTCGAGGGTTTGAACGTGCGTGCCGGGCTTCCAGGAACAGCCGATTACACCCATATTTTGACTACATTGCCACGTGGCACCACTGTCACTACGGGAGAGGCGAGTGCAGATGGGAAATGGCTTAAAGTTGTCAGTGTGGCGCCCGAAGCCGACCAATCCGCAGCTATAGCCGGCTGGGTGTTTAAAGGCCAAATGAACAGTAAAGGTGCGAATCAGTACCTGATTGGGGAGCTGGCAAAAAATACCCCTGCGAACCAAGCCAAAGGTTTGAGAGTGCGTAGGACCGGTTCGACTACCGGTGAGGTTATTTCGATACTGCCTGCTGGCACTCAAATTTTGATTAGCGAAGAAGGGGCGGTTGGTAACTACCGAAAACTCGTAAAAATTGTGAGTGGAACACCAATTCCTGCACTCGCTACTGATGAAGCTGACAATGTTGAAGGTTATGTATGGTTTTCCTCACTTGAAACTAAGACCGAACCCAAGGATATGGCGAAAATTGTTCTGCTCGATGAACCAGTAACTATTAAGGCTGGTGCGTTGGTGGGTTATGCCGGTCACTATCAGGAGCACGATGAAGGTACAGCTCGTAACCTGGTTCATGTAGAGGTTTTTACGTGCGATGACATTGAGAAGTTTGTTTCTCTAAACCAAAGTAAAGCCTCTGCCTTGCCAGCGGATCAGTTAAGTTTGGTGAAAATTCACAAAGATACGAAGCTCATCACTCACCGCGCAGACATAAGTGTGACTAACCCGCCGCAGGCGAACGATAGTGGTGTGGTAATTGGATTTGATCTGGTTATGCCCTCTAGCGTCCTAGAAGCCATGCCGGATTCAAAAAAAATCAAACAATCTGTCACTACCCCCGGCGCAGGCACCGGTCCTGCAGCCACCAGCACGACTCGATGGTGGCGTCTCGAAGGACTTTTGGGTGGCGCACAAGGAAATCCTATTAGCGGATGGGTGTGCGATAAAGATTTGATGACCACTCGCCATAATCCATGGGAATGGGTCGGGTTCAAATTCATTGAAGAGACAGGGAGCAATGCCGATCACCTTTCTTCATTCCTTCATGATCGCGATCTGCTTACCGAAGAAGAAAAAGCCACCTTCGTTCCTCTGGCTAGTAAGTCAACTAAAGGGCCGGTAAAGGAAGGGCTATACGACATTATTGATTCTGATAAGAACGACAAACTGACTGCTACAGAAATTCAGGCAGCACTTGCTAAGCCTTGGTTCGCGCAATCTATATCCCAGCTTATTACTAAGTATGAAAGTGAGTGGTTCTATGACGCGGCGAAATGGGATGCCCTCGATGAGCTAATGGGGCATACATCGGATAGGCCCAATTTGGACTGGGTTGCACAAAAGCAACGAATCAAACAACTGTCTTGGTGGAAAGAGGTTGCCGCGAAGGAAACTCTAAGCCAGGACGGTAAGGTTTGGCATATACATCCGATTGGGATGATCGGGAATTTTGACCAGAGAAAGAGGTGTACTTGCTATGCCGAAGTCATAGTGGTTCGATACGCTACTGTAAATTTCGGTCCCCTCGTAAAAGGGGAGGGTAAGTTAGGTGACTCACCTCATTGGAATCCTATGGAGGCTGCGGGAAAGGTAACTTCTAGTGAGAGAAAAATCATCTCCGCTATGTGTGAAAATGAAGGAAAAATCAACGCCGTACAAGCTTATGATGGTGAGGTAATAACTGCGGGTGCAATGCAGAAAACTATTAAGACGACGGGTGCTGGTGAGCTGCCTACTCAAGTCAAAAAATTTAAAGATGCTTATCCTGATGAATATTTAGAGCTGTTTGAGGGGCAAGGATGGTTCCTTGATCTCAGTTCCGCTAACCCAAAAATGTATTATCAGGATGCAGAGTTTTTAGATGGGCAAAAACTTGAGGGGCAGAATCTGAAAGAAAAGTTGAGGGTGGGATGTTCGCAGAGCACGCAGGGTAATGTGATTCAATGTAAACCAGTTTCGGTTCTGTCGTGTGCTATAGGTTCACCGTCATACGTCGAAGTTCAGATTCTAGATTTTATTACGCGATTGAGAAATGTTTTATTAGAGGTGCCGACGTCGTATAACTTCAAAATTGGAGAGCTTTTCAAGTCAGAGTTTGGGCGAGCTACCGTTTTGGATGAAAGTGTGAATCGTCCATCTCATGTACCTGATAGCGTGAAAAGAGCATTGGATAAGTTCTTCCTGGCACATGCGACCGTAAGTAAGGATGTTGCAACTTGGGGGGGCAGTCATGCGGCCTATGAACGAGAAATTTTGGTGTATTACGGAACCGGTAATAATCGTGGCAATATGACAGATGGTCCGATTCGGCATAATAATTTGAAGGTGGCTCTAAATGGTTAATCGTTTTCATGTGGTTGCTTTTTTGACTTTTTTGACTTTTTTGACTTTTTTAGTGACGCCTTTGTGTCGTGCTGAAGGTGAGTCATTAGTTGTAAATGGGGTGGGCGGCAGTTTCTTGCGTTTTAGCGGTTGGGACAATCTTCATAATGGGTGGAATAATGTCGAATATAAAGGGGCGGGGAGTAGTTTTGCTATTTACAGCCTTCCAACAAACTCGGCGCCATCTGGTATTTCTACATTAATAAGCACAGAGAAAGAATCTCCGGATAAGAAACGAATGCTGTTGATGCGCGTGGTTTCTGGAGAGGTTAGCGATGGGCATGGATATAGCGAAAACTCCGAACAAGTGTATTGTGATGTTGTGTCTTTGGAAACGGGTTGTGTTGAAAATATTGGCTCGGCGCTTCAGTGTGATGGAACTTGGGTTGGAGAAAAGTGGAAGGACTCTACAGGGGAGAAATTTGACTTTGTTAAAAGCAGTTTGCCTCCGAAGAGTATGATAGATCAAGTTTCAAAAATTTCTTCAAGTGAGTTTCGAGCGGCCTCTATGAAGGATTTGATGTTTATGGGCGTTTATTCATATATGGCGTGCAATCCGCCGCAGTCGAATGTGGCTGCGTACAATGATATCGGATTTTATTTTGCAGAGGGTGGTGAGCATCTTTTGGCAATGCAGATTTATCAGAGGTTATTAGGTGTTGCCCCAGATAGAGTGCCGTTAAAACTTAATGTTGCGGACTCGCTGTGGGCTCTCGGCAAACATGGTGAGGCGAAACCTTATTATATTGATTATCGCTCGGCGATGTTGGGTAAAGGTTTGGGGAATAAAATCCCCCAAAGAGTTGTGGAGCGTTTGAATTAGAACGCGAGCAGGGGCAGTGAGCGTTTTAATGATCGTCTGGAAAAGTTATATGTGTCGTTTTTCCAGCCCGCTTTGCAACAGGGGAAAAGGGGGCGGATTTGTTTAATTGAACTCGCCATTTTGTGGTGAGGTCGTCGATAAATAAATCTGCCACCTTTATATTGAGTATGAAAAAATTTTTGCTGATTCTGATAAGTTTATTTTCCTCTGCGGCCAACAGCGATGTCACCACCGAGACTTTCTGCTTCGAACTCTCCCAATTCAGCCCGGTAAAGTTTGAATTAAGAACCTACTATGAGCTAGCCAGCAAATGGTCGGGTGGTTTCGTAAAGTATGCCAAGTCGAACGTCCCCATTTCCATCGTGTTGACGGATTCCCAAGACGAAATACTCGACCCGCAGGCGCCCTGGCAGCACACCACGATATGGTCTGAAGTCATGAGCGGGAAGGTCATGGGAACCTATGAATTGGTGACTCAGGGCGCTCAGATAGTCTCGATGTCGTACACGAAGAAATCTAACGGCAAGGCGTACAGCTTCATGATTAATACCAGCATCGAATCTTCTTTGGAAACCGGATGTAAGTGGGAGTAGGGCGAGCACATGCGATTCAAGTATCTAGCCATATCATTGCTCGTCCTGCCGTGGACGGCACCGGTATTTGCCGAGGTAACCACTTTCAGCCCAATCAAAAACGCCGAAGCGACGCTCGTGCTGGAAGGTTCTATGTTAACGGTCGTAGTTAAAAGCGATGCCCATAGCGAATCTCGGACAATCGCTTTTCAAGCTGAAAACGAACTGCATGTGCAAATAGACGATTTCAATTTCGACGGTGCAAAGGATTTTGCGGTCTGGCAGATCGATGACGGAATGGGCACTTACACCATTCACAGGATTTTTGTTTACCAGCCCGAAGCAGCTTTTTTCAAGGAGCTGAATTCAGATTGTGGCGACGACTTCGTGAATTTGCGCGTAGAGCGTGAGAAGAGAGCTCTGCTCAGCACCTACTGGGAAATGAATGAGCCAAAGCTCTGTAGTACCAATTTTTCTCCAGATTAGGTTGCTTGGATTTCATTTGAACAGATCAAGGATAGAAGACAGTGAAACGCTTTTTTTTAGGCGCTCTTTGTGCACTGACATGCCAAGCCGTTCTACCGGTTTCAATCGCGTTTGCTCAGGACGAGTGCACCGGGATCACCACAAACCAACAAGTTGATAAGTGCTCAGACGTGTCGAAAGTCGCTGCCGATTCACAGTTGAATACGAGTTATCACCAACTGATGGCTCGACTCGAAACTCAGTATCAAGCCGAACCCGACACGGAGACAGCGTATACGGCGAAGGTCAAAGAAGCGCAGCGCGCGTGGATAAAGCTGCGTGACGCGAATTGTCCGCTCGAAGCGTTTGAGATTAAACCAGGTACTTCTGCCTACACGACGACCGTGAACAATTGCATCGCAAGAATGAGCCGCGAGCGTTCAGTCTTTCTGGACAATGTTGCGCCTGATATCGTGAGTGGCTCAGCTGTAGGGCAGGGGACAGATGTCTCCTGTCCATCTCAGAACTTTGCTCAGTTTCTGTCGGCGTTTTCCGCTAATACTGAGACCCAGAGGCGCCTCACTGCGCTGGCGGTGAAGGTGCTGGTGTTGAAGCGGACAGAAGACCCGGGCCGATTTGAACCTTCCATTACTGCGGAAACAGGCTCCGGTTTGATGTTTCCGTTGATGGCTGCGGTGGGGAAAGGCAAGACTGAAGGGGTTGAGATCGAAACGGTCGACGACACTCACATGAACGTTGTGGATAAACGGGCCGGTAACAGCAATATCAAGATTTTTAACTTTTCTAAAACGTCATGCTGGGCGCTGGTGGGGATTGAGGATTGGTCGCTCAGTGAGACGGAGCTTGTCGCACCTGCTAGACCCGGAATGAGCCGCGCCGAGAACCTTTGTTATCAACGTGCTGAAGGTTTGGGCGGGCTAGGATTTCTTGAGCGATACCGTCTGACTGCGGAGTTGATTGAAGCGTCGCTGGAAAACTATGTTTGTGCTGCGGAGTCGGGTGATCCGGATGCGAGTCTGTCGGCGGCAAGTTTGAGTCTTTCGCAGATGGCGCCTCAATTAGAAACCAGCAAGCTTGAGGCTTTGTTCAAAGCGGCATCGACGACAGCGAGCGGCGCGCTGGGTTATGCCACGTACTTTTGTAACGGTAATTCCACCGACTATAACGGCCCATGCCTGCACCCCGAGGAGGCAGAAAGGGAGGTTATTCGCGCGGTTTCCATGGGCTCCACAGATGCGATGAACTATCTGGGTTCTTCTTTTGAAAGTGGGCAGTTGGGAACGAAGGATCTGTCCCGGGCGTTGGCCTGTTATCAGTTGTCCGCTGAGAAAGGCCGCCCGCAGGGTAGCGACGGCGTGAAGCGCTTGGTTTCGCAAGGCTCAGACATAAAGGCCAGTCACTGCCTGTGAATTTCGCTGTGCAGATATAAACGTTGAAGAAGTGGACATTAAACTGGTCGATCGTATTGAGGCTCGGTGCGATTTTGGTTCAGCAAGAAGGGGGACGCGAAGTCCCACGTTCTCTATTCGCGAAGTTGCTACACCTTCGCCCGATGCTCCGCCGGATCCGGCGAATCAATATGATCCAGCGCTCGCTCCACTAACAGATGCACACCGACCGCCATTCTACTGAGTGCCAGTGCGACGGAGCGGCGTGAGCCTTCTACGCTGTCGGCCAGGTCGGCGGCGATGGCGCTGATGGACAGCAGGTCTTCCGAGGCGTTGGCCAGGATGGTTTCGGTGTGGAGGTCGGGAGCGACGATGAAGAGGTCGCCATTGCGACGTTTAGGTTTTTTATCCGCAGGTGTGCCGAGGTGAAGATCTAGGGCGCGCTCGGCGGCTTCGTGGAGTTTTTTCGAATCGAAGGATTCGTAGGGGGATGTGTCTTCGTGTTCGGGGGGATTCGGTGTTGGCTTGATCATAGATGTATCTCCTGGAATTAAGAGACTGACACCGTTTCGCTTTGCACTTCGAAAGAGGTGGCAGCTGTGCGTTGGTGTGCAAGACCGATCCAGGAACCGGCAGACCCGAAGGCCTCCGACGCACAGCCGCCATAACGATTCGCGAGCATAGGAAAACGCTCGACGAATAGCCATAAGCAATTGCGCACCTGGATTCGGACTTGCACGTCCGTGTCACCGATTTTGCGGCGACCACCAGAGACTATCGGTGATTCCGAAGACTGCCTAGTTCACGGACAGCCCGGCGTGTTGAAGGAAATGTCCGAGTGGTTTGAGGGGATCAAGATCAAAAGATCGCAGCCTTCGCCAGCTCCTACAGGATTGTGTTTCTTCAGGTGTAGGGCAGGTGACGCGGAGCGTCACGGGATGCATTCCCACGCGGGAGCGTGGGAACGATCATGGTTTCGTCAATGACTTGGTAGTCATCAGCGTCAAAAAGACCTGCATCTTCTTCTAACGCAACCAGACAGTGGCGTTCTTGCTTGAAGCCGCTACACTGCGCCGGCCGTTCATTTTCCTTTTGAGGCTGTGCGCATGAAATTTCGTTTTCTTCTGTGGATGCTGGGTTTGTTGATGGGTAAGGCCAGTCGGACTAATCCTGCGTTTCAGCA
>Ga0255334_1000990_pt1 | contig 15722 bp, 10 predicted proteins | sample EtOH5_35cm_T3_12_FD_202080 | JGI IMG/M metagenome (GOLD analysis project Ga0255334, IMG submission 202080) | Sandy soil microbial communities from University of British Columbia, Vancouver, Canada - EtOH5_35cm_T3_129 | ecosystem: Engineered > Artificial ecosystem > Sand microcosm > Unclassified ...
CAAATCCAAGAGGCGCTGGCAGAGGGCATCATTCTCGCGGGTCACTGCGTCCATTCCCTGCCGCTCTTTCAAACAAGGGATGATGATGGCGCGTTCGGCACGTGGCAAAAGCGACGGTGGCCGGCAAAATCTGCCATGCCTTGTCCAACCAGAGCAAAGAGTGAAAACGGACCATTGACAAAGGACGCCACCCGGTTCCCGTTTGTCCTCCTAGCAGGCCCGCATTCACCAAAACGTCAGCTACGGCGCGCGCTCGATAGGATGCAGGGCACGTCCATGAGCAGCGTACCGAGTCTGATCGCGCTCACCGCGTTGTGCCTCGCCAACGATGGTACGATTGATGCAGTCGACACGCTCCGTGCCGGTTGGCGGAGCACCTCAATGTGGCTCGACCCGCTGGCCTTTGTTCCCTTGGACGAGGACGAAACGAGCAGTGGCGTCAACAATGATGGTGGAGATGACGATGGTGACGACCGGGAGAGCGCCTGCACCGCTCGCGCCCCGTTGCTCTTTGAGGGTCGCCCTCTGATGGCCCATATGACGGGTCTACGCCTTGTATCGATGCGCTCTGCGCGACTCGATATGCTGCCCGACGCGCTCGCGGGCAGCGCCCAATCCCTCGAGTGTCTGCATCTGGGTGAGAATCGCCTCTGCCGCGCCGACTCGCTGCCGGCGTGGTTTGCCGGATTTACGGCATTGAGGACTCTCGATCTGTATGGAAATCGGCTGACCGTGGTACCCGATGCGCTGCGCACCATGACCGGACTCGTTCACCTAAACCTTTCCAGCAACTACCTCGCATGTCTGCCCGATTGGTTTGGCGACACATTTGGTGGATCTCTGCAGACGCTGGGCCTGTGCGGCGCGTTTCGAGGCCATGTCCTATTGTCGCGCTCCTTTAGGCGCCTCGCCAACCTGACCCACCTCATGTTGTGCTGCAACGGGTGCGACGATGACGATGGCAATGCCGGATATGAGAGTTACGACGATATGTCCGAGGAAAGGAGACAAGAGGTACAGAGGGATCGTGGTGAGAGATCGCACATCATTTGGGGTGAACTGATGCACCTCGAGAACCTCCAGTATCTCAATGCGCAATACACGCATGACGTGTGCTGGTCGGGCGAGCACATTGCGCGCATGCACAACCTGCGCTGCCTGTTTGGCATCGGCGACCAATTCGCGCCCCCGCCGCCCCAACTGCATCGGCTGCCCCACCTCGTGTACGCCGCACAGATCACCGTCGAGAGCCACATCGTACCGGTCGAGGTCCTATGGGCTTTCTCGCGCGTCGTCGCTTCCGACGATACCCGAGTCTACTGGTGCCCTCCCGCGTCGGCCGCGCCTCCCGCACCGCGCGCGACATGGACACTTTCATCGCTCGTTGACCTGTGTCTGACCGCAATAGCCTTGGTACCCTCGTGCGCCGACACGGAATGCTGCCTCGTGCGACGCCATAAACTCTTGCACAAGCGTCCCGACTGCATGGACCGTGATCACGACGGTATTTCGTCCGAAACGTATGATGCCACCCCTTTGGTGGTCCAGGAGCACGTACGGCAGCGAGACTCGTCTGCCATCCGATCCTTTATCGCAGACGATCGCGCCTACATCGACCACGTCACCGATGTGGACAAACAGCCAGACGACGACGGCGTGTTTTACAGTTCACGTTCAAACGCCAAACGTACCCTTTACGGCGGCTCGCTGGCCAGTCGCAAGAAACTCTCGGTCATGGACATGCCCCAACGCTATATGTCTTGTCGCGCTCATACCTGCCGTCGGCAAGATAACCAAGAAGAGGAAGGAGGAGAATGCCAAACGCAGAAACAACGCTGCGTCCATGGGCCTTTACCATACCATGTGCAACTGCGGGTGCCCGTGGAACTCGTTGAGCGTGCTACGCGTGGATGGGTGCGCACGTGCACCGAGTGCAAACGACCCATCGTGGGTGTGCCGACCCTGACCCGTACGCGCTCTGACAAACAGACGCTGTTGGTACGCATCGGTCACGGATTCAACAGAACCAAGCCTCTGATCGAACACGCCTACTGCAACCGATGCGCTTCCATTCCAGCCTCAACCTACCCTCTCCCCCGCACACCTTGGAAATAGCATGTGGACGCGCGCTCTCTGTTGACACCATTAATAAATGGAAACGTCTTCTTGACAAACATCGGCCAATCTAGGGATCAACAAGGGGCGTCCAATCGACCTCTTGGACGGGAGGCACCTTTGTGCCGGGCCCACGGTACCGTGGTGCGACTCTCAAGAGGCCGGCGATCGTGCTCAGTATGCGCTCGCCATTGTCCTGTGTGGCGTCGCGCTCCTTGATGCAAATGTTCATGCGCGTCCAGCGGCCGTCGGGCGCACGGCATTTGTGCTTGCCGCGGTGCGTCGCCAGCAGGCCGTTCCTGTCGCCCGCCTCGCTCTTGGGGATCACGTCCACGAGACTACTGTTGTAACGCTGCCGCGGATGCTTTACGTCGGGGCCCGTTTGGGCCATGCCCCTGCGGGCCACATCGATAGGCTCCAGCGCGGCCATCCCGGGCAGGGCCCTCACCAAGGCCAGGGAGTGGTCGAATCCGGGTCGCTTGTAGACGCCAAAGTCGATATGGCTCTCTACGACGGTGACCGATTCGGCAATGCGCGCGCACCTATACGGGGCATCGATCTCTTTAGCGTCGTCTGTATCCGTCACCGCCGCCGCAAAAACACGCGTGCATCGTCAGTAACACCCCATACAACAGTCAGGTGAACCGACGAGAGGGGGGTGGGTGGAGGCAGAAACAGAGAGGAAAGCCGTACAGTATGTTTGCGTGCCCGATGGTACCATGCTTTGGATCGAGTTGTGGTTGCGAAACCTGACGTTGTGGTTCAAACGCACAGACTCTGCCTCGACAATGTCGCGCATGCTGCTGGGAAAGCACATGTCAAATACCAGGCACACGTCTGGTTCCCAGTGCGTGTGGGACTGCGTATCATCGTCGGGCGGCACGAGCACGGTCACCATGACGCTGGCATAGCCGGCCGGCGGTTGGGCGTGCTTGGCCAGCGTCGTGAGCAACACCGTGAGCATGGGGCACCCGCGCGCCAGGATGATGTGGTCCGTTGTCATGATTGCATAGGCGTCGTCGCCGTGCTCTGGTTCTGGCTCTGGCTTTGGTTCCGGAGCAGGCACAATATGTTCATTGTGGAGCCGCTTCTTGATCGTATCGTTGAGCATGGTCATGAGCACCAGGGACGACTCCCTGTGCGACTCTCTTAGTCGCTCCTCGGTCGACTCTGCCGTATCGTCGGTATCGCGATTCCCAGTCCTCTTCTTCTTCTTCTTCTTCTTGTCAGCATTGTTGCCGCCGCTGCCGTCGTCGTCGTCTTCTTCTTCTTTTGTTTTCGGGGGACGGGCTCGCGCCAGCGTGCTCATATCGCGGCGCATCGACTCAACAAACGCGTCGTCGTCTTTGTTTCCCTGATGACTGTCGTCGACCCGCAGGGATCCCGGCGAGCGGGACGGATGAAGCTTCCTTTGCATGCGCGACTCGCAATCGAGCAGCAGCTTGTGTTCCAACGCGTGGGACGATTCAGCAGGTCCGCCGCCGCCGGTTTTGCCCTTTCCGCGTTCTGGACCGGCAACGGGCCCACCATCCGAGTCGGCAGGCGCGGGGTCAGACAGACGGCGCTGCACCGTACTGTTCCTGTTGACAAAGCGCGAGATCGACTTGACCGTCTTGTTGAGCGCGCTGTCGATTTCGCTGGCCTTGGCCTGTCGCTTTTCCTGCTTTTCCGTGCGCAGCCTGTCCTGCTTCTCCTGGCGCTGTCTGGCCTTGTTGCGCCGCGCCTTTGATCCGCCCGTCGTGGCCGCCCCAGAGCGCGGCTCCGATTTCGCCTTTGTGGCGGGTGCCCCAGATGGTGTGTCTGCGAGAGGGTCCTCCTTCACGACATCCCGGGCGGGCGAGATGTCCCGAGTGTTGGGGGGCATGGGGCACCTGCTCGTGTCGCGTATAACGATGCGCTTGGGTCCGTCGTCGGTCATGACGACCAAGAGCACATCGCTGGGGTCGAGCGCGTCGGCACATTCGTCCCACGCCTGCGCGATGATGGCGTCATTATCGGGCGTGCTGGGTGCCTCTTTGAGGACGCCATTCTCACCGTCGATGCGCATCCGATAGATCTCCTTTTGTCCCGGCGCCGCCTGCGTTTGAGGTGCGATCCTCTTGCGGGGCCTGCCCGCGCCACGCGCATGCGGGGGCGTCCTCAGCACAGACCCACGACCGACGAGCGCCGGTGCCATATCAAGGTCCGCCATAAGTGGTCTGTCTGTTTGGGCGCTCTTGTGTGTGTGTGCGCACGCGCGCGCGTGTATACGACACTTTTTGTTGACGAACGAGGAGACCATGATATTCGTGTGCTGGCGGCGCACGTATCCCGTGCGCGTGCTCTTGTGCCGTGGAAAACCAATCGGAAAAGATACCATGAAATGGCGGTGACGTTTTCCTTGCAGAGGCGGCAATTCGTGGTCGGTCCACACAGCTGCGCTGCCGTGACGTCCACTCAGGCCGGACAGTGGATGGAGGAATGGCTTTCCCACTTTAAGGAACCTCTCCGATTTGCACATGCAGGTGCGAACCGAGGCACCACCTATCGGGCACCAAGGGCTTTTCACCATGGTGCCCGCACGATTGGGAGGGCCGAGAAAGGCAGAGGACAGGCCGGTGACAGACACCCGCTGTCACTCGCCACGAGGAAGGGTCCTCATGGAAGGAGGCACAAGTCGGTTCACCAGACGCCCGATCGCGGGCCAAGGTCCAGGCAGCACACTCTAAAAAGCGTAAATGCCCTCCGCGCGTTGCAACAGACGAGTGACCGTCCGAAAGCGCTCTTGCCCTCTACGCTGGCGTGATCCGACGACGGCGGGGGACACCCTCGCATCCATCTCGCACCGGAACGTGGACGATACGAGAAAAGGAGTTCATCCTGGCACGCACGGGCGATGGAGCCGACGTCATCGCCTCCCACGCGCCCCATCACAGTCGTGTCTGGTCTGCTTGGCACCTACGCCACCCGACGTCACCGTTTCCGGGAGGCCCACCTCGCCCTCGCAGAATCGTAGCTGAAAGGCGTCGTCTGTGCCACCCTGGTCAGGTCCATCCACTTGGACCGTGTCGGTCCCTCTTCTTTCCTCTGACAATCGGCACAGCCCACACACACACACACACGCGCGCGCGAGCAACAAGAGAACGGACACAAGAGGCCAAGGGGACGACAAATGTACTGTACGACGCAGACCGCGACTCTTGCAGAGCGTGCGCCGGGCACGGCACTCGAGACAGAGGGCACGGGTGCGTCATCGCAGCACCCATGCGACGCATCGACGGCTACGATCTTGCAACAGCAGCAGCGCGAGACGGACGACAGCGCGGTGGTCGGGCAGCACGGCGACGGTGGCGACAATGGCGACGACGACGACGACGACGTCGTGTGCATCAATGCAGGCGGTCGTCCATTTATGGCACACCGTTCGATGGTGCTAAAATCCGCACCTCCGGGGTCAGTACTGGCCAACGTTGTCCTCCAGGCGTCCGCTCTGAGGCGGGAGGGGTCGCACGACGGCGCGCCCTTTCTCGACGTCAACCCGCGCTACTTTGCCATCGTACTTGACGTTATGCGCCACGGCACCGACGCGCTCAATGGGCTCGACCTCGCCGCACGCAACGGCGTGGGCCTGGTCGCCGAGGCCTTGGGCCTGGTGGCCCTGTCGGCGCAGTGCGCCATCGGCATACCCTCGCGCGAGATCCTGTTTGCGCCCGCCGACGAACGCGTCACCATCTACATTGTCGCTCCACACATGTTGTGGGCCAACGGCTTTGAACTGTGCGACTGGACCAGTGCGCCTTCGATCACTGTGCTCTACCATTGGAGTGTGGAGGCGCTGTGCGACGCCCTGAGCGCGGCCACGGGGATTGCGCCCTACCGGCTCGTGGCCCACGTATGCCGCGCACGGCGCAACGGCAGCGTGCGCCCCGTCGGGCGCCTCCCCTTTAGTCACCAGGTTCACTCGAGTCTTCCGGTCTGCGTTCCGTCACCGGCATCGCCCATCGCGTCCCTTTACGTTGGCGGCGGCGGCGGCGGCGGCGGAGACGGATGTGATGGTGGCAGGCCATATCATCCCGTCCGCCCGCAGTACCTTCAGAGGCATCCCTACCACCAGGAGGACCCCAGGAGTCGTCGCGCGTCCGCCCCGTGCGCCATGCAACCGTCGTCTACGCCGGAAGGCGCGATGCCTCCGCCCACGTCGGTGCCTCACCACCATCATCAGCAGCAACAACAACAACAACTCCAGCAGCAGCAACACATGTGGCCACCGACAAACGTGCCGATACGCAGGACGTCCGTGTCCGCATCGGTCCCGGAACAGGTGACAAATGCCGGCGGTCGGACGGCGCACGCGGCCGCGCACATGTCGTACCGCGAACGCGGCGGCACGCCCGCGGTGTGCCTGTTTGTACACGATGCGCACTGGCTCCCGCAGCCCGGTGCGTATGGCACGGCCTCTGGCTACTTTGGCGGTGCATGTTCGTCGACCCCGCTGATGGTGTTTGTGAGGCGGTTCGAGCGCACGCCGCGCGCGCTCGGCAGATCCATACCCCTGGTGGTACCGGGGCGCACCACATCCCTCGAATCCATGCTCGCTGTCATGAAGCGCACCGTCGGCATCCCAGACACCTCCATCGTGCACGTTTACAGCGAAGTAGCTGCAGGACTCGTGCGACCGGTCGATCTGGTGCGCACCTTTGGCACGGCCGGTGTCGAGTATGGCGACATTCTGTGGCTCGAACCGGCCGACGACGCACTCCCTTGTTCCTCCTCCTCGTTCTCCTCGCCACAATCCATGCCGCCGAGTACGGTGCCGTCTCTGTCCCTGGCATCGTCGCCCTCCTCTGCATCAGCACCGCCTCTTGTTCACGATGATAGCGAGCGCATGGATATGGCCGCCGTGTGCGACTATCGCTCGCCCGATGCGCACTGATCTCTCTCACCCCCATCCACTATTCCGAGCGCCACCCAGCTTGTTTTGCTGCCCATGTACACACATACCCGGCAGGGATGGGGGTTCACTTTTCCTTTTATAAAGCAACCCGACCGCCTGGGCAAGATGGTTCCTGGTGGCATGTGCGCGCCACGACACGTCTGTCGGTGTCGACAAAAGCCCAATAGATGGCGTGCACGCATCGCCAAAGGGTTGGGGGAAGGGAAAGGGAGGGAGCGAATACCATGCGAGAGGGCCGGGTGAATCGAGCCCACGGAAAACGCCCAACGGCTCTCATACTGTCGCGACCCGTGAGGGAAGCAGGCATGGGCGCGGTGACGCGGGTCACCAAAGTGCGGTACTGCCGCGTCCAGGCCTGACCTAAATCCATTGCGAGTCTACCACTGTAGACAGGAGCGACGATGGGCAACAGGCACGGCAACGGCAAGACAGGAGCGAGAGCCCGCTGGGGAGGCACGCGACCGCGCAAGGGCGACGGGGCAGAGACCACGCCCACGGCCGAGCGACCTGTCGGTGGTGGATGCTGCACCCTGGCAGCCCTCGTTGCCGGCGAGACCCTTGCCGACTCGCTCGCACGTCAGCAACCAAAACAGCAGCGACATGGGCGCGAGCACACCGGCGGCTACCACCTGCCCCTGCGCAAACCATCCAAGGGCACAAAGCCGCCCCTCGCAAAGAGCGATACCCACTCGCTGCCCGCCGCGCACATGTACCAGAAACGGAAGCGCAGGCATGCAGCGGAATCACTCAATACGGCATCCAGCGCACCCGTTCTACTTCCCGCACCAAGGCGCGCGCAGGCGATGCCCACAAGCGCCGCCACCACAACGACCACCACTACCATGACAACGACGACAATGACCATGGGCGTGACCTTTTCGTCGTCCGCGCTGCTGTCTCTGTCTGAAACAACCGAGGGATCGCTTTCGACCATATCAGTTACCTCGTCCCCGTTTGTGGCGGCGGTGGCGGAACCGGCGCCTCTGGCAGAGAGCGCGCCGCCATCCAGGGTGACGTCGGTGCGCCTCATGCGCGCGTCCGGGAGCACGGAAACGGACAATGCGTCCACGATCATGGTGCGTTCGGACACGGACTTTGGCACGGACGACAATGCCAACGAGGTGGGCAGTGGCGATGGAGAACAAGAAAAGGACGATGCGGATGACGACCCGCGTGCGGGCGATTTGTCCGACCACCAGGGCGGCTACCGCACGTGCCTATTGCCGCACGACTGTGGCGCACTGTTTGTGCAAAGGCCGTGGGTCCCCGACAGAGCGCAGGTGATGCGATTACTGCAGCGGGGACGCGAGGAGAGGGACAAGCCCCGCACGCCATCCGAATCCGAGCACGCATTTGTCTCGCGCCGCGAGCGAGGCGTGCGCACGGTCGACTATGCCACGCGCCTGTGTCGCCTCCACGAGGCGTTGGACGTGATCACCGACGAAATGCAGAGGTATGCTCTGTTGCTTCTCCAGGAAGACGCCCGGGACCATCCCCCGTAATCCCCGTATTCCTCCTTTTACGCCGTCCTCCCCCCCCCTCTATTGTGAACAAAATGTACAGAATCTTGTCTTGTATCGTGCACGATCATGGCCAACATGTATCGGACAAACAAGGGCCAATGGCAAAACGTCACTTGGCCCCGACGGCACAAATGCCAAGCGCACCACAACCGGCTGCCCTGGGGAAGAGACAAACGTGTGTGCGCAAACCGCGTGACGCTGCAAGGTCTTGCGGACCTGGTTACAGTAGGTTACCTGATTTTGGCGCACGAAATGTGGGAAAACAGATGCAAACGATTGGTTTGCAATCCAAAAGAAAACAGACAGGACTTTCAAGTAGCCCTGATCGAGGGTACCGCGGTCTTCTGGTCCTCACCGTCACTTGGTGGCGCATCAAAGGCCCCAAGGTCGATGGCGAGGCAGTCGGCCGTCGCAAACGAACACGACCATGGCACACCCAGCCACCCCATGAGGAACAAACGATTGGCCATCGGTTTGTCGACGTCGCTCGTGCGTATGGGCCGCTCCTTGCGCTTCCCCTGCGCATGCATCACCGCCGCGTGCATAAATGCCGCCGTGTGGGCGCCGCAGAGTCTCTTGTTGTACTCGACGCTCATGATCGCTTCGGCATTGGCTGCACAGTCGAGGCCAAACGCGATGGCCTCGTCCAAGGTCCACGGCAAGCGCACCAGCGCAATTCCTACAAGTTGCGCCACGACCCCCGTGCCCCTCTCGTTTGTCGCACACAACGATGGGCAAGATGGAGAAGCAGCCACGCGATCGGCCGTCATGTAGACGGTGAGGCGGCGCTCGGCAAACGGCCACCCCGGCGCGCGCTTCTCGTCGCGCACACCGGTGACGTGCCCCAGGACGACGATGCGCGCATCGCCGGGCATCTCCATCGGCAATAGATGCCGCAGAGCGTCGAGCATGCGTGAGCGCCTTATGTAGGGCGCGCTCGTCGGTATCACGCCCTCGAAGCGCGCGCCCCACTTGATCATGCGCTCGTACGCCTTGTTTGTCTCTGATACACGTGCCATGTCAGTCTCTCTTTTTCCAAATGCCTTCAGCAATGGCTCCTTTTGCACATGGGGCGTGTTGGGATTTTGAGGGTGATTTTTGGGGAGCGTGTCCCGCTGCCAACTGCAGTGGCGCACCCTCCCCCTCTGAAAACAGAGACTCTTACGTAGCCCTATAATGTATGACAAACGATGCCCCTGCGCTGGTGCGCATGGGGCCAAGTTACAGAGAGCGCTGGTATACAAGAGTATCAGCCAAGCACATGGCTCCAGACGGCAAAGAGCATGTCTGTTGTGCGACACGTTGCTTCGATCAAGCACATGACGACGGGGGAAGCCAGCGATACGGCGATGACAAGCGCTAGGGCTTGCCTCTCTGTATGTCCCTTTCTGCAGGCGGTTGCACCGCGCCCTTTGGCAGGGCTTGCGAGACCTCGGTTACAGGATCATGCGATTCCACCTGGCAGGTCTGTGCGTGCAAACCCTGATGAGGCGGCACCTGTGCCTCCCTTCCTGACCTGGTGGGCTCTGGCAAGACATCGGCCTGCGTGTCGGGCTGATAGCGCACATAGAGACCGGGCCACCCCTTGCCCCAGGGAACAGTGATGGCAGCGCGCTTACGATCAGCGTGCGCGACCATCACGAAAAGGGGCTGTTTAGAGTCTGTCATAGTGCATGCGATTAGTTGTTCCCACTCGTGGTCCAGCTGCACACAGTGTGTGATGCGTCCGCGCCGCGATTCAAACTCTATGTCTCCAGAGAGCATATCGATGGCACACACCTGGGTGCCATCCGATGTGGTCAAGGTGTATCTTGAAGGGTTTCCAGAATCGGTCGTTGTCCCCAGGTATCGAGGACGTGTGCTCTTGCACCAGGTACCGCCGCCGTGGCGCGCACGACTGCCTGATGCCAAACGCTGTGCCGATTGACCAACCGTAGTGTGGCTTGCGCGTCGCATCGTCTCTTGTGGTTGTGTATCCAGTTGCCGTCAGAGTGGCAGCTGTCTCTTGACCAGAGCGCGTGCCCTCCCTGTTTGCCGAAATACCCAGTATTTTTGTGCAATGTGATTGGGCAACACGCTCACACCCAACATGACTTGTCTGATGCCAACACCGACGGGAGCCCATTGAGCGCGCACGAGACGATATTGACCAACTTGACCCCAATCCATGCTCGGTGCTTCTTGGCACGCCCGGGCAAGGCCCTCTTTCTTGGTTTTGGCGTCAAATTATTGGTCGGCACTGTGAACAAGATAAACATTAGAGGATAGTCGCCGCGTCATCCGATCCATACAACATTGGCTTGCAAGGCAGCAACTGCAAAAGGGCCGAGAACGTACTCTCATATGTGCGCAAGACCTACCCCACCTATGAGGATGACTAGGGTGTAATCTGATGGAGTTGGTGGAGTTGATCGATCGATTTCGTTGTATTCACGGCATAATAAGCGATGGTATCTGAAATTGCTTGTTTGGCGCTCTGTCTCGCGCTGGAAAATAGAAAGAAATTTGTACAATAAGGTGGCAAGTCGCTTGGAAAGAGTTTATCTCAGTCAACTCACTCCGCCAACTCTTCCATCAAGTTGCGCCTCCTGGTCATCCTCTATGTGGAATTGACAAGGCCCTTGCTCGTATGGACTGTATGTGATTGAGAACAGCCGCCCAAAGGCACTTTTTGTCACGACCGGATAAATCCCACTTTTTTGCGAAACAAGGCCAAACCGTGCGTGAGCCGCGCATCAGAGGATACGAGGGAGGTGGATTGCTCAAAAAACGGTGGTGTATTGGTAGGGCGAAAACGCCATAAACGCGATGCAAAAGCAAGGAGGACAGGAGGGGGACAATCACAGCCTAGGGGCTAAAAGGCCCGTTGGGGTACATAAACGGGCAGAGGGGAATGGGCGCGGCGCACGAGGCGGGCAGTGGCGGCACAAAGGTCCAGTTGACGCCGGGCGTGTAAATCGGCTGGTAATCGAAAAAGTTGAATGTAATGCCGGCGAGGGTGCGCTGTCCGCCGGGCGCCGAGGGAAACTCTGTGCTCGCCCAGCGGACAAAGCCCGTGTCGTGGTCCATGGCATAGAGCGCATAGATCTTTTGCTCGCACGAGACGACATCGCGCGTGAGGCCCACATAGACATCGACCTGGTTGCTGGCACACTCTTGCTGAGCCAACTGGCAGATGAAGGGATTGCGGGGGATGCCGGGCATCTCGATGTTGCTGCGCGCGTCGAGCGTGTGGGCAAGCCACATCGACTGAGCGTACAGCTTGAGTTCGTCCTCGTAGGTGCCGTTCGAGTAGAGGCACAGGGTGCCGCCTGTGGGCAACTCCATGGTGAGGTAGGAGCCGTTGGTAAAGAACCACGATCCGATGCCGCTACCGCCCGCACCCGACTGGAACATGATCTGGTTCTCGACATCGACTATGATGACCGACTCAAAGGTGGGCGAGGGCTGCTGCTCGGGGTCGACGTCCCTCATGATGGTGCGCGCCTGCCCATAGGCCGCGTACGAGACCGAAGTATTGAACCGAAAGGGCCCAAAGTCGCCCATGTGGCTCGAGATGTGGCCCACACAGCAGGTCGGGTCCACGTAGTCGCTGTCAAAGGGTGCGCTGCAGCCGCAGTAGGACGTAGCAGACGACCTCTTTGCCTGCTGGTTGTTGAACGCATACGCGTCGAGCGCACCCGCGGCGAGACACACGAGCAGGAGCAGTCCGATGAGGGTGTTTGCAGTGACCATCCTTGTCCAGGTCTAGGTTTGTTTGACTGTTGTTGTTGTTGTTGTTGCTGCTGCTGCTGCTGCTGCTAAAACTGAGTCCAGTGCTATTTGAATGTGTGCCCAACAAATCAAAGGATGAGCAGAGAAAGAGGGGAGGGAGGGCGGGAAGGAATCGTCCAAAGGCAGACGGGGTGCCTGCTCGTGCATGGCATTGTCCTTTGGGTTCCATGCGCGCGGACCATGCAACTGATCCAAAACAGCGTTTGTCTCTTGACGCATGCAGGTCGCTACACAGGTTCCCTTGCTCTGTATTGGTCGCCTTTTCCACGGGCACGCACATGCGCCTTTTGCCAATTACCAACGTTGTGACGATCTGCCACAGGCACATACGCATCTCTGTTGAGAGCGTTGGGTCAGTGCGACTCGACAACCCGACGTTGCCATGCCTCTTTCTCGTTCGTGGTACCTGTCAAAACAGGCCAGGTCCAATTGACCAGTCCTCTCTTTCTCTCTCCATCCTTGTTCATCCCAGAGGATGACTAGGGGCGCAACTTGATGGAGTTGGTGGTGGAGTTGTTCGAGATAAACTCTTTTTGAGCAACCCACCACCTTATTGTGCAAATTCCGCTACGTTGCCAGTGCAAAACATAGTGCCAGATAAGCAATTTCAGATAGTATGGTTTATTGTGCCGTGAATGCAACGATATCAATCAACTCCATCAAGTTGCGCCCCCAGTCATCCTCCCAGGGACGCCGTAATGGTACTCGATGCCGGACGGTGTTGCTGCGTTCTTTAGGATGCAAAAGAGGCATGAGATGGATGGCGGTGGATGTGAATTTCCGCGCTATTTGTGATCATAAAGAACAAGGGTTCCCGCCCAAACGCTCTAGTGGCGAGATGATACACTGCTCTTCTTCTTTTCGTGTCTGCTCTTGCTGCTGCTGCTGCTTCCGCCGCTGGACCGATGCCTGTGGTGGGACGAGCCCTTTCTCTTGGTGCCGCTCGTGCTGTGCCTGCTTCCGTGGTGGTCACTCTCATTGTCGCTGGCGTCCATATCGCTGCCATGGGCATCGTCCTCGGCATTGGAACTGCCATTGTCATCATCGTCGTCGTCGTCATTGTCCTCGGCGTCGCTGCCGTGGGCGACCCGGAGGGCGCGCGTCTCATCATAGTCGTCCTCGTCCTCCTCGACCTCGCCGTCGTTGATAAAGTTGAGGTCCTCCTGAGTGGGCTCCTCATCGCCGTCGCTCGACATGTCCTGGTCATCCTCGTCGGCGGCTTCATCGTCCACATAGCGCCTGTGCTTTTTGCCCGATGACGACGTCGAGGACACGGATGCCCGCGATGAAGTCGACCCGTGCGAGCGATGTCTGCCGCCTCCCGCGGTGCGACCCCGGCCGCGCGACGATACGCCATCGGTACGCGCGCGCTTGTTTGAACCTGAAGAAGAAGAAGAACGACGGGGTACCGGCGACCCCGCGGGCGACGACATGGGCGACCCGTCGTCCTTGCGACTTCCTTTGCGACCCGACGACGACGATCCGGAATGGTGCTTGGGATCGGCCGAATGGAGGGCCATCTCGGCCGCCTCGGGCCCAATGACCGCGTCGGCAATGACGCGATGCGAGAGCGCCACGGTGCGCACGTGACGCGTGGGCATGGGCGCCACCTGGGGTCGCAGCGGTCGGCCGGCCTCGTCGGTGGGGGGCTCAAAGCGTTCGTCAAACAGCTTGGTCATGTCGATCAGGAACCGCGACATTTGTATGCGGCGCACCATCAACGGTGCATAGGCCCGGTCCTCGGCCGCCGCAAGATCGTCCGGGTCCGTGGGAATGCCGCGGCCCACGCGCGCGGCCCTGCCGCCACCTACAGTCTCCTTAAAATGGACCGCGGCATAGTAGCCGAGTATGCCGCGCACGCGGGTCCAGATGCCGGCCTCGGCGACCCCCGCCGCACGGGCGCGCGCGCGATCACCACGCCCACGTACGCCCGACTCGCGCTGTCTCCGCTCGACGTCGAGCCAATGGGCCTCGGCCTCTTGCAGAACCTGGCTAGCCTTGTTGATCAGTTCCGTGCGCCTCTCGGTCGACATGGCCCACGGTTCATCGGGAAGGGGCTCTCCGTCAGACGCCGTCTTGTACGGCCCCGATCCGCCTCCCGCGCCGGCGGGATCGTCGTCGTCATCGACTGCGGCGTCGCGGCCCTTGCGCTTGGATCGTCCGTTGCGCGCCTTGGCCGCCAGACGCGCCTCGGCTTCCGCGGCGCGCTGCGCCATACGCTCCAGTTCGCGGCGCATCTTGGCCAACTCGCTCTCGTCCTGGTTCTCTCCGGGCTTTTCGGTATGCTCACCGGCGGCGGGGGCGGCCGTGTCAGTGACCTTGACATCGCCGCCGGTGGGCTCCTCCTCGCCATCATCGGCGATGCGACGACGTTTGCGCGTCGCCGCAACTTCTTGGCCGGTGCTGGACTCTTGCTGCGTCGTATTGGCAGACTTTTCCTGCTCAATGGGCTTTTCGCTCAGCGGGGGCTGGGTCGCGGTCTCGCCCTGGGTGGCGCCGACATCATTCTCGGTGAATGCAACTTGCATGGCTCACGGTACTGGCAGTCGTTGGGCTAAAGACCTGGGGAGAAACGCGATATGGCGCGTGTCAGTGTTGCGGTCGATAGTGGCGTGGATGGGGTGCAAACTCGTTTGCATAGATGGAAGAAGAAAGAGAAAAAAGGGGAAAAAGAGGAAGGGGCAAAACTCGACGCCATCGCCAAACAGCAGCGCGTACCTGGTGCTCTCTTTCGTGTCCACGCTCTTTTTTCCCTCCCTTATCTCTCTCTCTCTCTATAATCGCGTCGAGGGCGAGGCTGCCGGTGGATGCCTCGGTGATGGGCGTGCGCGTCCGTTTGGATGTGTCGAAGGAAGGATGGCAAAAGAGCAGAGTCGGGCGCGGTGCCCTTTTAACGGCGCCGTCGGCAGCGGCAACGGCAAGGACGGGAAAAATCGTGGCCGGCGCCGGCTTGAGCGTCGTGCAACGGCGACGAGGTCGCGACCGTGTCCTCATCAAATTCCGACCCGCCGGTCAGTTTTTCTTTCTTGTTTTCCCTCACACGCACTCTCTCTCTCTTTTACCTCTCCCGCGAGTGCGCTCGCACGCATGCGACACAAGCAATCCGCCTCGGTGCCATCCAGCCTTTTTTCGCCGTTCAATGGCACGTTCCTGGGCTGCAGGAACCGTGGCGTCTCGACCGGCACGCTCGCATGCCTGTGCGCGTGTGTGCTAGCATAGGCATTTTCAGACACAGGAGGCGAAGGAGGGAGAAAAGGAGAACGGCGAGAAGAGTGCGACGGCGGGCGGCAGAGCCACACTGTTGGACCGCGCATGCTGGTTGGCTGTGTTTTCCGCGAGCCCACCCCCCCCCCCAGGGCCTTTCGGCGGTGATGATG
>Ga0255334_1000992_pt1 | contig 15653 bp, 13 predicted proteins | sample EtOH5_35cm_T3_12_FD_202080 | JGI IMG/M metagenome (GOLD analysis project Ga0255334, IMG submission 202080) | Sandy soil microbial communities from University of British Columbia, Vancouver, Canada - EtOH5_35cm_T3_129 | ecosystem: Engineered > Artificial ecosystem > Sand microcosm > Unclassified ...
GCTTGGCCAGCTTGGCCGTGGTGGTGGTCTTGCCCGCGCCCTGCAGGCCGGCCATCAGGATCACGGCCGGCGGCTGCGCCGCCAGGTTGATGTCGGCCACGCCCTCGCCCATGGTGGCGGCCAGTTCGCGGTTGACGATGCTGACCAGCGTCTGCCCGGGCTTGAGGGAGCCCAGCACTTCCTGGCCCAGCGCCTTGTCCTTGACGCGGGCAATGAAGTCGCGCACCACGGGCAGCGCCACGTCGGCTTCGAGCAGGGCCATGCGCACCTCGCGCAGCATGTCCGTGACGTTGGACTCGGTGATGCGGGCCTGGCCACGCATCTCCTTGACGAGGCGCGTGAGTTTGTCGGTAAGGGCGGAGGCCATAGGAGAAGTTCCGGTGTTGCCTGCGCACCATCAACGCTGTCGTTGTGCACGCGGGCCCGCCAGGGCGCTGGCGGTGGGGCGAAAGGCTAAACTGTCAGACATGATTTTACCCAGTGCTTCCCCTGCCAGTTGGCTATTGGCCCTGGCAGCCGCTGCAGCGTATGCCGTGTCGGCGGCGGCGTCCTCGCGCCTGAGCGCCACCGCAGCGCGCAACGCGCTGCTGCTGGCGTGGGTGCTGCACGCCGCCGTGCTGGTGTGGGGCCTGTGGGGCGATGCCCCCCGCTTCGGCTTCGCACCGGCGCTGTCGATGACCGCCTGGCTGGTGCTCACCATGTATGCCGTGGAGCGCCAGCTTTTCCCCCAATTGCAGGCGCGCTGGATGCTTGCGATGCTGGGCGCGGCGGCAATCATCCTGAGCCTGCTGTTTCCTGGCCAGCCTCTGCATGTGACCGCTTCGGCCTGGCTGCCGCTGCACCTGGCCCTGGGCATTGCCTGCTACGGGCTTTTCGCCGCAGCGGTAGTGCATGCCTGGCTCATGACACGCGCCGAGCGCCATATCCGCCAGGCCGCAGACCCGCAGAACGGCATCCCGCTGCTCACGCTGGAGCGGCTCACCTTCCGTTTCGTGACCGCCGGCTTTGTGCTGTTGACGGCCACCCTGCTGGCTGGCTGGCTGTTTGGGGAAATGCTTTACGGGCATGCAGGGCGCTGGGACCACAAGGCGGTCTTCTCGCTGCTGTCATGGATCACCTTTGCCGCACTGCTGCTGGGCCGCTCGCGCTTTGGCTGGCGGGGGCGCAATGCCGTGCGCATGCTCTACGCCGGTGCCGGACTTTTGCTGTTGGCCTATGTGGGTTCGCGCTTCGTGATGGAAGTCGTATTGGGTCGCAACACATGAAATACCTCGTTTTGCTGATAGTTCTGGCGGTGGCCGTGGGCATCTGGCGAAGCCGCCGCCCCACCGTATCCGGCGCCGCAAAGGCAGCGCCCCGCGCGCCCGCCCTGCCACAAGACATGGTGGCCTGCGACCACTGCGGAGTACATGTGCCGCGCGCTGAAGCCCTGGCGCTGGGGCAGCACACCTACTGTTGCGCCGAGCACAGGCGCCAACACAGCGCCTGACGCAATGTCTTTCCTGCCAGCAGGCCTTTCTCCTTCTGCCGTTGATGCTCCTTTTGTGCGCCTGTGGCGGGGGTTCCTGACCGGCCGTTTCATGGTGGCGCTGGCACTGCTGTTTTTGCAGGGCCTGGGCCAGTTCATCAACCTGGTCGCCGAGCCGGCCGTGCTGGCCGTGTGCCTGGCCTATCTTGCAGTCACCGTGGCCGAGCGCGCCCTGGCGGGTCGCTACCCTCCGCCGCCCACCGCAGGGCCCCAATGGCTCCCGTTCATCGGTGTGGATCTGGCGGCGGTGTGTGCCTTGCAGCTGCTGCAAGCCGGCACCATGAATTACACACCCCTGTTCGGCCTGCCCATCCTGATGGCAGCGGTGCTGGGCACGCTGACACTGGCCCTTGGCACAACGGCGGGTGTCACCTTGCTGCTGCTGGCCTGGGCCTGGTGGCAAGGCCAGCACAGTGGGGGCGATGACGCCGCGCGCTATCTCCAGAGCGCCCTGACAGGCACCGGCTTTTTCATCATCAGCTACCTGGTGCACCAGCTGTCCGTGCGGCTGGCGCGTGAACAGCAGCTGGCCCAGCAAAGCCAGCTGACCGCGAGAGTGCAGTCCCAGGTGAGCGCGCTGGTGATCGAGCACCTCACCGACGGCGTGCTGGTGCTGGACAGCCAGGACGTGGTGCGCATTGCCAACCCTGCCGCACTGCTGCTGCTGGGCGGCCCCGGTGCACTGAAGCCACCCTTTGCCCTGGGCGACAGCCCCGCCTGGCAGCCGCTGGTGATGCTGGCGCAGCGCACGTTCCGCCAGGAGCAACCCGTCGCGGCCGACGCGGACCTACTTCACCCCGGGCAGAGCCCGACCGGGCTGCATGTGCGCACCTGGCTGACCTCCGCACGCCATGAATCCCTGCAAGAACCCGGTGAATGCTTGTGCGTGATGTTCCTGCACGACCTGCGTGAGCTGGAGGCCCGCCTGCGCACGGAAAAGCTGGCCTCCATGGGCCGCATGTCCGCTGCCGTGGCCCACGAAATACGCAACCCGCTGGCAGCCATTGTTCAGGCCAATGCCTTGCTGGAGGAGGATCTGCACGATCCGGGCCAGAAACGGCTCGCCCAGATGGTGCGGCAGAACGCGGAGCGCCTGGCGCGCATCGCCGAGGAGGTGCTGGACATTGCGCGGGTGCAACACCAGATCAGCCATGCGCCCGCTTCCACGCTGATGCTGGACGAATCCGTCGCCCATATCTGGGCAGACTGGCAACGCCAGAATCCGGCACAGCGCCGCGCCACCATTTCACTGATGGCCCCCGACGCCCAGATCGAGTTCGATACCGAACATCTGCGGCGCGTTCTTTTCAACCTGCTGGACAACGCCCTGCGGTACAAGGGCCAGGAAGACGATTCGCTGGTCATCACCACGCGCGTCAGTCCCTCGGGGCCCATCAGCCTGCAGGTATGGAGCGATGGCGCGCCCATGGACAAATCGGTGGAGCGCCACCTGTTCGAGCCCTTCTTTTCCTCTGAAAGCCGATCCAGCGGACTGGGCCTGTATATCTGCCGTGAGCTGTGCCAGCGCCACGGCGCCTCCATTGGCTACCAGCGCCTGGCACGCACGACACCGCGCGGCGAGATCGGTGGCAATGCGTTCACCGTGGGTTTCCGCCGCAACACACGCCCCGCCGAAAATGCCACCCTTTTTGACACCATCGTGGTCTGAACTGCCCCTGCACCCATGAACGCCCCAGCCGCCTCCATCCTCGTCGTCGACGACGAGCCCGATCTGCGCACCCTGTACGAACTGACGCTGCTGCGTGAAGGCTACCGTGTGGAAACCGCCTCCAGCGTTCAGGAGGCGCGCCAGCAGCTAAAAGACCATCGGTATGACGCCGTCATCACCGACATGCGCCTGCCCGACGGCTTTGGCATGGAGTTGTTGCAGGATCTGCGGGACCAGCAGCGCCGGGAGCGCTGCGTGGTCATGACGGCTTACGGTTCGGCCGAGAACGCCGTCGAGGCCCTGCGCGCAGGGGCATTTGACTACCTGACCAAGCCGGTGGACCTCAAACAGTTTCGCTCGGTGGTGGCGTCCGCCATTCAGGGCACCGGCGGTGTGCCTGCACCGCGCTCCAGCCGCAACCCCGGTCGCCCGGTCAGCAGTTCGACCGAGCCGGTCGGTACCGGGGGGGCGCTGGACCGCCTTGTGGGCGATTCGCAGGCCATTCGCAATGTCAAGCAGCGCATCGCCAAGGTGGCCCGCAGCATGGCCCCGGTGCTCATCCATGGCGAATCCGGAACGGGCAAGGAACTGGTGGCCCAGGCACTGCACGCCAGCAGCCAGCGCTCTGACGGCCCGCTCATTGCCGTCAACTGCGGCGCCATCCCCGAAAACCTGCTGGAAGCCGAATTCTTTGGTGCCCGCAAAGGCTCTTACACCGGAGCCAACCAGGATCGCGACGGTTATTTCCAGGCAGCAGGCGGCGGCACCCTGTTTCTCGACGAAATCGGCGATCTGCCTTTGGCGATGCAATCGAAGCTGCTGCGCTCCATCCAGGAGCGCAGCGTGCGCCCCCTGGGATCGACCCAGGAGGAGACTGTGGACGTCCGGATCGTCAGCGCCACCCACCGCGACCTCGCGGCCGACGTGCTGGCGGGCCGGTTCCGCCAGGATCTGTATTACCGCCTCAACGTGATCGAGATCGTCATTCCTCCGCTGCGCGAGCGCCGGGAAGATCTGCCCGCCCTGTGCGCCGCCTTGCTGACCCGCATTGCGCACGAATCGGGCGTGAAGCCGCCGGCCCTGACGGAGCGTGCGCTGAGCACCATCGCCAGCCACCCCCTCACCGGCAACGTGCGCGAGCTGGAGAACCTGCTGCACCGCGCGGTGGCGCTGAGTGACGGGGACGAACTGCATGTGGAGTGCGCCGCCTCCACCGCCGAGGCCTTCGGCACCCGGCCAGCCCCCCCCGCCCCGCCAGCGCCCGTCATCGAAGTACCGTCTGGCACGCAGGCGGCCAGTGGGCCAACCCCATGCGCCACGCTGCCCAATGACCTTCAGGCCTGGCTCGACCAGCAGGAGCGGGAGATCCTGGTGCGCGCACTGCGCGAAGCCAACTTCAACCGGACCGCCACCGCAGCACGGCTGGGCATCAGCCTGCGCCAGATTCGCTACCGCATTGCCCGCTTGAATATTTCTGCACCGAACGACAACGACGTGCATGACGACCTTGCCTGACGAGCGTCCCGCTCGGACTTTGTGGGACGCCGGCTGGCATCGGGACGCCCTTCGGCAGCCCTCGCCCAATTTTGGTCCACGGCCCAACGGCGCTGCCATCGACCTGATCGTCGTCCACTCCATCAGCCTTCCGCCGGGGCACTATGGCAGCGGGGCGGTGCAGCAACTGTTTGCCAACACACTCGACTGGGACGCGCACCCTTACTTTCAAGGCATCCGGGGGCTGCAGGTGTCCTCGCACTTCTTCATAGAGCGGGACGGCACCCTCTGGCAATTTGTCGACTGCGACCAGCGCGCCTGGCATGCCGGCCAATCCAGTTACCGTGGGCGCCCCCAATGCAACGACGACTCGATTGGTATCGAGCTGGAGGGGCTCGAAGGGCAGACCTTTGAGCCAGCGCAATACGAGGTGATGGCCCGGCTGTGCGCCGACATTGCAGCGCGCTACCCCGTGGCCCATGTTGCGGGGCACGAACATATCGCGCCGGGACGCAAGCAAGACCCCGGCCCAGGATTCGACTGGGCACGGCTGCAAAGGCTGCTCGCCTGGCCCCTCACGCGGTTTCCCACCGAAACCCGAGGCGCCGCCGACTCCGCCCAATGATGGCGCTGTAGCACGCAAGCATCAGCACTTGCACCGCCATCCGGCGGGTTAAAAAAAGTCTGCCGCAATGTCCATGCGGCCTGCTCCCGAAAAACCGCCTGCATCGCCCGATTTTGCTTGATTTCGGTCATGAAATGCCCGCTGCACGGGGCTTGCTGGACGTATTGATGCCCTGCTTCGCGACCATTCAATGACTTGTTTGAGGCAGGAAGGGTTTTCCCGGCTGTACACTACCGGTAGTGTCTTGAACACTCACGACACACCACATATAGTGTGCCACTGATTGAAACCGTTGCACCCTGTGAATTCCGCGACTGCTTTTCCAACCCGCCAGCCCATCCCGGACAGCCCACAAAAGAGGACACCCATGCAAGCTGCTTTGAACACCCCGCCCGCCGCCCTCGCCGCCACCCCACAGGGGCTGCCGGCACACAGCGCCGCCGCAGCCAACGTGCTGACGCACTACCAGATCATCCGGCGCAACGGCGCTGTCGTCCCGTTTGAGCCGCAAAAGATCGCCGTCGCCATGATGAAAGCCTTCCTGGCCGTGCACGGCACGCAGGGCGCTGCATCGGCCAGCGTGCGCGAGGTGGTGGATGCGTTGACGCAGAACGTGACCCGCGCACTGATGCGCTCACGACCCGGCGGCGGCACCTTCCATATTGAAGACGTGCAAGACCAGGTGGAACTGGGCCTGATGCGCGGCGGCCACCATGAAATTGCACGTGCCTATGTGCTTTATCGCGAGCGCCGCACCCAGGAACGCGCCCGACAAACCGAAGAGCAGACACCTGTCGCCCCGCAGTTGCATGTCATCGACGGCGGTGAGCGTGTGGTACTGGACCTGACCCGCCTCCAGTCACTCATCGCATCTGCCTGTGTCGGGCTGGGAGCAGACGTCCACGCCCAGCCCATCGTGGCGGAAACCATGCGCAACCTGTACGACGGCGTTCCGATGGACGAGGTCTACAAGGCATCCATCCTTGCCGCGCGCACCCTGATCGAGAAGGATCCGGACTACACCTATGCCACAGCGCGCCTGCTGCTGCACACCATCGTGCGGGAAGTCCTGGGCCGCGAAGTCACCCAGGCCGAAATGGCGCAAAGCTATGTGGACTATTTCCCGCAGTTCATCAAAAAGGGGGTGGAAAACGACCTGCTCGATGAACGCCTGCTGCAATACGACCTGCAGCGCCTGGGCGCCGCGCTCAAGGCCGACCGGGACCTGCAATTCGACTACCTGGGCCTGCAGACCCTGTATGACCGCTACTTCCTGCACGTCAAGAAAACCCGCATCGAACTGCCCCAGGCCTTCTTCATGCGCGTGGCCATGGGCCTGTCGCTCAATGAAATCGATCGCGAAGCCCGCGCCATCGAGTTCTATGAAATCCTCTCCAGCTTCGACTTCATGTCCAGCACGCCCACGTTGTTCAACAGCGGCACGCTGCGCTCGCAGCTGTCATCGTGCTACCTGACCACGGTGCCCGACGACCTTGATGGCATTTATGAGTCGATCAAGGAAAACGCCCTGCTCTCCAAGTTTGCCGGCGGCCTGGGCAATGACTGGACCCGCGTGCGCGCGCTGGGCAGCCACATCAAGGGCACGAACGGCGAATCACAGGGCGTGGTGCCCTTCCTCAAGGTGGTCAACGACACGGCCGTGGCCGTGAACCAGGGCGGCAAGCGCAAGGGCGCGGTCTGCACCTACCTGGAAACCTGGCACCTCGATATCGAAGAATTCCTGGAACTGCGCAAGAACACCGGTGACGACCGCCGCCGCACGCACGACATGAACACGGCCAACTGGATTCCCGACCTGTTCATGCGCCGCGTGATGGAGAAGGGCACCTGGACGCTGTTCTCGCCCTCGAACGTGCCCGACCTGCACGACCTCTTCGGCGCCGACTTCGAAAAGGCCTATGTCGCCTATGAAGAAAAGGCAGCGCGCGGCGAGATCAAGCCTGCCAAGACGGTGCAGGCCACCGACATGTGGCGCAAGATGCTGACCATGCTGTTCGAGACCGGCCATCCCTGGATCACGTTCAAGGATGCCTGCAACGTGCGCTCGCCCCAGCAGCATGCTGGTGTGGTGCACTCGTCAAACCTGTGCACCGAGATCACGCTCAACACCAGCGACACCGAAACCGCCGTGTGCAACCTCGGCTCGGTCAACCTGCTTCAGCATCTGAAAGATGGCCAGATCGACCACGACAAGCTCAAGAAGACCATCACGGTCGCCATGCGCATGCTCGACAACGTGATCGACATCAACTACTACGCGGTCAAGAAGGCCCGTGACTCCAACCTGCGCCACCGTCCGGTGGGCCTGGGTGTGATGGCCTTCCAGGACAGCCTGTATGAACTGCGCATTCCTTACGCTTCGCCGGAAGCCGTGGAATTCGCCGACCAGTCGATGGAAGCCATCTGCTACTACGCCTACTGGGCATCCACCGAACTGGCCAGGGAGCGCGGCAAGTACTCCAGCTACAAGGGCTCGCTGTGGGATCGCGGCATCCTTCCTTTCGACACGCTGGACATGCTGTCCGAGGCCCGTGGCGGCTATGTGGAAGTGGACCGCTCGTCCACGCTGGACTGGGACGCCCTGCGCAAGAAGATTGCGCAGGACGGCATGCGCAACTCCAACTGCGTCGCCATCGCCCCCACGGCCACCATCTCCAACATCATCGGTGTCGATGCGTCGATCGAGCCCTCGTTCGGCAACCTGTCCGTGAAGTCCAACCTGTCCGGTGAATTCACGGTCATCAACGGCGGCCTGGTGCGCGACCTCAAGCGCCTGGGCCTGTGGGATGACGTGATGATCATGGACCTCAAGCACTTCAAGGGATCGCTGCATCCCATCGATCGCGTGCCCCAGGACATCAAGGCGCTGTACTCCACGGCGTTTGAAGTCGAGCCCCAGTGGCTGGTGGAAGCCGCATCGCGCCGCCAGAAATGGATCGACCAGGCGCAGAGCCTGAACATCTACATGGCAGGCGCATCGGGCAAGAAGCTGGACGACACCTACAAACTCGCTTGGGTGCGCGGCCTCAAGACCACCTACTACCTGCGCACGCAAAGCGCCACACATGTCGAGATGAGCACCGTGAACACACGCCAGCTCAACGCGGTTTCGTCGGGCAATGACGGTGGCGCAGCCAGCGCGTCGGCACCGGCACAGGTCAAGCCCAGCGCACTCGAAGCAGCGGCTGCCGCTGCTGCCGCGCAGGCGGCCGCACTGCCCGCCACAGACATCAAGTTCTGTGCGATCGACGATCCCACTTGCGAAGCCTGCCAGTAAGGACTTCACCGGCAACGCTTCGGACCCATCCGAGGCGTTGTCCATGTGCTGTGAAGCAACAAATCCTTGCTGCGCAACGCTTCAGTGCTTTTCTTTTCGCAGCACTGCTTTCATAATCCGAACACTGGAAAATCTATGTTGTCCTGGGACGAAGAAGTCAAGCCCTCATCGCAAAATCAACTGGACGGCGGTCTGAGCAGCAACCGCCTGGCGGGACAACCGCCTCTGTCTTTCCAGACCCCATCACTGCAACCCGTGGGCACAGCAGCCACTGCCATCGGTGGCGCGCCAGCACCCACGGCTGCAGCATCGCACCGCCGTGTGAACGCAGCAGACAAGCGCATCATCAACGGCCAGACCGACGTCAACCAGCTGGTGCCGTTCAAGTACAAATGGGCGTGGGAAAAATACCTGGCCACCTGCGCCAACCACTGGATGCCCCAGGAAGTGAACATGACGCGGGACATCGCGTTGTGGAAAGACCCCAACGGCCTGACCGAAGACGAGCGCCGCATCATCAAGCGCAACCTCGGCTTCTTCGTCACCGCTGATTCGCTGGCCGCCAACAACATCGTACTGGGCACCTACCGCCACATCACGGCGCCCGAGTGCCGCCAGTTCCTGCTGCGCCAGGCCTTTGAAGAAGCCATCCACACACACGCCTACCAGTACATCGTGGAGTCGCTGGGGCTGGATGAGAGCGAGATTTTCAACGCCTACAACGAAGTCCAGTCGATCCGCGACAAGGACCAGTTCCTGATCCCCTTCATCGAGGCGATCATGAACCCGAACTTCCACACCGGCACACTCGAAACCGACCAGACGCTGCTCAAATCGTTGATCGTCTTTGCCTGTCTGATGGAAGGACTGTTCTTCTACGTCGGCTTTACACAGATCCTGGCACTGGGCCGCCAGAACAAGATGACCGGTGCAGCCGAGCAGTACCAGTACATCCTGCGCGACGAGTCGATGCACTGCAACTTCGGCATCGACCTGATCAACCAGCTCAAGTTGGAAAACCCCCACCTGTGGACAGCAGAGTTCAAGGCCGAGATCAAGGCGCTGTTCCTCAAGGCGGTCGAGCTGGAATACCGCTACGCCGAGGACACCATGCCGCGTGGCGTGCTGGGCATGAATGCCTCCATGTTCAAGGGCTACCTGCGCTACATCGCCAACCGCCGTGCCACGCAGATCGGGCTGGAGACGCTGTTCCCCAACGAAGAAAACCCGTTCCCGTGGATGAGCGAGATGATCGACCTGAAGAAGGAACGCAACTTCTTCGAGACCCGGGTTATTGAATACCAGTCCGGTGGTGCGCTGTCCTGGGACTAGCGCCCTTTTTTTGGCAAGCATCACACCACCATGGATTTCTACACCACGCCCCACACAGACAGCGCCTTAGAGCGCTGCCGTGTGGTGCGTCTCCGTGTTCATGGGGATGGAGTTCTTCTCCATCCCCATGGATCGCTTTCTGTCCACTGCAGACAGGAAGTGCTCTTTGCAAATTGATCCAAGGAGAACATGATGGCAACTGCGAAAAAACCGGCCGCCAAGAAGGCTGCACCAGCGAAGAAGGCTGCTCCCGCCAAGAAGGTAGTGGCCGCCAAGAAGGCTGCACCAGCGAAGAAAGCTGCTCCCGCCAAGAAGGTAGTGGCCGCCAAGAAGGCTGCACCAGCGAAGAAAGCTGCTCCCGCCAAGAAGGTGGTAGTGGCTGCCAAGAAGGCTGCACCAGCGAAGAAGGCTGCTCCCGCCAAGAAGGTAGTGGCTGCCAAGAAGGCTGCACCAGCGAAGAAGGCTGCTCCCGCCAAGAAGGTAGTGGCCGCCAAGAAGGCTGCACCAGCGAAGAAAGCTGCTCCTGCCAAGAAGGTAGTAGTGGCCGCCAAGAAGGCTGCACCAGCGAAGAAAGCTGCTGCACCCGCCCCAAAGGCTGCCCCTGCAAAGAAAGCCGCCCCAGCCAAGAAAGCCGTGAAGGCCCCCGCCGCGGCGCCGTCTGCGCAAACCACGCTGAACCCCCAGGCCGCCTGGCCCTTCCCTACCGGCACCAAGCCGTAAGCCCGGCACATTCAGTGCCCAACCCGGTGCTCGCGCACCGGGTTTTTTTATGCCAAGAACAATGGTGGCCGGACGTCCTGGCCGCTATCGGCAGCGCAGACCGCGAACTCCGGCATGCACGCCGCGTCAGGCAGGGGTGAAGTCCAATGCGTAGTTTTGCGGTCCGCGCTGTGCAATTTTGAGCGCCCCCACGCGATTGCCCAACTCGGCGCAACGCACGAGCGACCAGCCGCGCTCCAGCCCAAAAAGCAGCGCACCCCGCCATGCGTCTCCACATCCCGTCGGGTCGACCACCTGGGCGGGTTTTGCCGCAGGGACCAGCGTCTTTTCTCCATCAACCCACACCTCACAACCTTGTGCCCCCAGCGTGACGATCAGCCCCTTCACCTTGCGCGAGATTTCCGCGCATGACCAGCCGGTGCGCTCGCACAGCATCTTGCCTTCGTAGTCATTCACGGTCACCCAGGTGGCCTGCTCGACAAACCGGGACAGTTCAGTTCCGCTGAACATGGGCAGCCCCTGGCCTGGATCGAAGACAAACGGAATATCTGCCGCAACAAACTGCGCCGCGTGTTCCAGCATTGCGTCCCGGCCATCAGGCGCAACAATGCCCAGACGCGCATCGGCCTGGGGTTCAATCCGGTTCACATGGGCCTGCATCATGGCCCCGGGATGAAATGCCGTGATCTGGTTGTTGTCACGGTCCGTCATGATCATGGCCTGCGCCGTGTAAGCGTCATGGGCCTGGCCTACGTGCGCCGTGCTGATGCCCAGCCCCTTCAGTCGCAAAAGATAGTCGGTGCCATCGCTGCCCAGCATGGCCATGGGTAGCGGCTCGCCACCCAGCAGCCGCAGGCTGTAGGCAATATTGCCAGCGCATCCTCCAAAATCGCGCCGCAAGGAGGGCACCAGGAACGAGACATTGAGGATATGCAGCTGATCGGGCAGTATCTGCTCGGCAAACCGCCCTTCAAAAGTCATGATGGTGTCAAACGCAAGGGAACCGCAAATCAATACAGCCATGGCAAAAGGTAGATAAAAAGATCAGGGATAGAACGCCAGCAGCCGGTAGCCCGCCACGCGCGACCCGCCAGTGGTCACGATGACCGCAACCGAGGCGGCCCACTCACCCAAGGCGGGCAGTTCCGTGGGAGCCGCCATCTCCTGCGGCAAAAACACCCGCCGGAGTACAGGCTGGTCCTGTACATCGGTCAAGGTCAACTCCATGGCAGGCATGGCAAGGGGCACGGTTGCGCGGTTCTTGATGGCAAAGGTCAGCTGGTAGCTGTCGCCGCGCCCCTTGTGGAATGAAGAGCTGTCGATCATCACATCCGATATCTGCCGCAGCGGAGCCAGGGCGCACTGGAAGGGTTCGCACAGCATCTGAAGCCAGGAATGAAAACGGGGATCCACGGCAGCAATGCGATCCCGCTCCTGCAACACCGCCTGCAATGCCAACGTGCACGACAGCACGATCAAGACGCCCCCCAGCCCCGCCCGCACAACAGGGCGCCGCCAGAAGGCCTTGCGCTTCGCCGCACGCACAAAACTCATTTCATCCGCGCCGAAAGCCTCCCCGGGCAGATCGTCCTCTTCCTGCTCCTGCGGCATGCCGTCACGAGGGTTCCCCTCCAAACTATCCCCTGGCCCTATGCCAGACGCCGAATTGCTGGACAACGTTTCAGGCGATGATGGCTCGTCGAATGACGCATCCGGCACCCGCTCTGGCCCGTCCTCCTGCGCCTGCGCCTGCGCCGCCGCACTTTCAAGCACATCCCCGAAATCGCTGGTTGCCGGATCCTCAACAGATTGCTTACGCAGCAATTCCGCAGGTGGATGCAGGGCACCGGCCGCGGAAGTCGAGTTACCGCCCGAAAACTCTTCAGGCCACTCCGTGTCATCGAGTTCGGCCGATGGCAGTTCATAGCCGACCGGGCTCTCGTGCATCTGGGCCGCAGGAAGATCTTCGTTTGGCGATTCCCCTGCGGCAATGGGGGTGGCCGGCGTCACCGCATCGCCTATCGGCGCCAGGTCGGCGTCTTCCGCAGACACACCAGACGACCACCAGGCAAATGGGCTGGCTGGCTGCGGTGTCGCCCCCTTCCCTTGGGAAGGTCCTACCGTCGTTCCCGTGGCAAGAAACGCAGGAACCACCGGAACCGGCACATCCAGCACGGCGTCTGGCGCAGGGGAATCCCACGATACATCGTGCGCGCCGGTGGGTGGCATGGATGGCGCCGAAGAAGCTGCAGGGTTGCCAGCAGCAGTGGGAGCACCCCAGGCACGCCCTGCATCGGTGGCGCGCGCAACAGGGGTCGGCAGGGGACGTGCGGCGGTCATGGACACGTCGGGCAGCAAGGCCTGCGCCTCAGAGGGCAGCAGGTGGGCCGATGCATCAAAAATTTCCTTGCATTGCCCGCACCGCACCCAGCCATCGGAAATGCGCAACTGGTCAGCAACCACCTTGAACTTCGTCGTGCAGGACGGGCAGCGTGTGATCTGGCTCATCTGCGATCCATGGTAGTTGGCGCCCCCTTAAGACAATCGGCTGCGGTGCAGGAAACTCAGCGGGAGCCCGTCATGAGAATCCAGCCATCCTCGGCATCTGCCACCTGAAGACGTATCCATGGAGCGTAGGCCTCCTGCAATTCCTGCGCCTGGCGCTCGAGGATACCCGCGAGCACGAGGTGCCCGCCCGCAGCCACATGCGCGCACAGCAAGGGTGCCAGCACCCTCAGCGGAGTGGCCAGAATATTGGCCAGCACGGTCTGGTAAGTCCCCATGGCCTTGTCCGGCAGGCCGGCCTGCACCTGTACGCCATTGGCCTGCGCATTCTGCACCGTGGATTCGACGGCCGCCGGATCAATGTCCACGGCATCAATGTCGGTGGCACCGAACTTGGCCGCACCGATGGCCAGAATGCCCGAGCCACAACCGTAGTCCAGCACACGCCCTAACGGATTTCCTGCCTCGGCGCTGGTGGCACCATGGCGCGCAATCCATCGCAGGCACATCCGCGTGGTGGGATGGGTGCCCGTGCCAAAGGCCAGCCCCGGATCCAGCCGGATGCTGCGCTGCGCCTGCGCAGGCAACTCGTGCCAGGTGGGAACAATCCAGAAGTCGGGAGTGATATCGACCGGCGCAAACTGCGACTGCGTCAGACGCACCCAGTCCTGCTCCGGCACGCTCGCCAGACCCAGCACCTGGCAGCCCGCAAAAAAATCCTGCACGGCCAGCAACTGCTGCGCGTCGCGCGCGGCGGCGTCCGTCGCAAACAAGGCCACCACCCGGCTGCGCTGCCAGCCATCCTTGGGCGGCGGCATGCCCGGCTCGCCGAACAAGGCCTGCTCGGCGTCAGTCTGCGCATCTGCGTCCTCCACCGACACACTCAGGGCATCCAGCGCGTCCAGCGCATCGCTCACCGCCTCAATGCGGTCTTCGGGACACATCAGACTCAGCTCAAACATGGGACACGCCTCTCAGAAAAAATGAAATGCCGGCACCCGTTGCCAGGAGCCAGCATGGAACGATGCGCAGGGTGGTTTCACCGCTTGTGCTGCGACAGCCACTCTTCCAGATAGTGAATATTGGTGCCGCCCGCCACAAACTTGGCATCCACCATCAACTCGCGGTGCAGCGGCACATTGGTGTTGATGCCCTCGATCACGGTTTCCGAGAGCGCCGTGCGCATGCGGGCCAGGGCCTGCTCACGCGTATCGCCGTGCACGATGATCTTGCCGATCATCGAGTCGTAGTTCGGGGGAACAAAATAGTTGGTATAGGCATGCGAGTCCACGCGCACGCCCGGGCCGCCCGGTGCGTGCCACATGGTGATGCGCCCGGGCGACGGGATGAACTTGTAGGGGTCCTCCGCATTCACACGGCATTCGATGGCATGGCCACGAATTTCCACCTGCCGCTGGGTGAAGGGCAGCTTTTCGCCGGCGGCCACCATGATCTGCGTGCGAACGATGTCCACACCCGTGATCCATTCGGTCACCGGGTGCTCCACCTGCACGCGCGTGTTCATCTCGATGAAGTAGAACTCACCGTTTTCGTACAGGAACTCGAAAGTACCCGCACCGCGGTAACCGATCTTCTTGCAGGCCGCCACGCAGCGCTCACCGATCCGCTCGATCAGCTTGCGGGGAATGCCGGGCGCCGGCGCTTCCTCGATCACCTTCTGGTGGCGCCGCTGCATCGAGCAGTCGCGCTCGCCCAGGTACACGGCGTTGCGGTGCTTGTCGGCAAGGATCTGGATCTCGATATGGCGCGGGTTCTGGAGGAACTTCTCCATGTACACCGCAGGATTTCCAAACGCAGCGCCCGCCTCGGCCTTGGTCATCTGCACGGCGTTGACCAGGGCGGCCTCGGTGTGCACCACGCGCATCCCGCGGCCACCGCCGCCACCAGCGGCCTTGATGATCACCGGATAGCCCACGGCCTTGGCAATGCGGCGGATCTGCACCGGATCGTCCGGCAACTCGCCGTCAGACCCCGGCACGCAGGGCACGCCGGCGCGGATCATGGACTGCTTGGCCGACACCTTGTCGCCCATCATGCGGATGTTTTCCGGTGTGGGGCCAATGAACTGGAAACCGCTTTTTTCCACCCGCTCGGCGAAATCGGCATTCTCGGACAGGAAACCATAGCCCGGGTGGATGGCTTCCGCATCCGTCACCTCGGCCGCAGAGATGATGGCGGGCATGTTGAGGTAGGACAGTGGCGAAGGCGCCGGACCAATGCAGACAGCCTCTTCGGCCAGCTTCACATACTTGGCATCACGATCGGCCTCGGAATAGACCATCACGGCTTTCACGCCCAGCTCCTGGCAGGCGCGCTGGATGCGAAGGGCGATTTCGCCGCGATTGGCAACAAGGATCTTTTTAAACATAGGCTGTCTCGCGGCTCATCGCCTGCACGCTGGCGCGTGCCAGGGCAATTTGCTTCGCCTTGCCGCTGGCAAGAACGCCGCGATTGGCAACAA
>Ga0255334_1000993_pt1 | contig 15651 bp, 12 predicted proteins | sample EtOH5_35cm_T3_12_FD_202080 | JGI IMG/M metagenome (GOLD analysis project Ga0255334, IMG submission 202080) | Sandy soil microbial communities from University of British Columbia, Vancouver, Canada - EtOH5_35cm_T3_129 | ecosystem: Engineered > Artificial ecosystem > Sand microcosm > Unclassified ...
AATCACTGCCGTAGAAAGAAACAATGGGTCTCGGTATGGCTCGGTGTGCATGTGCAACACGCGCGCTCTTTGGCCGACCTACAGGCACCCGTTTTGCGCAGACAACACGTTTGGTGCTCGTAAATGATAGCCCTCATTGGTCCACTCGTAATGCATACAACTGCCCGAAAACGGCTGGGCTCTTTCACGAGGAGAAGAGACGGGATGGACACACTGCCGCCCGAGATCGTGCACATCATACTGGCACACGTCGACCCTTTGACCGTGCCTGTGGTGCGATGTGTCCATCCTCTATGGCGTGCCCTTTTGAACAAACCGAGCAGCCGAAAGATGCCTCCAACGCATAGGTGCGCTTCCAAGTGCATGAGGTGGTACGCACGGCACATGCTCGACCGCCGCCGTTGGTCCGTCTTTATGTGGCTCTTTGATACCATATCGAGTGATTCATTCCTGTCTTGCGATGCCTGTGCGGTCGCGGCCATGAACGGCGATCTCGTGCGTCTCAAACAGTTGGTCGGAAAGATAGCGTACTGGGACCGCAGCATAACGCGCAATGCAGCAAAACGAGGCCATATCGATATTCTCGAGTGGGCCCATGGGAATGGATGCCCTTGGGACACCACACTGTGCGCAGCGGCGGCCAAGTACGGACACTTTGACGTGCTTCGATGGGCCAAGGCCAACGGATGCCCCTGGGACGGCAACACCTTTGCAGCGGCGGCAAAGCACGGTAGCCTGCCTGTGCTCGAGTGGCTCGCCAACGAAAAGTGTCCCTGGCGCCAGGACTCATGCAGGGCCGCCGCAAAGCAGGGCCATTTGCATATTTTGATGTGGCTACGCGCACGAGGGTGTCCCTGGGACACGGGCACTTGCTCTGGTGCAGCGTCTGGGGGGCACCTAGAGGTACTGCAATGGGCCAGAGCCAACCGATGCCCATGGAGCCAAAAGACGTGTAAAAAGGCTGCAAAATATGGGCATCTAGAGGTGCTACAGTGGGCCAGAGTCAATGGGTGCCCATGGGACAGCGACGTGTGCACGTACGCAGCAGAGCACGGTCACCTGGAGGTGCTCAAATGGGCTCACGCTCAAGGATGCTCGTGGACAATGGCATTGCCGCACATGGCTGCGCTCAATGGCCATTTGGATGTGCTCATGTGGCTTAGGGCCAACGGATGCCCATGGGACTATGAAGCGTGACTTAACGCAGTGCGCGGTGGCCATCTCGATATACTGCAGTGGGCGCGCGAGAGTGGATGCCCATGGGGGTCGGCGGTCGTCATTGAGGCAGCCAAGGGTGGCCACATGGATATCTTGCAATGGGCGCTGGCCAACGGATGTCACACCGGGGGCGCTGATATGAGCATGTACGCTGCCACCGCGGGCCATCTGTCGATCGTGCAATGGCTTCACGAAAACGGCTACCCATGGGACAAGCGGACCTGTGTGATGGCAGCCCGCGAGGGCCACTTTGACGTGCTCTATTGGGCATGGGCACACGGCTGCCCCTGTTGCAAGCTGGCTCTTGACCTGGCCAGAGTCAATGATCAACCCGATATTGCCCAGTGGATCGAGGCCAATGTACATCTTCCGGCCTGAATCTGTTCTACAACACAATACATTCTTTTTGTTGAACATCCACTGTTGACATGATCACTATGTCGTTGTCATCATACGCCTAGAGCAAATATATCACTAATGGGCAAAAGTGAATGCCATACTGTTTTGAACAAAGTGGCCAAATCAACCCCATTTCCATCGATGACGAGTCTTGTCCGGGGTTTTGTTTGCACGCCAAACACTGTTTCGAAATATGTTTGGAAAGAGCGTTGGTGCTCTTGAAACACACACACACACACACACCACAAACGTTCGTGCGATTGGTGCGCCCTGTCAAAATGGATTCAAATCGTTGCAGTGTAAAGAGAGCATGGTTCTTGGGACGTGGCACGCCATGCACTTTGCTCGCACAGCGGAAACGTTTCCCCGATTGACCCATACGTGGTTGGGTTTTCGCGCATGGTGCACTTGCTGGTTTGAAATGCTCGCGCCGATTGGTCCATTATACCACGCATGCAATCAGACAAAGGCAGCCACAGTCGTTTTGCCAAAAGACACAAGATGGACGCGCTGCCGCCCGAGATTGTCTATAGCATACTCGTCCACGTCGACCCTCTGTCGGTGCCCGTGTTGCGCTGCGTTACCGGCCTTTGGCGTGATCTCTTGCGTAAGAGGCCCTGCATACAGAGCGGTCCTCTTCTTTTACATGTATGCCGTTTAGAGTGCGCGAACCTGTACGCGCAGCGCCTGCTCATGCCCCGCCGCTGGCCCCTCTTTATGTGGATGTTTGGCGGAGGAGCACCCAAAGAATGGTCTTTATCTTGCGATGCATGCGCGCTTGCGGCTGCCGATGGAAACCTCGACCAACTCCAGGCACTCATCAAAAATGGTCCTGTCGGACGACTCGCAGCGCGGCGAGGTACGGCCGTCTCGATGTTCTCCAATGGGCCGTGCAGAATGGATGCGGGTGGGACGTCACCCTGTGCGCCGCGGCGGCCAAGCATGGGCATCTCAATATCATGAAATGGGCCAGGGCCAACGGGTGCAAATGGGACGCGAGAACCTATGCTGCCGCGGCAAAGTATGGCAGCCTGTCTATGCTCAAATGGCTCGCTCGACAGGCGTGCCCATGGAGCAGCGAGGCGTGCGCAGTCGCGGCCGGCAAGGGCCATCTGGACGCCCTAAAGTGGCTGCACAAGCGTGGCTGCCCATGGAAGGAAGACACCTGTTGGCGCGCGGCAAAGAGGGGCCGCCTGCATGTGCTCCAGTGGGCCAGAGACAATGGGTGTCACTGGGATAGGTACACGTGCATCATGGCCGCGAGGCATGGGCACCTTGATGTGCTCACGTGGGCCAGAACCGGAGGATGCCCCTGGGACAGCAATGTTTGCTTGGAGGCCGCAGAACACGGACATTTTGACGTACTCAAATGGGCCCACTCTCACGGTTGTCCGCGCACGGCGGCGGTGGCGGCCTCGGCCGCCCTCGTGGGGCATCTGGAAATGCTGCAGTGGCTCAGAGCCAACGGATACGGGTGGAACGAGAGGACGTGCCTGCACGCGGCCAGGGGCGGCCACCTCGCCCTGCTGCAGTGGGCCAGGCAGAACGGATGTCCGTGGCATCCAGACGCTGTCGCGATAGCGGCCGAGAACGGAAACCTAGACGTCGTGCAGTGGACGCTGGCCAACGGCTACGCCTATGAGGGGGCAGAGGTATGTGCGCGCGCGGCCGGCGGCGGGCCATCTGTCGGTGGTTCGGTGGTTGCGCGCAAACGGGTATCCCTGGGATGAGAAAACCTGCGCGATGGCGGCCCACGGAGGCCATTTTGCCGTTTTGCATTGGGCGTGGATACACGGGTGTCCGTGGGACGTCGAGACCCTTGTCCTCGCCAGGGACAATGGTCACCATGACATTGCCGCGTGGGCAAGCGCCAACGGGTGTCCCGGTACATGATCCCTGCTCACGAAAACAGTTGTTTTACCCAACAGTCTGCGCGTTTTTGACATTGTAACGGAATTGCGATTGCCACCGTCATGCTCTTTCTCCCTTGTTGTGTTTTGCTCGTGTCGGACCTTTCCCACAGACCCATGTTTGGCACTCTCGTTAAACTCATCATTACCGACAGGATGCCAAACCACTGGATGACGCCTGTTTTTCGAATTTAAACGACACATACAAAGAGAGAGAGAGAAAGAGAAAGAGAGAATCACTCGTAATCGACGCACGCCTGTACAGAGGGATCGGCGTTGATCGCGTCGCGCACGAGCGCGACAATGTCCTCTAGATATTCGTTATCATATGGGGTACCCTGTATGCGATCCAAGGGAATGCCGTCGACAAACAGATGCTGCCCATCGGGCCACGTCCAGAGGCTGTAGAGTGTCGTGTTTTCATCACGCACGACCACAAATGGATAGGGCAGGTGCTGCTCCAGAAAGGTGCGCAATCGTGCGACGGCGCCGCGCGGGCACTCTATATCGCTAAGCGTACAACCGATATGGGGAGCCGCACGCACAATGACAACATTGATACGCCTTCCTGCATCCTGTCTGGCTCGCTGCCTCAGACGATGGTTCTCTTGCGGCGATAGACTGCTGTCCCAGTGTGGCTCCATTTGAGCCAGCAGATCGCGTCGGTTGTCCTCGATCAGAGCCCGTCCGTCATGCCATCCGTTACTGTCGAGAAAGGGTCCCTCTGGTGGGAGCCCGACAAAGTAGTGGCCGGGCCCTGCCGAGGGTATTCCGTCGACGACGCGCACGACGCCGTACGAGGCGGCGGTCGTGTAACCACGCTCGCGCAAATAGGGCACCAATGCGCCGGCCAGCACGGCACACCCTCCCTGATCGTAGAATGGGAGGTCGTACTCACGAATGATGGCCCCAGAGATGTTTGATTGCAAGAGGCACCCTAGAGCGTCGCCTATGCGAGCGAGTTGGGCATCCATCTTTCCTGATGCGCGTTTCAGATTTCGACCGTTGCCACGACGACAAACAAACACGGGCACCGGAAAGGAGTGGCCGCTCTTGTACGGCAATGGCGAGTAGTTACTCCCCCCCCCCAATGAATGTGCTCCGAAAGAGATGCCAATGTCTGTACAGGCAATCCCTTTGGAGAGCGATTGTATGTATCACAACATCCGCACAGTGATGTACTCTGCAAATGGAATAGATTCGCAAGGACTTGCCCTATAAGGAATGGCGGACACGGTACCGACCAATGAAACAGATATCCAGTTTGGCGCCGTGTGGTCTTTGAGCACAAAACCATGGGCGAAAACAAGACAGGGGAAACGTGCACATGGACGACCTGCCGCTCGAACTGACATGCGCCATCCTCGAAAGCATGGATGCGCTCACGATGCCCATAATGCGTTGTGTGACCCACCAATGGCGCGATCTAGTCGACCACCATCTCGGTCGAGTGCAAAAGGGGTCTCTCGGGCAACACAAGGGCACCGACTCATCCCACCATACAAGGGCAAGGACCCTACCACCAACAGCAGCAGCAGCAAAGGCGCGTATCCTCGCGTGCTGCCCCAGGGCGTGCAGACACGACTGCAAAAGAGACTGGAAGTGCGTATCCTTTTACGCACAGCGTTTGATCGACCGCGGTAGATGGATTCTGGTTCACTGGGTGCTCGCAGGCGCAGACTCTACACCTGCCCGATATGCCATCAAGCAGTACGCATGCCTGACCGCGGCGACGACGGGCGACCTGCAGTATCTGCAAGAGTTGGAGCCGTACGGCATAGGCATCGTGTGCCCGATCACGGTCGTGTGGAAGGCCGCTCGGCATGGACACCTCAACGTGCTTTGGTGGCTGCGCGATCACGGGTGCTCGCCCATCTCGGTCGTGACGTGCTACAATGCGGCCAAGCACGGCCACCTAGCAGTGCTCAAGTGGGCCTTTGAAATCGGCTGTCCCATGGACGCGCTCGTGTGCCATAATGCAGCCCTCGGCGGTCACCTGGAGGTGTTGCAATGGGCCATGGCCAACGGGTGCCCGTGCGATTCTCGGACCGCGAAAGTAGCCACGCACGCGGGACACGACCACATTGTCGAGTGGCTCACCGTAAATGGGCACGGCAGATCTTGAACACGTACCGTTGACGGTCTCTCTCTCTCTCTCTCTCTCTCTCTCTCTCTTTCTGCATGTCGTACCAAACACGCACGCGCATGGTTTCTGGACCATAATAAAATCAAAGAGCCTGGGATGGTTTCATTTCGCGTGACTCTTGTGACTTTGCGTACTCACGAGCAGGCAATGTCACCAAAGTGATGCCAAACGAAACCGCCCCCCCCCCTGTATGTGGTTTTACCCATATATTTTTAGTCATCTGTAGAGGCGGAAACTGTACAGGGTCTGATCGTGATCAAGATTGAGTGATGTCAGGCTCTTTGCGAGGACTCTTGGCATGGTCGCCATCCGCGTCCCCAGCAATGCGATCAGAGGTAGCTTGGAGGCGCGCGCTGGCCTTTTCGTGGTATTCGGCCTCTTTCTCAAAGCCGACAAAGCGCCGTCCAGTCTGCAGCGCGGCCACCCCGGTTGTGGCACTGCCGGCACAAAAATCCAGGACGAGATCACCCTCGTTGCTATAGGCCCTGATCAAATACTCGCAGAGGTCGACGGGCTTCTGGGTGGGGTGGAACCTGTCGGGGTCGTTGCCGTCGACGACGCCAAACTCGATCACGCTCCCGGGATACCTGTCGGTGGCGCCGGCGCGTGTATTGGTGCCCCCCTGGGCGTGGCCATAGTTGACGCTGGTGGCCTTGCGCTTGCAGGCATGGACCGGCCGATCGGTCTGCACCATCTGCGGATTGTAGGTGCACTGCTTTCGGTAAAAGACCACAATGTCGCTGTGGTACCTCAGTGGTTGCTTCTTGGCGTTGAGAAAGCCTCGCGGCTTGTTGTACTTTAAGATGGTGCTGTATCGATAGTGCTTTTGCCACGGGCCGAGCATCAGCTTGGCCGTCAGGATGCCTTGGGAGAAAAAGATGACCGCCGCGTTGGGCTTGGTCACCCGCTCCAGCTGGGCAAATACCGCGTCCAAGTCGAGTTCCTTGTCCCACTTGTTGCGCGACGTCACGCCAAAGGGCGGGTCGCACAGGACCAGGTCGACCTTGCCCTTGGGCAGGCGCGCCATTCCTGTCTCGCTCGACAGGGCATCGCCTAGGTGGAGGGCATACTCGGGCTCGGCGCGCTTGCGCTTGCTGGACATGGATGATGCAAATGTTTGAGCATTGTCGGCGTGGTGCTCTTTACACTTTTTGCACCATAGAAAAGGGGGGAAAAACAGAGCACGTTGCCAAAAGGGTTTGCCTCTGATCGAGTGGGGCGATACCGCGCGCGTGCCCAATAGCATTGTTTTGTGTCGGTCCGCCGCTGCTGTCGGTCCACCAGGGCCGTGTCGGTTCGTAGCGCGCACTGCAACAGTATGCGCCCAGCACGAAGTGAAACAGTTACCGCGATTGCGGTGCGTGCCTGGTGTTGGCCGATGGCGCCGCATCCTACGACGAGGCCCCTCATATTGAGGCTCGACTTGTGCTGTTGCGCGTTTTGCAGCACCCCATTCCATTGTCGTGTTGGTGCACCATCTGACAAATGGGTGCGATCCGCCTGAGAGGATGAACTGCATGCGATGATGTTGGCGCGCTCCGTAAAACAGTCTGCACGCGCGTGCCTTTAGATACAGGACCTGTCGCCGCCATGGTACAGGGGCACTGCGGTTGGTGCCGATGCTCTCATGCATCTCGCAGCGTCGTACGCTTTTAGTGCAACGTGTATATGGAAAGCACCAACCATGAAACGGCGCTTGCCAGAAGAAGAAGAAAACGACGAGGCCGACAGACTGTTTGCGGGCTCTCCGGTGCGCAAGCAGGCACGTCCCGATGTCCCTCAAGCGTGGAACGTTGCCGCGTCCGTATCCGACATGCAAGCCAGGTGTCAACGCATCCTAGATGGCTCATCAAATGCTGATGATGTCAGTGAAGTGGGGAGGCTGGCGACGGGTGGCATAATCGGAGCGCCGAGCGCTCCATGGGCGGCGGAACGTGATCTTCCACCCGGCCCGTGTGGGCCTCTGGGCAACGCCTACTACTACCTGTGGCACAAACTCGCAGCCAATGACCATGAGGCAGCATTGGGCGCCGTGAGATCGGCAGCGCAGGCATGGCCGCCGACATTTAAAGATGTCGTGCGCGCCTACGCCGCCATTGATCCCTCGTTGGCTGACAGGTGTACGCGCATCATCAAAGAGCACACAACGGATCGCCCGATAGCCGAGGTCGCAAGCGAACTCGTCGCTGGTCTTGATGCTGTAGTGCGGCGCCACCAGAAACTGGACACGTGCTATACCGGACCTCCCAGTCCGCGTGATGCGAGCCCCTTTGCCGTCGGCGACTGGGCGCCGCTGCTGGACCCCCAGTCGGCCATTTGGATCGGAGGGTGTGATCCAAACATTTCCTATTTCGTCCTTGAGTTGGTCGAAGACTCCCAAAACGTTGCGGTCCTGCTTGCCATTTACCCAGCCTACAATGAGGCCAAGGTGGTGGATACAGCCGTTGTTCCTCACGGCGAGCCGCCGACCAAAGCTGCACAGTTTGCTCCCGGTGGCTACCTCTATGAGCGCGATTATGGACGTCGCGTTATGTCCGACGCCCTGCGGCCCTATATGGCATCACTGGTGCCGTTTTTGGCATCGTTGGCGGCGTCAGAGTCCTGTTGTTCGCACGACAGCAAAGGGTCAAATGCGGAGGTGGCCCTATTCGACCCGATGCCGGCCGGTGCGCAGCAGATCAAGGCCGCCCTAGTGCCGTTTTGTTCCTCATTTGCCCTACCTACGGCCGTGCGCGATTATGTCAACACCGCCTACGTGAGGGCCTCTCATCACCTGGACGAGATACGCGGCGTGCCGGTGGACGAGTGCAACCTTGTGCTGGCCTTGCGCCTATTCGGGGCACAATTATACGCGCGCAGCGCCCATCTACAGTACCCGCCCCGGACCCTATTCGACTTTGCGGCGAGGGCCTACAGAGGGCCGCTGCGGAGGGGGATGGTACCGGACGAGGTGATCGATCGCGCGGGAGTCTATGCGTGGCAGGGAACCTGCGGTGCGCCCGCCCTGCCATCGGGCCGTCTTCCGGACGCTGATCGTCTCTTGGATGTAGCCACGGTGTGGGGTATTGAACCCAACGCTGCCGAGACCGCACGTCCCGAACTTTTGTGCGAACAACTGCATCGGCTCGTACTCGAGCGCGATTCTGTCATGCCCATGTGAGCGACAAACGATAGAGCCATAGTGTTGCTCAGTAAATGATTAAAAGATGCAATGCTTTCTCTCTCTTTGTAGGATATCCTCTTTCGCTGGATCATAAAGTCACTTGAATGTGCCTGAATGGTCGCCAGTCTATGCGTACATGTGAGGCACAGTATTTGTTCTCACAAGAGCCCCAACGCGGTCGCCTCGCCACATCTGTGGAACGGCACGCACGCGGTCAAGCGCCACATTGGCAGGGCAAAAACAGCATCCAATCGGTGGAAAACGTCGGTAAAGTGTATGAATTGGAAACATTTTGTCAAACGTCCTCTTTTCGTGCGCCACTCGATCGTGATAGAAAGAAGAAAGAGAGAGGGAGAGAGAGGGAGAGAGAGAGAGAGAGAGAGAGAGAGAGAGAGAGAAAATGGACACCCTGCCGCACGAACTCGTGGATCACGTGATACGAGAGGTCGACCCTCTCACGACACCCGTCCTGAGATGTGTGTCTCTTTTGTGGTGCGCACTGGTTGACACGCGTATGGAGCGAACCCAATCAGACATCTACCAAAGGGCCTCCCCGCCCATGTTTACGGAAACAAACAGTCCCCACCTGTGCACGTCGCCCCGTGCGTGCGCGTCCCACTATGCACGCCTACTCGCCGACAGGGTGAGATGGTCACTGCTCGATTGGATGCTCGACTGCGTGCCTCTCGTGGAACGGCAGGGCAGTAAAGGTGTATACCAGTACATGTGCAACGTCGCTGCTGCACATGGCGATATGGAGCGTGTCGGCCAGGGCGTTTTACGGTACGGCTCCCAGTGGGGCCATCCAACGTTGATCAAGCTGGCGGCGCAAACTGGCCGTTTGCACGTACTCAAACAGATTGACGGCAAAGCCAACATAAAGTGGCACGATAGGTATTACATGAATGCGGCGGTCGAGGGCGGGCACCTGAACGTCGTGCAATGGTTGCGCGCGCGCGGATGCCCTTGGGGGTGGTGGACCTCAAAGCGCGCGGCCGAGAAAAGGCACTGGACGCTGCTGCGTTGGGCCATTGACAATGGATGCCCGTCAAATGTCTGCATGAGCGATGCCATTGCACAGGGCGGTAATATGAACATGTTGCAATGGGCAACGTCAAAGGGATGTGCTGTCGGCCACCCGACGTGTGCCTGTGCGGCCGCCGGCGGTCACCTTCACATCCTCAAGTGGCTCGTGGAGCGCGGTTGTTTGCTCTCGGGAGAGACGTGCTCGTCGGCTGCCAAAGAGGGCCATATCGACATACTCGAGTGGGCCAGAGCCAAAGGGTGCCCCTGGGACAGCGCGACATGCGCCTTTGCCGCAGAGGGCGGCCAGCTAGAGACCCTAGAGTGGGCCGTCGCCAACGGATGTCCCCTCTCTGCGAGCGCTGCCTCTTGCGCTGCCGAAAATGGCCACCTACACGTGCTCATGTGGCTCCGCTCGAGGGTCGACTGCCTGAGCGCAGAGGTGTGCGAGTGCGCCGCTGGCGGGGGTCATCTGCACGTGCTCAAATGGCTCCTGGAGCAGGGCGCCAAAATGAGTAGGAGCATATGTGCTCATGCAGCTGAAAAGGGACGTCTGGACATTCTCAAGTGGGCCGTAAGTAATGGATGCCCGTGGGATACCCAGGTGTGCAAAGAAGCAGCAAAGGAGGGCTACATCGAGATCCTCCAATGGGCCAGACTAAACGGATGCCCCTGGAACGATAAGGTCTGCAGTCTCGCTGCACGAAACGGAGATCTGAGGATGCTACAGTGGGCGCGCGCACAGGGATGTCCGTGGAGCAAAAAAGTGTGTTCAACTGCGGCATGGAATGGCCATTTAAATGTCCTGCAGTGGGCCATGCTCAACGGATGCCCATGGGACATGGACATTACCCACACGTGCGGTGCTAGTCCAGGTGCTCCCGCTCTGAGACAGTGGGTCAAAGAGTGGCTCGCTGCGTGTCCGCAATAAAAGCCCACCACTATGTCTATCGCCAATGTTACTTTCCTTCCTCTCTATTGTGTTCCCACTGGCAAACATATATAGTAACCATGTTTGTTGACTCTGAGAGCGCCATGCGGACGGGAGCGTACGCGAGCCAATCACATGGCGTTTTTATAAAAAATCCATGCCAAGGCCGAGTAATGTGCGCGCTACCCGATTGTGACTGCTCAGGGCAGAGACATAGAGACAAAATGGACACGCTGCCGCCCGAGGTCGTGAGGCTCATCCTGAAATGGACCAGGGGCACAGGAACCTTGCCTGTGCTAAAGTGCGTTTGCAGGCAATGGCGCGCCCTTTCAGATTCGATACGAGTCCCAAAGCGACGCCCATGCAAGAGGCCCTCGGACATGCTCTCGCAGTACATGGTCCACGCACTAGTATGCGGCCGCTGGAACCTGTTTGATTGGGTCTCGCCCCTGGGCACCGTCAACACAAGTATACAGTGTTGGGCCACAGAAGCGGCTGCATCGCGGGGTGACATCGCACGCCTCAAGGTGCTCTATGAGCGCATGTTCTTTTGGAATAGATCCATACCTAGGAAGGCTGCCATGTACGGTCACCTCGATGTTCTTGTGTGGCTCCATGCAAAGGGATGTTCCATAGACGAAACCGTGACCCACGTCGCGGCAAAGAGGGGCCATTTACACATTCTCGAGTGGGCACATGAAACTGGACTGCCGTGGGACGAGACGACATGTGCCAAGGCTGCCGCCAGCGGACACCTAGAGGTGCTCCAGTGGCTGCGCGAACAAGAGTGTCCGTGGGACGAGGACACATGCGCCCTCGCGGCCGCATCAAACCACATGGACGTTCTCCAATGGGTGCACGCACAGGGGTGTCCCTGGGATGAGGAGACCTTGTACGGGGCTGCATGCAAAGGCCATCTGGAGCCCATCGAATGGGCGCACGCCCGAGGGTGCTCGATCTGCGAGGACATTCTCGTGGGCGCTGCAAAGGGTGGGCACCTACATGTCATCCAATGGGCCTACAGTCAAGGGTACACACGGGATGATTATGTGTGCAGCGCCGCTGCTCGACACGGTCATCTGCACGTCCTGCGATGGTTGCGCGAGCATGACTTTGGGTGGGACGAAGATGTGTGCGCACTAGCGGCAGACCACGGCCACCTGGACCTCATCGGGTGGGCTCTGGACAATGGGTGCCTGCACGACGAATGGGCATGCATGCGAGCCGCCTCATCTGGCCACCTCGATATCCTACGACTTTTGCGTAGCTATGGATGCGCATGGAATGAGAAAACATGCGCAGCTGCTTCCGAACACGGCCGCCTTGATGTGCTCAAATGGGCCAGGGCCAACGGGTGCCCGTGGGACGCGCGCGTGTGCAGCTATGCCGCCCATTCCGGATATATGGACGTGCTCAAATGGGCCAGGGCCAACGGGTGCCCGTGGGACGCGCGCGTGTGCAGCTATGCCGCCCATTCCGGATATATGGACGTGCTCGAATGGGCAGTGGCCAATGGGTGCCCTCGCGATGGATCGTTGCTCTTGGCCGCGGCCGAGGGGGGACACATGCCCATTCTCCGATGGATACGAAAGCATGTGCCCGAGTGTGAATGGGACATACAGGTGTGCTGTTTGGCCATCAATAATGGCCACGTAGATGTGCTAGAGTGGGCGGTCGACGGTGGCTGTCAATGCGAGCCTGAACTGGCGCGCATCCTGGCGGCCAGATCGGGCCATCGGGCCATCATCGACTGGATTAGACAGAGATGGCCTCTTTACAGCGACGACACGAGCGGACTAGTATCAGAGCCCCTCTAAGCGCGCACAATGGTCTTTGGTCCCATTGTGAGTTTCATCTCCTTGTCCGTTGTTGTTGCTCTAATCGTTGTTGCGAAACACGAGCACTTGCAAACCACGCATTGCATACATCGTTCCCCTGACGGTGGGTTTTGTTGGGAATGGCCCTCGCTAAAGTCGGTCTAGGGGAGGGTGACAAGGTTGCCAACGATGCAAATCAAAGGGGACTGTAAGGGCATTTGGTCGATCGACCAACGCAACCGATCAGAAACCAACGAGCATTGCAACGGCTCGGGCATCAGACATTCGATTACATGATTGGGTCGCTTCTGGCGGGTGGGTGGTGTGTCACAGTTTGGCACAAACCCATATTCAAACTGTTGGTGGATCGCACCGTTTGGTGGGGGAAACGCACCCTGCGGGCACGATTTGGCGAAAGAGGAAAAGATATCAAAGCGCTGATTGGCACTCGCGCGGTGCAGGATCGTGTGCAGTCGAGGAACACAGAGACAAAAGCCCGACGTCGTTGCCCGGTTCAAGCTGTGTCATTAGCCTGCTCGCAACAACAACAACCACAGGGCCTCGCGTCTGACCTGCCCCACTGGCGAAAAAGAAGTCGGGCCAACACGTAACGGCATCATACGCAGGCATAGAATGGACGGCTTCAGTTTCATAAGGACGACCCTGATGGCTCAAGTGGTTACCCTGTCACCAGGCCTGCTCTCTGGGTTGGGTCGCCGGCTGCTGAGCGCGCCCGCTCTCGCGTGTGGCATGGGCGTGGCCATACTGACGTCGGCCATCGCGCCCCTCAAGGCCAGAACGCTGGGCGAGGTCACGTCCCTGCTGCGCGACCTGGTCGATCCCTTTTGCTACCTGGAGATCTCCACCACCGATGCCGTGTTTGCGCACGTGGACGCGTGGCTGCGTTCGGCCGTACGCGATCCCAAGCGCGTGAGCGTGTTCAACGGCAGCCGCCGGACAGAAGTGGTGCAGACGGTCGACAGTCGCGAACGCGGCAACGCCGGCCAGGTTCACGATGCCAGCGGCGCCCGCAAGATCGATCCAAGCACGCAGGCGCTCACCTTTACCGTCAACCTGGCCCACACCCTCTATGTCATGTTTGAGGGTCGCACGGTAACCGCATCGTACAAGCAACTGCGATCGTGCGCGTCCGAAGAGACAAATTCGACAGACATTGTCTCTCTGTATAGGGGCAACAGCACGCTGACCCTGCGCATCATGGGCAGAGACAGTGGGCCGCTCAAGCGCCTTGTGGAAGAGGCCAGACGAGAGGGCGAGAAGCGGGCCGCAGCCTACACGACCATCCTAAAGACTGACGTGTCGTCGCGATGGAGGATCGTCGACAAGGTGGCCAAGTACGATATGGCCAACTCCAAGCACGATCCGCGAATGTTGGCCGACATTGTCCAGGACATACAGCGCTTCCTCGAACGCAAGGACCTGTACGCGAGCAAGGGCCGCCGGTGGAAGCGCGGCATCTTGCTCTATGGCCCGCCCGGCAGCGGCAAGAGCACGCTCATCCATCTCTTGGCCAGTCACTTTGGTAGGTCCATCGCGCACGCCGGGTCGCTGGGCTCCACGACGGCCGAACTCGTCAAAAACATGCCCAGCAACGCCTTTCTGGTGTTTGAGGATGTGGACTGTGGCCCGAGCGTCACGCGCAACTCGCACGAGTTTAACAAGGTGCTCAACGTGCTCGATGGGTTTAGCGACTACCAGGACGGGATGGTCGTGTTTATGACGACCAACCATGTGGGCAAGATCGATCCGGCCCTGTTGCGTCCGGGCCGCATGGACGTCAAGTTTCTCGTGGGCAAGCCCAACGACGAGCAGTGCAAGGCCATGTATTGCAACTTTTTCGCCACGTCGCAAGAGGACACGGCGCGCATCGACCTCGAGGGCCGCCGGTTTGACTACTCGACGGTGCCCGCGTCACGCTGCGAAGAGGCGGCCGCGTTTGTCGAGGCCCTCAAAAAGGAGTCTGACGATGGAGACCTCACCGACGCCTTTGGTTCGCCCATCATGTCGTGCGCATTTATAGAAAACGTGCTGGGCCGTGCGCTGGAGCCCCAGCATGCGCTCGAGACCCTGCGCCAGTGCATCGACGAGGCCAGGACTTTGTCCGAGGAGCAGCGCAGGGACAGGGACGAGACCTTTAGGGAGGAGGCGCGTAAACATGGCCTGCTCATTGATGCGTCAGGGGGCAACAACAGGGCCATCTCCTCTTCCTCTTCCATCTAGAATACATCCCCCTGCGTCATTGTTGTCTTGTTCTTTATCGCATCACTCGCAATGGAGTTTGCCATTTTTAAAAGCAAACGCGCGCATGGCCGATACTTGCCCATTGCATTGGCCGGTGAATTCGGTCCTCTATGGGCCGACGATATCGGCCAGGCTTGATTTGGTCGACAGTACCGCCACCTGCCCCGCGTGGTTTGTAGCACATACAAAGGGCGCGCGGTTTTGTGCGCGATTCATGCGGTTCGTTATCGACGTAAAATACGAATCGCCTCTGTCCCCTTTTATCATTGCGTTTTCATATGCGCGCGCTTCTCTTTCGGCCTGATCGTCCGGACCTCTATCGGACGCGTTTGAGCCGACCAACCGCGGGTAAGCGCCAAAGGGTCCCCCTCTTTGTAATACAAATCTGCCGCAGGTGCGCGTACAGATATACAAAACGGAGCGCGTGATGGACACACTACCGCCCGAACTCGTTTGTATCGTGCTTGAGTGGATCACGGGCACAGGAACGCTCGCTGTACTGAGATGCGTCAACAGCCATTGGATCACTCTTGTCGGTCCGCTGGCGCGACGCACGAAAAAGAGACACGTTAGCAAGAGGGAAACGTTGGCAAAGTACGGCACCCGTCTGGCCGAGTGCGGCCGTTGGCGCCTGTTCGAGTGGCTCTCGGACTTGTGGGCCGTCGACTTTGAGGTTCAGGCTCACGCCATGATGCAAATGGCTTCCCGCGGTGATCTCGTCCGCCTGGAGGCGTTTTACCGGCACGGATTCCACTGGGACGAGCGCACATGCGAGGCGGCCG
>Ga0255334_1000994_pt1 | contig 15646 bp, 15 predicted proteins | sample EtOH5_35cm_T3_12_FD_202080 | JGI IMG/M metagenome (GOLD analysis project Ga0255334, IMG submission 202080) | Sandy soil microbial communities from University of British Columbia, Vancouver, Canada - EtOH5_35cm_T3_129 | ecosystem: Engineered > Artificial ecosystem > Sand microcosm > Unclassified ...
AGGCTTTGGTCCTGGTAGATATCGAGCCACACCTTTAGACTCCATCCGTGGCGCGATATCTACCAGGACCAAAGCCTGACCCAGGCCCGGCGCCAGGTAGCCCTGTGCCATTAGCGCCGTCATACCACCCATGGACGCTCCTACAAACACAGGCTTGTGTTGAAGCTTGCGGGTCAACGTTACTAAATCGTTGACCATGGGGCGTAAACCGTAATTCCCCTCGACGGACCAGGCGGATTCGCCGTGACCGCGCATATCCAAACTGATGGCGTACCAGCCGAATTCGGCCAGTTTTCGCCCGGTATTGCCCCAGGCATGCCGGGTCTGACCGCCACCATGCAGCATAATCACCGGCGGATTGCTTGGATCGCCCCAGCTATCGGCTTTGAGTTGTAAGCCATCCTCACTAATAAACTCAATGGCAACGGGCTCAAATACCCGTTTATTGTTTGCCGTCTCCATAGCGGTCCCTCGCTTTGACGTTCAACTTTATTGTTATCACCTCAACTTGCCCTGAGGCCCCTAAGGTTTTATCTTATTTTTGCTGTCTTTGGAATGCCTGCCAACGCGATTTGGTTTCATTGATATCAAGTTCCGCCTCGGTAAATTCTTGATCCGTAGTTTTTAACAGCGTCCAAGCCAGAAAACTGGCGGCGTCACCGGGGGTGACTAATTGACCGGACTGCTTCAGCTGGATAAAGCGATTTACCCCAGGGAATCGTTCTTTGGGGAGGGCGCGAATCAAATCCTGCATAGGGGTATCGACAACGCCGGGGCGAGCACTGCCCACCTTGATATCAAACTCCCGGAGCTCCTCTCTTAACACTTGATACAGCATATAAAGCGCTGCTTTTGATGCGCAGTAGGCACCCCATCCGATATAGGCGCGGTGCGCGGCGCCGGAGGAGATGTGAAGCAGGCGCCCGCCGTGCAGGTGAGGCAAAAGACGTTGGGTCAAAAACAGCGGACCTTCGACATTGATGGCCTGGGCTTGCCGCCAGCTTTCCAGGCTCATCGCAGCCAGCGTACCTACCGGCTCAAGCACAGCCGCGTTGTGCACTAAATAGGCGATAGGATCGTCAGCAGACAGGCCGGCTGCAACGGCTTCGCGGCCTTCGGCGGTGGCAATGTCGGCGGCGATAATTTTTATTAATGCCGGAGCGTGGCGGCGGGTCTCCTCCAGGCGCTGCAGGTCGCGGCCCACGCCAAGCACCCGGATGCCTCTGGCCGCTAACTCCCAGGTGAGTGCGCGGCCAATACCGCTGCTTGCGCCGGTTACAATCGCTAGACTGGTCACGCCAACCTCCGGGCTACCTTAGTTTCGGATGCCTATCCCGCGGTTAAGCCAATACATATTCAAGCTAAAGAGCGCCGCAATCAGTGTCAACATCAGCGAATAGGCGGCCGCCAGCGGAATATCGGAGCTACCGAGAAAGCCGTAACGAAAGGCATTGACCATGTATAGGATGGGGTTGGCCAGTGACAGGTATTGCCAGAATTCGGGCAGCATACTGACCGAATAAAACACACCGCCAAAATAGGTGAGTGGCGTGAGCACAAAGTTAGGGACGATGGAAATATCGTCAAAGTTGCGGGCAAACAGGGCGTTAGTAAAGCCGGCCAGCGAAAATACCACGGCCGTTAAAAAAACCACGGAAAGCGTGATCAAAGGATGGGCCAAGCGGATATCGGTAAGCACTTCGGCGACGCCCGTCACCAATAACCCCACCAATAAGCCACGTCCCACGCCGCCTGCCACATAACCAAGCAATATCACGGCGCTGGGCACCGGAGCCACCAGCAGTTCTTCCAAATAACCTTGAAACTTACCACTAAAGAAAGAAGACACCACGTTAGAGTAAGCGTTGGTAATCACCGACATCATAATCACGCCGGGCACAATGTAATCCATGTAGTGATGGCCATCCAGCGAAGGTATTCGCGATCCTACCAGGCTGCCAAAAATCACCAGATACAGCGTCATCGTGACGGCGGGTGGAACCAGCGTTTGTACCCAGATGCGCAGATAACGGCGCGTCTCCTTGACCAAGATTGTTTGAAACGCGACGCTGTAACTGCGCCAGCGTTGGCTGGTGTCACTGGCGCTGGGCTGAGGGCTCATGGACTCACCTTAGACACCGTAGGCATTGGCGTCTGACTTAACACCTTAGAAACAAACAGCTGCTCTAAGCGATTGCTTTTATTACGCATGGATTTTATTTCGATTTGATATTGACTAAGCCAATTAAAAAGATCATTCAGGTTTTCCTGGCTGCTCAAATCCGCCTCCAGGGTCAGATCGTCAATTTGGCGTATGACGTATTTGCCCGTAGGGAGTAACTGAGTAAGTGGTTGGTGTAGATAAAGCACGAGCGTCTCCGTATCCATCTGCTTTAACAGCAGCCGCATGCTGGTGTTTTCGACGATCTCACCACGATTGATGATGGCAATGTTTCGGCACAGGCTTTCAGCTTCTTCCAGATAGTGGGTGGTTAGAATGATGGTCAGGCCAGACGCGTTGAGTTCTTTAAGAAAAGCCCACATGGAACGGCGAATTTCGATATCAACGCCTGCGCTTGGTTCATCTAAAATCAACAGCCTAGGCCCATGTACCAGGGCACGCGCAATCATCAGTCGCCGCTTCATGCCGCCGGACAGACTGCGCACGATGTGATCGCGTTTTTCCCACAAACCCAGTTCTTTCAGATAAATCTGAGCGTGGTTTAATGCGGCATCGCGATGAACCCCGTAGTAACCGGCCTGCGTAGTCAGGACATTGACCACTTTCTCAAAGCCGTTACAGTTAAACTCTTGCGGAACCACGCCGAGCTGCGATTTGGCAGCGAAAATATCGGTGGCCAGGTTATGACCGAAGATCTCAATTTGGCCGGCTGTTTTGTTGACCAAAGAGCTGACAATGCCAATCAGTGTGGATTTGCCAGCACCATTGGGGCCGAGCAAAGCAAAAAAATCCCCCGCCGCGACCGACAGATCGACGCTTTTTAATGCCTCGACACCATTTGCATAAGTCTTTTTCAGCCCAGTAATTTTTAAGGCATCTGTAGTCATGGCAGCGATTGATTTCTCTGATTAGCTGATGTGTTAGAAAAGAGGGTGTACTTGTGATTTTGATTGTCCGCTGGCACCTCGGCGGATCATCACCATCTCGCTGACCACAGACAGCGCGATCTCTTCGGGCGTTTGAGCGCCCAAATTCAATCCCGCAGGGGTTCTTAAGCGCGCCAGGGCAGTGGGGTCGACACCTTCATCACTCAGTTTTTCTATGATCAGGCGACCACGCTTGTGACTGGCGATCAACGCCACATAAGCCATCGGTTTATTTAACACATGACGCAATGCTCGGTAATCACCTTTGTGCTGAGTGGCGATGACCACGTAATCGCCTGCTTGTAGATCCAGGTGACTGTAGCCTAGGTCATCGCTGTCGATATGGCAGGCTGTTGGGAAGCGCTCAGCCGTCGCGCTGACATCATGCACCGTCACCTTGAATCCTACCTGAGCGGCCAGACTGCAAACCGTCTCGGCAATTTGTCCGTGGCCTAATAAATAGAGCCTGGGAGATGGTAGCAAAGGTTCGACAAATACGCGCATTTTGCCACCACAGGGCATACCAGAAGCTTCATTTTCCATATCAATCTCGACTACTCGGGGGCTGCCGTCTTGCAAGGCATCGCGGGCCGCCTGACATACCGTCGATTGTGCGCAACCACCGCCCACCCAGCCAATCAGCACGTCGCCCGCTTCGCCGATCACCGCTTTGGAACCAACGATCGCCGAGCTTGAACCCGTAACCTCAATGACCGTTGCCAGGGCGTGAGGCTGCCCTTGTTGCTGCTGTTCCTGAAGAGTGCGCAGTAATGCTTCCATCGAACCCGGCCATCCGTCAGCTTGCTAATTCCATGCGCTGCAGTACCCGGGAATACTCCTCGGGAGTATCGATATCCACCACCACCCCGTCTGTTCCCATCACCAATTTCACTAGATTATCTGTATTCGCCGCTATCCAGGCGCGGCAATCAACGGCTGCGCCGGACCGCTTTAACGCTGCCACATGCCGACCCGTAAAAACGCGCGGGTTGCCCGGTCTATTTTGATGCACGGGAACGACAATGACGTCATCAGCGGCTTGGCTGGCTGGGTCGATAATACGTTTTACATCGTCAGTGGTCAGCAGGGGCTGATCAGCCAAAGCGATCATCACCCTGTCTACTTGGTCATCCAGGGCCGCAAGTCCTGCGGCTACCGAGCTCATCTGGCCTTGATGGTAAGCATGATTAATCACGGACGCAAAGCCAGCGCGTTGGACGATTGGCTCCAGTATCGCTGACTCTTCGCCTAACACAACCAGTTTCTGTCGGGCTGGAAGTTCCGTATAAGCGGCTAAGGCATGTTCCAGCAGCGTTAACGGCCCGATAGGGAGCAATAATTTATTGATCGTGCCCATCCGCCGGGATTCACCGGCGGCCAGCACAATCAGCCCCAGTTGCTCGTTATTCCTGTTCCCACGGGGGGGGTATGTTGTCATCGCCTTCCCAAGGTGGCGCTGCCTGCGAACCGGGATCAGCGGCTTGCCCATCGCTAATCATATATTGGCGACGTTGCAAATAACCGTCACGGGTGAATGCGTAAGGATCAAATACAGAATCCAGTATCTTATCAGCATCCAGGTAGCTGGCGCGGGAGACAATGATATCCGCTGCATAGAGCCCCCAGCTGACAGACGAATCATCAATCAAGCGATTTGGACTGATAGCCCAGTCGACTACTTTCCCAGTGCCGTCTCGGGCAGTGGTCGGTCCCAGCAGCGGCAGCATCAAATACCAGCCGGTGCCGGCGCCCCAATACCCCAGGGTTTGACCAAAATCTTCGCGGCGTTTAGGCAAACCAAGCGGCGTGGCAAAATCAAAAAGCCCCGCAACGCCAAGGGTGCTGTTGATGGCAAAACGCCCAACATCGCTGGCAAAATAGATCAATTTGAGCTGTAGAAGATCGTTAGCGGCAGTGATGGGTTCGTAAAGGTTAGCGAAAAACCGCGCCAAGGATTGTTCCACTGGATCAGGTGTGATTTTTGTGTAAGCTTTTGCAACCGGCTTTAATGCATAGCGGTCAGCCTTTAGGTTAAAACTGAAGATTGGCCGATTGATGACTTCCAAAGGGTCCTTGGTTGTCGAGGATTGGTCGGCCGCTTTAGCATGAATGGAAAAAGAAACGCCACCCACCAACAGCCAGGTCATCGTCAGAACTTGCGGAAACCGCCACGCAAAACGCGCTTCATCCATGATCCACACCCGTCATTTTTATATCTTGGGGATATTAATTAGTCGCTGATGGTAACCGAAATTTATACGAAACGCATGATAACTGACGCCGATATTGGCTGTAATCGCCTGTTCTGACGAAGCTCACCGTGGCGATTTTTGGCGGTCAATTATTGATGATTTTAATTGTCTGTTTGCGGTGGAATCCGTCATACTGGGGCCCTGTCGCGCACCAAGAAATCATGGAATATCAGAACATACTGGCTAATCCTTGGCTTTAGGCGCCAAAAAAATTATCCGGGATGATGGGTGGTCGTCAGCGTTTTCTTACGCTACCTCACACACTTACCGCACCAAGAATTAATAAAATAACGATTGAAGTTTAACGATGGCTTGTCTAACCTATGCCCATCCAGCTTGAACTGGATCGAGGGAACGCCCTCAATTTATCCATGGAACTTTAACTTTAAGGAGAGCTATCATGGCTCAGACTCCGCCAAGCAATATCACCCCCAAAGATTTCTTTGAGAAGTGGATCCCCGAGCAGATTGCTAACATCCCCGATTCACAGAAAGAAGAAGCTCGTCAAAAAGCTGGCGATTTCTCTGCAGTGATCGGCTTCAATCTGTCTGATTGTGGCGCTGCTTATTCTTTCCATATCAAGGGTGGCGACATCCAAGTCAAGAACGGCGTTGATGAAGCCGACATGACGATGGTTACCGACGAGCAGACCTGGCGCGAAATGATGGTTGAGCGTTCCTTGAATCCGCAGCAGGCTTTCATGTCTGGCCGCGTGTCCATCGAAGGCGACATGTCTATCGCCATGCAGTTGCAGAACGTTATGCCTGCCGGCATGCTGATGTAATTGCTTCTTCGTTCCGCGCACTGCGGAGCATGAAGAATCAAGAAGCCTTGTGGCAAAAACCACAAGGCTTTTTTTGTGTCTGCGGAGTGGGGCGGTTTACAATGCATTTGTGTTGGACCAGTCTGCCTGTTATCTAAGACTGTTACGCCGTCGGCCGTTAACCTTCCGCTGGCTGCAGAATAAAAACTGAGGAGCAATCGTAATGACTCTAAGCGTGGTGATTCTAGCGGCTGGTAAAGGTACCCGGATGCGTTCCAGGCTACCTAAGGTATTGCAGTTACTGGCAGGTCGCCCCATCTTGACACATGTTCTTGATACGGCTCGTCAATTAAATCCGCAGTCTATACATGTGGTCATCGGTCATGGCGCAGAGACCGTCCTCGGCAAGTGCGCTGCTCCAGACATCGATTGGGTTATGCAGCATGAACAGTTGGGTACCGGCCATGCCGTCCAGCAAGCGCTGCCAAAAATTCCAGATACCCATACCGTACTGGTGCTTTATGGCGATGTTCCGATGATTTCGCTGGAATCTCTGCGCGGACTAATCACCGCAGGGCAAACCGCGCCGGCTTTGTTGGTGGCTACCCTGGATAATCCCAAGGGATACGGCAGAGTGATGCGCGATCACAGAACAAGGGTTTGGGGTATTGTTGAAGAAAAAGATGCTAATGACGAACAGCGTGCCGTCAAAGAGGTTAACACGGGGCTAATGGCGGGCCCAGCCGGCTTGTTTAAACAATATTTGGCGCGAGTCAGTAATAATAATGCTCAGAAGGAGTACTACTTGCCCGACGTGGTGGGCCTGGCCGTTGCCGACGGTCTGACGGTAATCGGCTTGCCTGGGCAGCCTGAAGAGGCGCTAGGTGTGAATGATCGGCATCAGCTGGCTGTTTTAGAGCGCCTGCTACAGCGTCGCCTTGCTGGGAATCTAATGGATCAAGGCGTCACCTTGATTGATCCTGCACGTATCGATATCCGCGGTCAGGTGACGTGTGGCCAGGACGTATTGATTGATGCCAACGTTGTCTTTGAAGGCAGTGTTGTTTTGGGTGATGGCGTGACTATCGGCGCAAACTGCTTTGTGCGCGACTGTGAATTGGCCGCGAATGTTGAGGTTCTGCCATTCAGTCACCTGGATGGAGCGCATGTTGGTGAAGCAGCACGTATCGGCCCATATGCCCGGCTACGTCCCGGCGCAGAGTTGGCCGCTGACACCCATGTGGGCAATTTTGTCGAAATCAAAAAATCGCGCATCGGTGAAGGAAGCAAAGTTAACCATCTCAGTTATATTGGCGACACAGACATTGGACGCAAGGTAAACGTGGGCGCTGGAACAATCACCTGTAATTACGACGGCGTTAACAAGCACCGTACCATCATAGAGGACGAAGCCTTTATTGGTTCGGGAACCCTACTGGTGGCTCCGGTCACGGTGGAAGAAAAAGCCACCATCGGTGCCGGCTCGACTCTGCGCAGCAATGCGCCGGCCAACAAATTAACCTTATCAGGAGAAAAGCAAAGAACTATCGACGGCTGGAAACGCCCCATCAAAAAATAAAATTAAGCTGGCTAAGTGATTGTGATTGGTTTTCGTGCCGTGAAAATTGTCTAAAGTATTCGTTAATTAGGCCGATCAGATTGGAGTGTAGACTGTATAAAATGAAATATTAGCGCTAAAGTTTTTGGTCATCTAGGTAAGTGGAATGGTTGACTCGGGCGGTTTGGGCAGCTATGGTTCACCAAGATGACAATGGATGCGCATAGTCGAGAAATGAACAAATTAAATAATGGTTACAGTGAGTTAGGCGTGATTTTTAAGCCAAGCGCGAACCGTCAGCTCTGGTTTTTTTTGGGCGCCTTACTGCCTATGTTGACCGCCATGGTTGCATTGAAAACCTATGATGCGGATGCGATTCGGGCCTCTTTGTCGGTTGTTGATCCCGTTCCGGCAGAAGCCTTCCCTTTTGGCGAAATTCAAAACGCCGATTCAGTCGTCACTCAGACTGCTCAGGTTAAGCCGGCTTGGATTGCCTTGAAGATTAGTCAGGGAGATACGCTCAGCAAAATGTTTGCGGCGCACAACCTGCCCCTAGAGGACATGACAGGTATTCTTGCTGCCTTAGACAATAAAGAAGCCGAAATACTCGGTCGATTACGCCCTGGGGATGAGATCAAACTACACCGAGATGAATCTGGCAGGGTTGTGGAATTGATCCGTGAAAATGGCTACCAAAATATTTTAAAGATAAGCCTGACCCAAGATGGTTATCGTGCAGAAACTCTGCCTGTCACTGTTGAAACGAAACAGCATTATCGTCAAATAACTATTAATGGTTCGTTATATGCAGCTGGCCAGGAAGCCGGACTCAATGACCAGATGATTAATCAGATTGCGCAGCTTTTTGCCTGGGACATAGATTTTTCCTTTGACGTTCAGGCGGGTGACAAAGTCTCGGTTATTTACCAGGAAATGTATCGGGCCGGTAAAAAAGTTGCCGATGGTGACATCATCGCCGCAGAATTCAGAAGTCGAAATAAACGGCTACGAGTTGTTCGTTTTGAAACTCCCGATGGCCGCTTTTCTTATTACACCCCCGACGGTCAAAGTATTCGCAAGGCCTTTTTGCGCACCCCCGTCGATTATGCACGGGTTTCCTCGCAGTTTTCTTTGGGCCGGCTCCATCCGGTTCTCAACACTATGCGCGCCCATCAGGGCACGGATTACGCCGCTCCCATCGGTACGCCGGTTCGGGCATCGGGTAATGCCCGCGTTGAATTTTCTGGTAGATTAGGCGGTTACGGAAACGTCATCATCCTTGAGCATAACAATAGCTACTCCACCCGATATGGGCACCTTTCACGCTTTGCAAAGGGGTTGAAACAAGGTGATTGGGTAAGGCAAGGGGATATTATCGGCTATGTCGGTAAAACAGGGTTGGCGACCGGGCCCCATCTACACTACGAATTACGGGTTAATGGCGTAGCTAAAGATCCAGAAAAGCTCATTATCAAACCTGCCGAACCTATACATGCTAACTACATGAAAGAGTTCCGTAAAAAAACAATAGATTTGTTGGTCAGATTGGATGCTGAGGATGCTAAACATTTAGCATCGAGTGCCACTGTGGGTATGAGCAAAACAAATTAATTTAGTCTATTTGATTTTCGGAGCGCCATGAGTGAACTTTATGTCGGCCTCCTGTCCGGGACCAGCATGGATGCTATCGATGCCGCCCTGGTTGATTTTTCGGGCGAATCTGCCCGTCTGACCAGCTCGCTAGCCTACCCCTTTCCAGATTCTCTGAAAAGTCGCCTACAAAAAATAGTCTCCAGCAATGTTGGTGGCAATCTAGATGAGGCCATGGCCTTGGACTATGCTTTGGGCGATTTGTTTGCCGAAGCGGTGCTGGCACTGCTGAATAAAGCTGGGATTTCGGCGGGCGAAATTCGTGCTATTGGCAGCCATGGCCAAACCGTACGCCACCGTCCCCCTCATGCCCCGGGATCTACTCTGCAACTGGGAGACCCAAACCGAATTGCGGGCATCACAGGAATCACCACCGTAGCTGATTTTCGCCGCATGGACATGGCTCACGGTGGTCAAGGAGCCCCGCTGGCGCCTGCTTTTCATCAGGCCATGCTGGCGAAAGACAGAGGGGTCAGGGCGGTGGTGAACCTCGGTGGTATCGCCAACATTACGGTTCTCAACGGCGTTGGCGGAGGCCTAACCGGGTTCGATTCGGGTCCTGCAAATGGCTTGCTGGATGACTGGGCATCTCGGTGTCTGAGCGTGCCGTATGACGAGAATGGTGCATGGGCGGCACGAGGCGTTGTTCGCGAAGAACTGCTTGAAAAATTATTGGCAGATGCCTTTTTCGCAGCCAAACCACCTAAAAGCACTGGGCGGGATTACTTTCATTTAGGTTGGTTAGAGGCCAGGTTGACCACGCAGGTTTTGGCGGCGACTCCTACTGAAGATGTGCAGGCTACGTTATGTGCCCTGACGGCACGGACGGTTGGTGATGCCATTCTGGCCTGTGCGCCAGAGGTCGAGGATGTGATTGTCTGCGGTGGAGGTGTGCATAATGACGAACTGCGCAGGCAACTCCAATTAGTCGTAGAGCCCGCCATTGTACGCTCAAGCCAGGAGGTGGGGCTTGATCCGGATTGGGTAGAAGCCATGCTGTTTGCCTGGTTAGCCAAAGCACGGCTGGAAAATCGCTCATACCCGCTGCATGGAGTGACTGGTGCGCGTAAAGCCGCGCCACTTGGCGCCATCTACGCCGGCAGTTAGACCGAAAACGACGAACCGCAACCGCAGGTGGTTTTAGCGCCAGGGTTGCGGATTACAAACTGCGAGCCTTCCAGGTTTTCGGTGTAGTCGATTTCTGCACCAATCAGATATTGCACGCTCATCGGATCGACCACCAGAGTGACGCCTTCTCGGGTGATTTCCATATCGCCTTCGGTGAGATTGTGATCGAAGGTAAAGCCATACTGAAAACCCGAGCAGCCGCCTCCCGAAACAAAAACTCTCAGTTTGAGGTTAGGGTTTTCTTCCTCAGCTAATAAATGCTTCACTTTAATTGCGGCTGCTTCAGTAAAAATGATTGGATTACTGGGGCCTACGTTGATGCTGCTCATAAATATGCACCTTTGCTTTAGGCTGATACACCGTGTGGAGCCAATATTCAACACGACTCAAGCCCTAATCCTGGGACAGGCTGACGGTCCAATAGTGCCATTTTACCGCATTAAGCACTAGAATGTGGGGTTTTTAGGCTTTCTGATGCTTTGTTGCCTTATTGCCGGGGTTGGTTACGGGATAAGTCCAAAGCCATTTCCTGAGCCCGGGTGAGCTGTTGAGGCGGTAGGAGCTTAGCAAACGCGTCACGTAGCCGTACCAGGTGCTGGCGCTGCGGACCCGATTGGCGGGCTGCCGCAACACCGATCCAGGCATAAGCCTGTTCATAGCTCTGCGGCACGCCTTGCCCATAGTAATACATCTCGCCCAGTAGGATTTGGGCCTGGATATTGCCCTGACTGGCAGCGCGAGTGAACCACGTCATTGCCTCACCATAACTTTGTGGGGTGCCGTTGCCATAGTAGTAGGCCAAGCCGAGGTACGTCTGACCTTCTGAATTCCCCTGCAAGGCAACTTTGGTAAGCCACTGCACTGCGGTTGCGTAATCTTGAGTGGTACCCTTGCCAGTATAGTAGGCTTCGCCTAGGCGTAGCATGGCCAAGGTGTGGTCTTGATCGGCTGCAAGCTGGTACCACTCGATAGCCCGCGCACTATCCGAATCGACGCCGATACCGCCGTTATACAGTTCACCCAACCAGTATTGGGCTTCTGGATTACCCTGCTCGGCGGCAGCCAGTAGCCAGCGACTGGCTTGGGCGCCGTCCTTTTTGACGCCTTGACCTTGAGCGAACGCTTTTCCCAGCGCTGTTTGAGCGATAGGATCGCCTTTTTCGGCAGCTTCACCATACCATTGCGCAGCTACGGCCAAATCTTTAGTGACTCCCTGCCCAAGATAGTAGGCAGCCGCCAGACGTGTTTGCGCTAAAGCATGCTCTTGTTCAGCTGCCTTGCTGTACCAGCTAACGGCAGTTTTGTGGTTTTTTGGAACGTCCTGACCAATACTGTAGGCGTCGCCTAGGCGTAACTGAGCTTCGGCATTTCCGGCGGTGGCTGCTTGTGTAAGCCAGTGTGTAGCCAGTTCAAAATTTTTGGGCATATCTCGGCCTTCGCGGTAGCTGTCAGCCAGCTTTAGCATGGCATCCGTGTTGCCCTGGCTGGCTGCCTTATTATACCACTCCAGTGCTTTGGCGAAATCTTTTGCTTTGTAGGCTTGATCGCCTAACTTTAGGAAATCTGAAGGATTTTCCTGGGGCGATGGTGGTGGAGTGGCGGCAGTACTGGTTGCTGCTGCGGGCTCGTTCGAAACGGGTATAGGGGCGGCTGCCTCTTCCTGCTCGGCAAGAGAATGGGTAGAGTAACAAAGCCCCAATATCCCCAGCATGAATATTAGTAAGCTGCTCCGAATTGTTTGAATGTAAGCAGTCATCATGGCGTCGACTTTAAATAACCAGTTGATCAATGTGAGTTGATGAAATGCGCAGATCATGGCGGATAACAACAGGGGCTATTCGCTTGTACCCGTTCCTAGCAGTTGATCCAGAAAGACTCGCATGTAGTTCCATGAACGGTTGGCGGCCTGTTCGTCGTATGCCAGCCCAGGCATCCCGACTTTGCTGGCATTTGGGTTGGTGAAGCCGTGCTGGGCATTACCAAAAACAATGATCTGCCAGTCAGTGCGACTCTTGCTTAGCGCTTCTTCAAAGGCGCTGACTTGATCTGGCTTAATATGTGGATCGGCGGCACCATGGAGCACGAGCATGGCACTGGTTACCGACGCAGCCTCCCGTGCGCTTGCGGCGGGTAAATGGCCGTGGAATGAAACCACGCCCTTTAACGGCGCGCCAGCATAGGCGGCCTTTAGCACGGTGGTGCCGCCAAAGCAGAAACCGATGGCAGCCAACTGACCCGGTTTAACATGTTCGTTTTCTTCAAGCACGCGCAATCCTGCCATGGCGCGCTCGGCATACAGATTGCTCTTGTCGATTTTGCTGTACCACTGACCGGCTTCTTCAGGATCGATGGTGACTTTGCCGTCGCCATACATGTCTGGCGCGAAGGCAACGTAGCCCAGTTTGGCCAGTTCGTCAGCCTTTGCCTTGATAAAGTCATTGAGCCCCCACCATTCGTGGACTACCAGGATGCCAGGACGGCGATTTTTAACGGTGTCATCAAAGGCCATATAGCCGACGTATTGCTTGTCTTTGTGGGTATAAGTGATCGACTTTCCGGTTACGTCCGCTTGACTGGCCAAGCTGACGGCGGCCAACACAAACACTGCCAGACCACGTATTGTTTTCATCTGTCGCCTTCCTTTGCGCACTATAGGGTTGCTGGGAACTCGGGTGCCGCCACTGATTTGGATAATGACGGTGGATTGTAAGCAAAATACTTACATCCGCTCAGATCGGGTGGATTACTCCGCTTACTAAGATTACCTAACGGGCAGTAAGTTTCAATAGGGAGGATAGCTTGGGCCAATCGAAATACTCGCCGGGATCAGTTTTTCGGCCGGGCGCAATGTCACTGTGTCCAACAATGCGCGTTCGGGTGATGCCGGGATAGGTCTGCATAATTTTCTGAATTATCCTTGCCAGAACAAGGTATTGAGGCTCGGCATAAGGTACCTCATCGGCGCCTTCTAATTCGATGCCGATGGAGAAATCGTTGCATCGTTCGCGCCCTTCAAAAGCGGATTCGCCCGCATGCCAGGCCCTTTGGGTGAATGGCACGTATTGAACTACCTCGCCATCACGCCGAATCAGGAGATGAGCGGAGACGCGCAGGTGAGCGATGGTGGCAAAGTACGGATCAGCCGCCGGTGGGAGCTCGCCAAGGAATAGTTTTTCTATCCACGGCCCGCCAAACTTCCCTGGTGGTAAGCTGATTCCATGGATAACCAATAAATCAATGGTGGGGTTGCCGGGGCGTGCATCGCAGTGGGGGGATAAGCAGTGTCGGGCTGGGGTTAGCCAGCCCGACTCGTGAATCGAAAAGCTACTCGCTGAGTCAGTAGCGCCAGGCAATGGATGATCAGACGCCATTGGCCGCCGTCTTTGCCAGAATGTCTTCCAGGTCGCGAATGCGCTGGACGTACTGGACCGGGATATCGCCTCGGGCGTAGCCATAGCGCAGCTTATTGTAGTAACGCGGTTCCGAGAGATAAGGCAGAACCGTTTTGATGTCGGACCATTTGTCAGGATCAAGGTTCATGCTGCGGGCTAACTGCCGCGCATCTGCCAGATGAGCCGGGCCTACGTTGTAGGCAGCCAAAGCCAGCCAAGTTCTGTCCGGCTCAGGAACCTCATCCAGTTGCTTATAGAGATAAGCCAAGTATTCGGCGCCGCCCATAATGCTTTGCTTGGGGTCAAAGGCGTCAGTAACGCCGGTCATGTTGGCAGCGGCCGGGCCAAGCATCATCAACCCGTCACCGCCCTTACCTACGGCTTGAGGATCCCATACCGATTCTTGGTAGCCTTGGGCGGCCAGAAGCGTCCAAGAGAAGCCGTGGCGGTTGCCCGCCTTTTCAAACATCGCTTTGTATTGTGGCAGGGTGCGAGCAATGCGATCACGGTAGACGTACAGCTCGTAATAATCGAACTCGGCGACAAATCCATAGTAGCGTTCGCGCCAATTATCAAGCGCACCCGTCTGTTCGTAGGATGCAAACCACATATCAACTGCCGATTTGAGCCGATCAGCGTCTTTGGGCATGGCCCAGGCCAGTTTAGCGGCTTGGCCCAAAGTCATCGCTACTTCCAGTTCGGGAAAGTAACGTTGATTGATTACTACCACGTTAGACGGCGCAACTACGCAACCTAGTTTGCCTTGCCATACATCTTCTAATGCGGCTTCAATAGAAGTTGTGCCAGGCTGGGTGGACCAGCGGAGTTCGGGGTTATTCAGGCTTAATTGGCGCAACCGTTCCTCGCCCGAGGAGCCGGCCACGACGTTGACATCAAACTTGCTGATTTCTTGGATGTTTCGCGGTTGCTTCTTGAAGCGTTTGCAAACTACCTGCATTTCGACAGATTGGTAGCTGGGGCCGTATATAACGGCCGCTTGCTGCGCTGACAGATTGACGATACCCGCTGCCGCAAGATCGGCTTCGCCTCTTTCTATGAGGGAAATCACGGATTCGTTTTGGTCGATGGTTCTGTAGCGAACGGGTAAACCAAGACTAGCGGCAAAGCTCTCCACCATGTCGTACTCGGGTCCGGCAAAGCCTTTGCGGCCTTCGTAGAACGTTGTCGGACTAACACGTGTAAGTACAACTAACTCGCCGCGCTCGTAGATTCTCTGCAAGCGGTCCGAGTTGGTATCTGAAGAGTTACATCCCGATGTTGCAAGGCAGGCCAAGCTTATAGCGGCCAAATGTCGATAGCTCATATTCACTCCCCACGTGGTAGCCTCAGTAGGCATGAAACCAAAATGGCTTGTACTTTATGTCTCTCGCCTTTTGGCTGAGATCGCAAAAACCCGAAAGCGGACATTAACAGAAAATTATGTCCCAGATCAACTCTTTGGTTCGGTGATGTGAAAAATACAGTGCGGCTATTGCCGAAAGTGGCATATCTCAGGATATTGAAAAATAACTATATTGTTGCTTGTTTTAAATAATTAATTGCGCAAATAACGTATATCTAAAAATGTGCAATATCATTAACTGCTTAAGTTAAATAAATATTAGCAACCTACTAATAATTAAGTAGTTTATTAAAATACTAAGTAACATAATACCAAATTTTTAGGCCAAAGAAAACAGTTATTCATCACACAAGTTCTAGGGTGTCTTTGGCCCAATAGTTGCTTACTCTGGTCAAACTTTAATCAACTGACGATAACTATCCCATTAGGTTG
>Ga0255334_1000995_pt1 | contig 15644 bp, 14 predicted proteins | sample EtOH5_35cm_T3_12_FD_202080 | JGI IMG/M metagenome (GOLD analysis project Ga0255334, IMG submission 202080) | Sandy soil microbial communities from University of British Columbia, Vancouver, Canada - EtOH5_35cm_T3_129 | ecosystem: Engineered > Artificial ecosystem > Sand microcosm > Unclassified ...
ACACAGAATGAAAGAGCACATGTACCACTAGACAGTCTCCCAAACGATGTGCTCTACGTGCTGCTAAACGGGGGCCAACCAAACGTGCCCATCGAATGGCGCTGGGTGATGGCGCTCGTGTGTCCTCACTGGAGGCGCATTATCCAAGCCGCGACCCAGACCGATGCTCGCCGACTGGGCGGATGTCTGCGTTCAGACCTTGCTGATGATAATCATATGGCCCATCTGTCCGCCGGAACGCTCGTGTTTGCATCGTCCGTGGTGCGGTTCCTTGCACATGGACACGATTTTGATCTCGACGCTTTTCGTAACGTGAGACAAGACCGTAGTGCGTCTTGCATCAGGACGCTTTCCTGCCCCACGCATACAGAATGGCGGTCTCACACGCGAGGACAAGGAGGTACAAGGGTGGGGACGCATCGCCGAGACCCTATTTGCTTTGCTGAGGCCTGACCCGTTCACAGGAGAATACTGCTTTTACGAGTGCAAACAGTCCATGCGTGCCATTCTCGCGTCTATCGCCGCTCGATGGTGCGACGTAGAAACGCTCAAGGCCGTTGTCGGCTCGCCGTTCCGCAAACGCGCATTTGCCTGCGCGTTGGCACGCGCGCTCGCATTTGAATGCTTTGATATCGTCAAAACCCTCATTGATGAATGCGCTTCCAATGATCACTATGGGAGGCTCAACTTTTGGATGAGTGAGGCACGGTCGCTCGCTGGACGCTATGGAAGCGTGGAGATGCTCTGCTTGCTCTTTGATCTGGAACGAGGACTGTATCACTCTATGTGCTGCAATCCCTTCACAAGGGATGCCATTCAGCGCACGCGCCACAATACATGGCGTGATCATCGTTGGATAAGCACATGGCTGCATGAAGCCGCCGCTGGCAACCACGTTCACTGCCTCGGTTTGGAGTGCGCACCGTATGCTAGAGACGATGTGCAATATATGGAACGCGAAGAGCGCCTCATGAGGATCGCGCTTGCGCACGACAGCATCGAGTTTGCTTCAGCTGTCCTCGATAACCTATCGCGCCTCGCATCCCCGCGTTTCGGTTCCATTGTGTGTAGCACGCGGTACGGCTACCGCGATATCGGCCCTCGTGCAGCCTTGTGGCTCCTGCAGCATCCACAGTTTGACCCCGAGAGTCCTGACATGCTCCGGCACGTCGTGTCCCGTCTGTCGGCACCGCTCCGCGCCGAGGGCGATGCTGTCGCTCGCGGGCGGTGGCCCGCCCTGTCCTTTACGCACCACACGATGGCTCCGTAATAGGTACATTGTCGATACGAGCGCCCTGCAGGGTTTCTGGTCTTTCCGCAAAAGGGCACACATTTGCACTTTCTATTGCAAAGGTGCTTTTGTGGGGCATCTTTAGTGTCAAACAGCAACAGGTTTGTATCGCGTTCTCGCTTTGGGTCAGAGTGCCCGTCCTTTGCCTGGGTGTGGGGGATTGCTCGCGATGAATTGTGCCGTCATGTCACACGAAGCTGTTTACGACGATAGGTACGCACGCGATCTCATGGTCCTTTACGAAGCCCTGTCGAGAGACGACGCGCACGCCGTCGAATCTCTGCTAACGGATACACCGTTGAGGGTCGATGACCCGATGGCGTTTGGGTCCGCGCTGCCTTTTCACACCTGCGCTTTGGACATATGCTACTATGACAAGGACCGCGTTCGAATCGGTGCAGCCAGAGGCGGACGTCTCCCGGTGCCTCTGTCGCGGAGCCCGCTACTGACCCTACTGGGCCAGGCCATTGGCATGGGTGCAGTAGACGCTGTGGGCGTTCTTTTGCAACGCGGCGCACCCCCGTGGCCCACCAAGTCCGCTCTGATCAACGTAGCACTGGCCCTGCTGCCGGCAGCCTTTGTCGGACTCGGCGCCCACTCCACCGAAAGTGCCCTAGAATGCGAGCATGATCAGAGCACTTGCGCGGCACGGCCTCTACGCAACACAACAGACCATCTGCGTCCGATCGATAGTGAGCGAATCGTGCCCATGCTGCTGGATGCCTTTTACGGCAATGCAGCAGGAAGCGACAATGATATGGACGGATGGGACATGAACCCGCTGACGGTGCTACGCCACGCGCTCGTGACCGAGTATAGTATCAAGCATGCGCGAGCACAGGATCACATGAAACGCCTGCTGCCGGCCCTGCTCGAGCGCTTTACGCCCGGCGATGTGGCCATGCCATGTGCGATGCGCGACATCGAGACGGTCTTGGTTCGACGCTTTCCGCGGCAGGCCCCGTTCTTTGACGGGCCCTCTAGCGCTCGGGCAAACACGTTCGACGAAAACACGCCTGCGGCAAATGGAACCCATGGCGTCGTACAGTCTCTGCGGATCGATATGGACAGAGACTATGATATGTGGCGTCGAGTCCAGTCGCACTATTGCGAGCGTGATGCCGCCATGCGCATGGCCAACGAGGTGGACGCTCTCTACAGGTACATTGTGGCAAATGCACCTCTGGGCACCGATGAGTTGCCTAGAGGGTGCCGTGGTTCGCCGTCGCTTTCCGTGCCATTCGATGATGCAACCAGCGCGGGCAGTGATGGCAGCAACATTTTATTGTCGCGCGGAAAAGAGTGTGCAAACGACGACCCGAATGGCGTCAGAGCAGCGGATGCGCCGGCAGGTGGGGATGACCGCCTTGAACATACGGTCGACGAGTCGACGGCCGCGGGCCTCTACCGTCTCTTGCAGCGCTTGCGACACGTGTACGAGAGCGTCGCAATTCCAGCGGCTGTCTCTGTCCATTCAGGTGGATGCGTTGGTGATGGCGACACCGTGGGGTGCCTGTCGACGTGCATCATGGCCATTGCGCGTGACGATGCGCGAGCGCTGGCAGACTGCCTGAGCCGGTCCAAAGCGGATATGGCGCACAGCGTATTTTGTGGGCACCGCATGGGCAGCGCGTGCAATCCCGTGATCTTGGCGTTGTGGTCGCCTCTGCCCGAGGACGCCAACCAGCGTGTGACCAGTCCTGTACTGCTGGCCGACCCTTGTGCTGATCTGAGCGGCGGCGGCGTGCCTACGACGCTGCTGGCCATTGCCGTGCGCGCAGGCGCTCTGCAATGCCTGGCCCTTTTGCTCAACAACAACAACAACAACAACTCTCGGCCGTCTTCTGATACAAACGGTGGCGGTGTGGAATCAGAACCATTGGGTCGTTTTGGGTCGGTGCAAGGCTACATAGGAGCGCAACCTCGCGAGGTCGTACTGGCGCCAGTCCTCATGCATCTGTTGGCATCCCAGATACACATTTCGTCTGTCGACAACCAGGACGGGGCAGGACGCACGAGTCCTCTGTTGCGCACCCTGGGGTCACGCGAGCGTTGGCCCTTTGTGCCGCCATCGCTGCAACTGCCCTTTCCTACCATGTCCGACAGAGATGCCGTTGCGACGGAGATGGGCGTGTCAAACGCGGGATCCCTCATTCAGGAGCACTGGGGCGTACCTTATCTGACGACGCAACGGCGTTTTGACGCACTTGCCATTGTTGGGCAGTTGCTGCGTGCCTTTCCGCGTGCACCTGGTCGTCGCCACAGGGGCCCTCTGTTGGGCCCATGGAGCATGAATCCGCTGACGGTGTCCCGCGCTTGTGCGCTCTATCGCACGGGAAAAGAGGACCAGGTGCAGAGTGGATCAACTACAGTGCGCGCATCTTGTGAGCGTCTGCTCGCTGGGCTTGCGCTCCTGCTCGATGCAGGATACGGCCCCAATGAACCCATTGCGGGTTCGACGCTGGTGCGCGTACCTTATACGGATGGCAATGTGCTCAGCGAGTACGATGCTGCTGTACGATCAATGAATCAGATGCGCGCTGGCACGACGGCCTATCGGTTGGCGGTGGCTGCTGTGCAAATGTACGATACCCGCACGATGCGCAGGGCCATACCCATGTCCAACCCACCGCCGGTGAACACCTTGTTTTCCAAGCAGAGGCACGTCGAGCGCCGAAAAAGCATGGCCAAGTCTCTGTGTAGACACTCTCTGCCGCGCGCGTTTCAGCTGGCCGCACTCATGGCCAGCGTGGACACTCACATCTGTGACATGTTGGAGACGCCCGGAATCCATGTGGGAGCCTCTTGATCATTTCCTCCAGCGCTACAAGTGGTACCAAAATACGACATCGCGTTTGAAACAACTCATCGTTGGGCCCTTTTGCGCGTGCTTCGCATGGGTCAAAAGCGATTCTTGCTGCTCCAAAGGCGCCAACCGCATTTCTCAAAGGCACACATTGGTTGCCGTGCCGTGCGTCGCAGGAGCGGAAACCAGATGCAGAAACGATACCTGGCCGCTTCTCTTGCCACCAGCCGCGCTCGCGTGCCGCAACTACCCCATCGACATTGTCCCTCACTCCAAGGCGTACCAAAAACCACCGCGCATTTGGGCTCAACACGCCACAACTTTTGGACGTGTTTGGGCAAGCAATGGGGCCCTCTCAAGCGCTCGCGGCCATCAGCTGCATCCTTGCCTTCTATGGCGCTACGAGACATGTTCGGGCCGTGTGGCGCGATTATACCATTGCCCACCTGGCCAGGCTCACCACCATCATTTCCATTCTCTTGTGGACACACGTTGCGGTGCTGTTTGCAAGAGTCATGTTCCCACCAGACTGTCCTGCCGACGACGGTGATGGCAATCCTCGACTCATTGACGTAGTGACGCTCTCGTCGATGGCCGTTTCTGTTGCGGGACTGCTATTTTGGATCCTCGCCATGCTCACCATGGCCATTCGCCGCATCATTGCGCCTGCTCGTAAACATCAGGTGCGCAGCGATTGCGTCCTCCCTTCTCCCGTGCCGTTCTTTCGGCGCGAATAAAGGCCTCGTTTTGATACAAACGCTCCGTATCCGATATGCCGTTCTGGTTGTCGCAAAGTTCATGCAAACCGAGGGTCAGTCACGAACCGCCGAGCAGGAACGTGCGATATAGGCGTTGCGACGATCTAGTGCAAGAAGGGGTATATAGCCGTCGCGCCATAGAGGCCGACTGGGCAAAGACCTGCACCGGTCTGTTGCGTCGTGCGGCCTCTGCGGTGGGATCGCTCCAGCAGCATTTCCCTCCTTGTAAAAACCGGAATTTCTTTGTGCATTGTTCTTTCTCATGTGCCTATGATTTCCCTTTTTTTTTCTCTTTTACTTTCCTTTCAACAAATGGACCCCCCCCCTCATAGCGTGCGTGCCGTCCAGAACGCACTATACAAAAGGACGTGACACTCTGGGTGCAGAATGTACAGGGCCAAGGCGATCCAGTTGTGCAAGGCAGACGCCGAGTCGTGCTCGTCATCCGACGAGTTTCGCAAAGCAACCAATGAGCGAGTCCGATTGGACAGACGCACGCTCGACACGCTGAGCCTCCGTGGAATCGACGTAAAGGGCGCCGCCAGGACTTGGCTGGCCGACGCCGTCGCCGTAAATGGGGTCAACCCCACGGGTCACTCGCACCTCGATCGCCTCAACCTATACAGATCCAAAAGCCGCGGCAGCCTATGCCGACTCACGCAAGACGAAAGCGACGCCATCGCGCACATCGACCGGTGGTTTGGCAACCTGGTGCGAGCGCACCCACAAGTACCACCATCGGCAGGCTTGTGCGTAGAGCATACCGGTCGGTCGGGTACCACAGCCCATCTGCTGGACATTGTCAGCGTCGGGTTCAATGCGCGACGCGAGATGAGCAAGATCGCGGTGGCTCTGGACATGCGCGTTGCCCTCGAGTTTCACGCGGGCACGGCACCATACGGGGCAAGGATCGATCCCCAAAGATCGCGCTCCAGGGTGCTACTGCTCTACTTTGGGATAGAGGGCAGTCTCAAGACGTTCAATGTGACGCCTGGCTGGCACGTATTGCACCCGATGAGGCAGGCGCCGTGCAAGGGAGGATCGCTCTATCTCGGTCCGTTTACCTTTATCCAATGGATTCGCGGTGCGTCACTGCCTCCCAGACGTACCGACGGCACTGAGGCCCTTTTGAATCGCGCGCACAAGACCATAGTCAAACGCGACATTGCCTTGCGCGGACCTCTCTCTGCGCGCCGCCCGCTCCACACCATGCGGCTACGATACAAAACGCACCCAAAGATGGTCGACTGCCAATAAATCATGACCCATGATACATGTGTACCCGCTCGCAACGTAACATCATCTCTCTGCCATCGATCCAGTGATGGTTCGGCCTCGGGAGAGTCGCCCCCGCTATCCGACCACGAGCGAGGGTGCTCCCGCCGCACGCACACTCACACCGTGCGCGGATTTTGCACACGCACCACCACAACCGACGGGAAACGATTTTGTTTCAGGCACAAACGCTGGTTGTTGATTTCCCAAATGTCTATCGAGTGCGTGCCCCCCCGGGCGCCGGCAGCACGGGCAAATGAGGTCCTGCGGCGAAAAGGGCCTATGCATGGACGGGGGCACCGTTTGTGCGACCTCGAGAGCCAAGACCACGGGTGTGGTGCGCCCGAGAGGGAAATCACGAGCCATGGCGACAACAACGACAGCACAACAACGCTCTCGTGGGCGAAAGCCTCTGCCGAGAGAGGGGCACGATAACGGTGTCGCGCACTGCCCTCTATGCGGCAAGGACAGAGAGGTCCTGGAGCGCAACGACTCGCTCACCGATCCGTCACAAAACGACATCGAGGCGCGCTGCTGCCGCCGCCGTCGCATCCCTCTCCCGCAGGACCACGAGTGGGAGGGGCCGCAGAAAAGGCGACCATCCGCCGAGCGGGACGAGACCCGCCATCGCAAACGCTGCGAGATCCCGCCGACGCCGGCGTTTGCTCAAAAGGTCACGCGAGCGTTTGGCTACGCCCAGTCGGTGCGCCACGGGGACACCGTCTATGTGAGCGGCACGATTGGCGTGGACGGCACGGGCAAACTGGTCAAGGGCGACATGCGCGCCCAGGCAGAGCGGGTGTTTGATAACCTGGAGGAGACGCTGAAACTGGCGGGGTGCCGCGGCCTGGAAGACGTCGTGCGCCTGGAATCGGTGCTCGTGGACGCAAAGCGCAATGGACGGGCGTTTGGCGAGGTACGCCGGCGGCGCATGCCACCCAACGCGTTTGCGAGCATGGCCTATGGCGTGCCTGGCCTGCTCGTCGAGGGCGCCCTGGTCGAAGTCCAATGTACGGCAGTGGTGAACCGTTAGCGGCACCCGATCCAAACATGGCCCAAATCGAACCTTGTTCGTATGCAGTTTCCTCGAACCCATGTGCAACAACAATAGAAAGGTCGTGCTCGGTTCAACCACGAATACGTTTCATTTTTGGTATATCGTCGGGGGCTCGTCCATACATGAAATGCGCATGTCCAAGCCCGCATGCGGCCAAATGGGCGCGGCATGCTCGGTTCCGACGCTAGTGGACACTGCCAACAAATACCGTGCCATCGTTGGGCTCGGCGCACACCATCAAACTGTGGGGGCGAGGCCCGCTCTCGAGTAGGCGTGCAACGAGTTGGCGTTGGGTGGGCGCAGACTCGACCACCTCTTCATTGTCGATGCAGATCCATTGGCCGGGAAGACGCTCGATGAGTTCCTGCTTGTGCGCCTCGTAGTATTGCTTTTGCTTTAGAAACTCTGCATGGGGCGGGCAATCCACAAGCATGGTATTTAGTGCGTGTGTGCCTCGTCGTGTGGCAATCCAAAAGGACAGAGGGAGGAGCAGGACGCGTACGTGGGGATGGACCGGGAAGAGGTCCCTGGTGTCGGTGGATGGAGAGTTCCTGTTCGAGCGCAGTGGTATCCGAAAGGGACGCCATTCGTTTTGTTTTGTGACAGGGGTGGATGTTTGCGTGTGGATGGGGCTACCAGGCGTTTAGGCTCTTTTATGGCCGCACGTCGAGCGACGCGCTTGTCGGCGCACAATGGATGCACCTCATTCGACGGCACCAAGTCGTCGCACCGTTGTTGGTCGGTTTACCGACGCACGTTCGCTTAAAAAGATATGCCCCCAACCAGTACATTTGGCGAGTCGCACCGCATGTGATACATTGTGGGCCGTACTTGGCGCAGAACGGGAACCAGGTCTCGACCTAAACAGTCCTGTCCTAGACGGGGTTGTGCCCAATTTGCGGACAGTGGACGTGGATGTGGACAATCTCGCTCCGCTTAAAAAACTCCGCCCCTGTGCGAGATTGTCCATGTCCACCGTCCGCATTTTGGGCATAACCCCTAGGCGGTACGTCCGGTGGGGGCTTGTCGAAAGCAATTGGGTTTGCGACCATACTGGAATACTACAGGTACGGCAAGATGGAGCACACTGTGACCAAATGCGTAATGCTCCCTGTGGTATGAGAGCCCGACCGGTTGGATCCTACGACAGACGTTTGTGTTTATACTGTCGAGTGCCAACAGCGGATCGAGAGTGACCGCCTGTCGCCGGTGAGGACTACGTCCTTGTTAGTCTTTGCAATGGCCAAGCCCGCGCATCGCCGTGCGCACAGACCTGTGTGTCACCAATCCCCTCTGTTGAACATGGCGCCTTTGGGTTCTTTGTCGGAGGGCACGCTCTTTTCCCTCGGGTGCTTTGTGGTTCTCTTCTGGTGATAAAAGTAACCTGTGGGCCCCATCGAGGGAAAAGGCTCATGCCACCGGCAGAGGCGACAGTGATCTTTTCGTGGGTAGACCCCTAGGAAAGCAATTCTCGTTTATCGCTGGTGGAGCCGGCAACCATGTCCCGCGAACTAGAGGACAGACAGGTCAACATGGACATGACGGTGATCGATGGGCAGGCGCGCAAACAGGGAGTCGTATCGAGAACGTCGCCCAAACGAGGGCGCATGGAAACGGCCGATCCCGTCGACGATGGTCATCCTGCGGCAGTGGACTCGACGGCCGAGATAGATCTCTTTTGCCTCTTGCCGGTCGAACTCGTGGTAATGATCCTGGTACGGTGCGACGCGCGCGACGTGTACCACGTGGCCCTCTCGTGTTCTGCCATGGCCTCGATTGCGCTCGATGTCGACCTTGTCCTGTGGCCCGCCTATTATGCGCGCGCCGGCCGCGCACCGTGTAACGTCAAGACAAGCGAGGCATTTTGTTTGGCGCGTTTCGCCGACGTTGTCGATGCCGACCTGTTTGCTCGACAGGCGTTTGCGCCTACAGGACCTCATCCCACGGCCAAGTGCCGCCGCATGTATGGATCTGGAGGGACGGGGCCGCTGCGCAACGCACACCCCATAGGCGATATACTCGAGGAGCGGTCAATGCGCGCGGGATGGGGCCATACGGCGATCCAGGTTATGGACCAAGAACGACTGCTGAAACACACGTTCGACTACCACCCGATGCTCGACACATGTCGGCATCTACCGGAATCGTTTGTACACGCCATCGGACCTCTGGCAGCCTGGTCCCTTTTCGACGCGCTCCGGCCGCGGCCCGACCACCTGCCGTCGCCGCCCGAAAATGATCGGTGTCGTCGCGGCAAGCGCGGTCGCAGGCGCGCGGGCACGCCAAAGCTGCACACGACACAAACATCAGATGAGTGCGGGAAAAAGGAGAAACGCCATCAACAGCAAAGCAATGTGCACTACCCGTGCCACCACGGGATCGATCAGAGCGAGGAGCACTGGTACCGCTGGTTGGGTGATACGCGGCGACCGGGTGAGGGTCCCTGCCTCCAGGAACACTGTTACGGACACGAACTCACGTGGTCGTGGGGCTTTTGGCACCGACAGCGTCTAACGGGTCCGGGCGTCGTGTGGCGCATACGCACGGACGCCTACGGGGCCATCTGGTCGGCGCGGTGCGAGTGGGCCCTCGCGTGGACGCAACCCGTTCCCGGCATGCACAGGGACGACCAGTTGCACGTGCCCCGTGGCGCGTCCGTGCAGCGGTGGCACACGCGCGTGACGGCCGACTATATCAACGGCACACTGTCTACATGGAACGAGGTCGTGCTCTTTGACAAGAATCGTATGGCCATGCACCTGGGAGTCACCCATGAGGGATGGTACCCGTATGGTACGACAACGACAACAACAGCGCCTGCCGATTTCGTATCGCCATCACGAGAGGTCTTTCTGTGTGGCCCCACGACACGGCACCTGCGATTCAGGGACACGTCGCCACCCTCTTCGCCGTGCGGAGATCGCCTACGCGTCGCCGTTGAGCAGTGTCCCCGTGCGGACCAACACCCGGCTGACCCTGCCCGTCATGATGTGACGTCCCTGCTGGCACGGTCCTCGGCCGCCGTGTCCTCATGCCCAGACTCGCCTCGTATCTTTGTCGATCCGCTGGCCTCTTGCGATCCTTTCGTCCCTGGCCTAGAGGAAGAAGGCGATGAATCCGCCACGATGAATCATCAGCAAAATGGGCCACATGGGGAAAAGAATGGAAACGGTAGGGCCGACGGCGTTCACGTGTTTCGTTCCGTCAACGAGGCCATCGAGTGCAGCGCCCACCTGCGCCCGTGCGTAGGTCGCGGACGCACGTGGGCCTTTCAGGATGCAACTCGCGCCATAGAGACCTACCACCCGCAATGCGTCGTGCTGCGCGACGTGACGTCATCCATCCCGCGTTTCGAGCCCGTGGGCACGTGCCATGCGTCCATGGTGATCCCCGTGCAAGGGCCCCACTATCAAGGCAATGGTGAACCCAACGTGTTTGCCATCGTGCGTGGCGTCGCACACAAAGAGGACGAGCAAGAGGCCAGCCACGTGCGCATCTATGTGCGCGGGCCGGCGCCGCGTAGTGCGGATCGACTGGCTCTGCCAGCGAGCATCATGGACGAGTTGCCCCGTGATGCACGCATCGTGTGCGACGGCAAGTGGTGCGATCCAAACAACGACGATAATGATGATGATGGCGGCGGCGGTGGCCATGCGGGTGACGCCCCGGCGCAGGGTCCCAATGACTATCGCGGGTACGCCAACCTCTACGACGTGCTCCAGCCAATGGGCAGGCCGCACGTTGTTCTGCAGGCGCGATTCGCGCGCCGTGGCATCGACACCGAGGGGGACACATTTCGGCTCACGCCCCTCCCTGGGACTCGCATTGACGCGCCTCGGTGGATACCCCGCGAGGTGAATCTTGGCAGAGGCAAGACAGAACACGTCCTCGTGCCTTGCGGCCACGGCACTCTGGAACTAACATCGGGCGTTCGGCTGGCGTGCGAGTGGTCGGGCGACGCTCGGACCGTACCCACCGTTGATCACGTTACGTTTGATTATGACAGGCCCGACTCGGGCGGTTCATACAGGTGGCCCGTGGACGCCGTGTGTGGCGATGTAGCCCCCATGGACTGGGAGCGCCTCCTCGCCGTATGGCGGCGACGCATCCCCGTGCCCAAGGGGCCCCTATACAGGGGCATTCGACAAACCGTGCGTATGGTGGCCGCCCTACTCTCGCTGCCGTGCGTGCGCTTTCAGATATTGTTGCCCATGGGCGCGCCCGTGACCCACATCGATGTCGACCTTGCAGTTCTTTCCTTGAACGAGTCCCCTTAATACATCACCCATCGGTTTTGCCCTTGGGGTTCGGGGGCAAAGCCAACACATACCGTGTGGGCCGTGGTGGTGCGTTGCCTGACACATTATGGCAACGTTGCCCGCGGTCGCGGCCGAAATGGACCCCCGACCCCATCGACAAAGATGTGGGTCGAATAAACCTAAAAAGGACCGACGCACGCAATTGGTCAAAAATGTAGTACCTCGCGTAAACGAGGCACCGTTTGAACCAAACATCCCTCCTGTAAGATGTCTCAAGGCCATGCGACGCTCTCCCGTGCCGTGCACATCCCCTCCCAGGTCAGACAGGGTTTTCGTGGGTCCGGCATTCAAGAGCACAAGGCAAACAATGCCATTGGCCAATGCATTTGCCTCGTCAAGAGCGCCACAATAGTGCGCAATAAAACTTGTGCTTTGAGTAAACGTGTTTCATTCTTGCAAAGAGGTGGGTTTTTGGCACACCAAAGGCGAGGGCACAAGGACGAGATCATCCAGCAAGGACCTTGAGCGCGGCGATCGATAGAGAGGGGTCGAGATCGCGAATGACGACATCGCCGTGGGTGCGCTGTGGGGGCACATAGCGCACCATCTTGCGCGCCTCTAGCGGAATGAGCATGAGCAGCGGGTTCTGGTCCTCCTCGGGCGTATCGTCCTCAAAGGTGGCGATCGAGGTCAAAGTCATGCGGCACTCGCCTCCAAACACGTTTTTGGCGTCGAGGTTGGGAAATGCCTCTTCCCACTCGATTCCCGTATAGAACGTGCGCGCATCCGTGCGCAGCAATACGACCTCGCAGTGGGGCGGCATGAGCGGCGAAAAGGTGTCGACGAGCCACTGGGTGGGCGCATTCTCCATCGCCTGTGCCGCCTCGCGCACCATGTCGACGACGTGCGTCACATGTTGTGTGTACGGTTTGTCGATGCGCTTCATACAATAATCCATGCGATTGTACACGCCCCTGTTGTGGTTCTTGAATACGACGCTCTTTTCGGCTGCACGTCTAGAGAAGCGCACGAGTGCGCCACCATCGGGAAGCAGCCTCGTTAGTTCGGCCTTGAGCGCGGTGCTCGATTCGAGGTCGTGCGGGAACGTGTCTCTGTCGTCCCGTTCGACTTCGAGCGTGATGCCTACGTGAGCGGAAAAGAGGGCCTTGGGCACGCGCGATAGCAGTACCGGTTCGGTGTGGCGCGAAGCGCCTCCCTTCCAGCGCGTTACCCAACTGCTGGACGAGAAGAACACGCACTTGGGGGTGACCAGGCGCGCACGGAGGAGTGCCCCGTAAAGGTACGATGTGCTTTTATGCCAATAGTCCACGCTGTAACAGCTGGCGTGCCTGGCGACGGACGCGCTCGCCGTTTCCGCGCTGTGTCCGCTGCAGTGGCTACGTAGCCTGCCGTACGTTTCCCTGAGCGCGTGCGGCAACAGGGCCAGGGCGTCCTCTTGGGACTCTGGCAAATGCGCCGTCGTCGTCGTCGTCGCCGCCGGTCCGGCCAGGGTCTGGACCGGCACAGACATCGCGGACGATAGCGCAGCGTTTGGCGTGGGCGCTGTTGTAGGCGAGAGCAACGACACGCCACACTGCTTGACAAACTCGGCAGTCGCGTTGACGCTGCGCAAGAGGTCCTCGCTCTGTTTGGGGTCGCGCACCAAGTCCACAATCAAGGACACTAGCTGCAGGCACCGCGTGGTCGTGGGGCTCGCGCTCTTGGCGTCGACCAGGCGTATTACATGTCCAAACAGGGCTGGGTCCGTGTGTTCGAGGTCGGCCAAAACGTCGAGGGCCTGCACAAGATCGTCGACGCCCTTGTAGTTGCTACTCATTCTCTGTCGATAGGTGGCGGAGGAGGGCGCGTGAGGGTCTTGCTCTGGGGCGTGTACGTATGTGTGTTGTCTATCGGAGAAATGTGCCTTTATATACCCCACACTATCCAGTGCCCTTCACAGACGCGGATGCGTCCTATCAGGTGCTCGCGCTCCTGGTTGGGCCGCATTTGGCCGCGCTGACCACTTGTTGGCCATCGCACGCACAAAACGCCAAATCGCGAGCCTTATGATATCGGCCCAAAGACATGCACCAACAGAGACCGAGCAAGGGACACAACTGCGGGGAACCGCAGCCGACAGAGCCCACATCAGGAGACCATCCCAATGCGAAGGCTCCAACGGTGCGCACTGCCCTCGAAACCATCGCCAGGGGTCTGCCACCGGATTTCGTGTTTGGCAGCGGCACCTCGGCCTACCAGATAGAGGGCGGTCGTGACGCCAAAAAGGGCTGTTTCAATGCGGACAAAAAGGGCATCTCGCACGATAGGGACAGTATTTGGGACCGCTGGTGCGACGAGGATCGTGCCGGCGCTGGCGTGACGGGCGACAAGGCCTGCGATCACTATCGTCTGTGGGAGGACGACTGTCGGATCATCAGGGACATTGGCCTCGGCTCTTACCGATTCTCCATTGCGTGGACGCGGATCATCTGCTCGCACGAGATCGATGCTGCTGACGGCAGCGTGCGCGTCATCGTGGACCCAGAGGGTATGGCGTTTTACCGCACCCTAATGGAGAGGCTCGTTGCCGACGGCGTCGAACTCATGCCGACGCTCCATCGCTGTGACCTCCCGCAGTCGCTCCAGGACGCCGTGGGCGGCTGGCTGTCGCCCCTAACAGCGACCGCATTTGCTGCATATGCGCGCGACGCACCATTGCGATTATGGAGTGCCGGGCAGAGACTGGATCAATGTCGTGTGCGACAGATGCGCTGCCATTGTTGCCAAACATCCCTCCAATGTAGACGGGCTCGCGTGACCGATGGTGCGCGTCAGACTGGATCGTTCCCATGCATGGTCCATCATGCCTCTTGAGGGCTACGCGGAAAGCTACATCGACATGTCGCGCGTGGACGACAAGGCGTTTTGCGTGCCCATCGAAGCCACCTGCCTGTTGGATCCGTGGATGCCATTTGATTTGCTTACCGAACAGATCGTGTCGTCGGGCAGTATGGACCACATTGGCATCGGACCCACCTCAATGTGTTTGCTAAAAGAATGGATGCCTCTGTTGGGTACCCATAATGCCCCCGATTGAACGGGTGTCGTGCGCATACCCGCCGTCTGCTGTGATCGCGGAAACGTGCATTTATGGGACGCCGTCATGTTGATCAAGTTTGATTCGCGTCACGCCATGGGGACCTTTCACGGCATCCACGGATCGCTGCCGGCGCTCCTCGAGCAATGGCGCCTTGGTGCGTCCGATGCGGAGCATCGCGCCAATTGGGCCCTATGGGTCAGCCATACCTATATCGACAAGCGCGACCGCGTTCACAGAGCCCACGATAGACTCGCCATGCTCTCGGATGCGTGCGCGCGCGCCGACCGCGTTGCCGTCCACCCCTCCCTCCCTATGCATAAGGTTATCCCCGTTTTGCGGACAAATGCAGTAGGCCATTGGAAAAGGGTATTCCATTTGATCGAGCGCACACTACGTTCTCTCTCCGCCCCCCCCCCAGTCCTCTGGTCCCTTTCTGGCGCAGAGATTCCTTCTCTAGAAGAGCGCACGATGGTCGCGACCATCGCATTCAAAATATTTCCAGGAAGAATTTCAATTTTCTTTGCCAAAAACCAAAAGCCCCTTTTCAGCGGCTCTCGCCTAAAGAAGACCCGTTGTGCTCGTCGGCGGGGCGAAACTCTTGCAGACGAGCGGCACGCATTGTGCCCTCTCTGTGTGTCTGTGTGGCGCGTGAGAGACTCGAGGGCGAGTTGTGAGAAAACGCACGACACACGGGGAGCGGTGCGCCGAGATCGAAAAACGCCCGCCCTCTTGGAGGGTAAGACGGTTCCCTCTTTCCACCCCTTTTGATTGTAGTCCCAGTGCGCGCGCGCGAGACCAGCAGCCATCCTTTACGCGTGACGCAGGAAACGCATCGCACGCACACAGTATACAGCAATGGCATCAAACTATCTGGCATCTACCCTGCCCCCGAGCACCATCGCGCCGCAACTCTCGCCAGAGGCCCGCACCGCCCTCGATGCCTACTACGCGGGCGAGATCTCGGCGGCGCAGCGGCAGCAGCTGTCGCAAGAGACCCCGCCCACGGCGCCGCCTACGGTAGCCGGCGTGCCCGTTCAAGGCGGTGCCCTAGTTGGCGTGGCACCCTCGACCGTGCCGCTGGGGACCTACGCGCCGACC
>Ga0255334_1000996_pt1 | contig 15608 bp, 14 predicted proteins | sample EtOH5_35cm_T3_12_FD_202080 | JGI IMG/M metagenome (GOLD analysis project Ga0255334, IMG submission 202080) | Sandy soil microbial communities from University of British Columbia, Vancouver, Canada - EtOH5_35cm_T3_129 | ecosystem: Engineered > Artificial ecosystem > Sand microcosm > Unclassified ...
ATCAAGACCGCATTGAGAATAAAACGGGCTAACGACGGATTCGACAAACGGGTGACGCTTTTCTTTTCTCATGCCCTGCTCTTGTCGAAATTCATCGATAACCCCGTCTTTTGTTACTGAGCCATAAGTCTTTAATACACATAAAGCAGCTGCAGACTTTACATTATAAATCTGCAGCTGCTGTTATCAATGAATATTTAACACAACCAAGCGGCTCTGCCCCATCGAAATATTCAGGTAGTCGAAAATTCAAATTATTTCACTGATTTTTCAACGGGATTTAAATTGGTACAGATGCAATAATAAAAAACAAAAGCAAGTGGACCATGCCCTTCTTAGTCCGCTTGCTTTTATAATTATCGAGATTGCTTTCCCAAATTCATGTTTTCCACGGGGCTATATTTCCTGTGCTGATCCTGAATATCCGTGCTGAACAACTCAACGTAATGCCTGACCATGTCCAGGGTGGAATGCCCCAGTATCCTTTGCAGGGTGAAGATATCTCCGCCGTTTAGGATATAAAACTTCGCCATCGTGTGTCGAAAGGTATGAGGGGAAACTCTAACCCCTTCAATTCCTGCAGCTTTTCCGTATTCCTGAATGTTTTCCTGAATGGTCCGTTTCCGGATGCCTTCGTCCTCTACATTGATAAACAACGCTTTCGTGTCCACATTTCCCCGTTCGGCCATGTACTGCTCCAGAATGCGGACGCAGGTTTTTTGAATCGGCACCCGCCGCGACTTGCGTCCCTTGCCCATCCGGATAATCAGTTCCCTTTCCTTTAGAAAAACATCATTCACCTCCAGAGCGAGGCATTCGCTGATGCGTATTCCCGTTTCAAATAACAGCAGCATAATCGTATAGTCGCGGAATCCGGTGAAGGTTTTCCGGTTGGGCTGTTGAAGCAGAGATAACACTTGCTCCTTGGTCAGCGTTTGAATCATTTTCTTCTCTGCTTTAATCAGTTGGAGTTGATCAAAAATAGGCTTGTACACCATCCGTTCTTCATGCAGGAAGCGGAAGAAGGTTTTGCAAGCGCGGATTCGATTGTTGATGGTGTTGCTGGCCAGTCCGTGTTCCAGCATGTAGCCGACATAATGGTCTTTGATTTGGCGAGCAGTCATGTGAGGCAGGTCCATGGCAATATTCTGTTCCAGAAACGTCTTGCCAAAATGTTTGAGAGCCTCCTTATAGAATTCTATGGTTCGCGGCGACAGGTTCAGGGCGCGTTTGTGTAAAAGAAACGCTTGGAGCGCTTGGTCGAAGGCAATCTCTTTGACAGGCTGATCTTCTGCCGCGGACTGTTCCTCATGAACCGACAGTAAGACGTTGTTGCGGCGTTTCATGCTTCCACCCCGCCCTCATCAGCCAATTCTGTGAAAAGGAGTTCCACCGGGCTGGCCTTTTCGTGTTGTTCATGCAGATCTTGGCTAAACAAATCCACATATCGCTGAGTCATTTCGATATTCGTGTGACCAAGAATGTTCATGAGAGAGAAGGCATCCCCGCCATTTAACAAATAGGCTTTGGCCATAGTATGGCGGAAGGTATGAGCCGACCCTCTCGTTCCCTGAATAAGAGCGGCCTTGCAATAATTGATAATCTGTTTTTTATGGCTGCCAAACGGAAAGGGGTGTTTTTCAGTGTCACCCAGACGTCATCAAAGGGAAGCTGACCACGTTGCCGGAGATAGCGGTCCAACTCGTAAAGACAGGTTCGTTGAATCGGAACCATACGGGGCTTGCGTCCCTTGCCGGAGAGGATACGTATAGTCTGGCTGTCATAATCAATATCCTGTATTTTTATGTTGGTAAGCTCCATAACCCGCATGCCTGTATCCAAAAGAACCAGCATCATGGTCTGGTCCCGAAGTCCTGTAAAGGTGGATGTATCCGGCTGCTGTAGAATCGTGGAAACCTGTTCTTTAGAGAAGGTGAAAATGGCTTTAGGCTCAGCCTTGATAAGTCGGAAGTCGGCGGCCAAGTTGGTTTCTAGCAAGCCTTCCTGCCACAAATACTTAAAAAATTCCTTACAGGTGCTAATCCGCCCCGGAATGGAGTGAGAAGCGAATTGGCGGTCAATCATGTAGTTCATGTAGCGATTGCTGAGGTCGAAGGGAGTCAGTTGGGCAAATTCCAGATGGTGAGCCTTCATAAATTGCTCCAGCGTAACGAGACCATACTGGTAAAACTCGCAGGTGGTAGGGGTAAGATTGCGCAAACGGCAATCCTGCAAGAAGGAGCGAACAGCCTCCGAAAACGAGATTTGCGGAAAATTTGACATACTAAGCAACATCCTTTCCTCAAATTATTGGTGAGGGAAAAGACGTGCGCGGCTGGGGCCAATAAGCGCGTACATGTTTTGGTTGTACGAGCGCACCAAACACCATCGAAAAAATGATGATTTTTCATCAATGGAATAAAATTACATAAACCCGAAAACCCTTGTCCCATAAGGGATTATGGAAGGTAAGCTTCCTTTGTTCGCCTCCTTCGCGGCTCACCAATTTCAGGTGCCAGTGATAGCAATATCGTGGAGGTTCGAGTCCTCTTGACCGCACCACATCTTAAAACAAACTCTTCTTCGGAAGGGTTTTTATTTTTGCGTTTTACATGGTATGGTTGTAGTGTTCGAATAATGAAAATGACTAACAGTGGGACGAATGAAAAAAAACAATATAATGGAAATTAATCAATTTGAGGAGCAAGACACCGGAATAGTGAGGGATTTCGAACGAAGCATCTGTTATAATGAAACTGAGGTGATGAATATGGCCGGTATAAAAAAAGTGATGCTGGACAGCCAGATTCAAGAGAAGCTATGGAGCCTGATCTATAACGAAGATGAAGTCATTACCGATATACTTGGTACGGAAGTGAAACTTACGGTAATCTCACCTATCTCACATGATCAGCGTGAAGTAATAAAGGAAATTGAGTCTGACCTCGAGCTTCAAAACATGTTGAGGAATTCCGAAGAAGATGAAAAAGCTGGGCGTAACTATTCGGTCGAAGAGGCAATCAAATACATTCAGAATTTTCATGCGGAATAAAACAGAAGAATTTCAGGTGAAGCTTATTGGAACGATACACGCTCGTCTCTCTGTAATTGCTCCACAGGAGGGTTATCGTGAATATGACAGGGGCTCATGGGCTAATACACGGCGTATCGTAGTGATGGGATATAAAGTATACTATGTTCATAATAGAATTGAAGACACCATCCGGGTGAGAGGTATCAAGGCACCTGGAATGAAATAGGTTTATTTCTGCCCACTATGGAGTGGGCTTTTGTTTTCTATAGCAAAGGTGAATGGTATATTTATGTTAACGTATTATTCTGATATGGGTATGGGATATTTTGCTCAAACAGGAAATCATTGATTTTATCCATACGAATTATTTAAAAAAGGGTTGGGAACTTGCATTTGATTCGTTAAGGGAATCCAAAGATGGCTATGAGGTTGAAATTTATCAAGTATCGGCTAGAAGCCGGAGGCGAGTCGGTCGGATTACAGGTGGACCAAGTCATGTTGACAGGAACCTTTTGGTGGGAAATGCTGCATCTGGCTTACGGGAGCAAGCAATAAAATTATTTTATAGCCCTCGGGATCGGAAAACGGCCCACGAAGTAATGCGTCAAGCTGGCAAAGAGTCCGATTCAGGAACTGTATGATCGACTGATCACGGATGAATGTCGGAACGAGCTAATTTTTGACGATTTGTTAAAGGCACTGGATCGGGGAAGGTCTCCCATTTTGCTGACGGATCGGACCGCTCATTTGGAATATTTTGAAAAACGATTAAAAAGTTTCGCCAAAAATGTGATCGTGCTGCGCGGCGGTATGGGAAAGAAGCGCTGGAAGGAGATTCAGGAGCAAATCAGGTCCGTTCCTGCGGACCAGGAAAGAGTGTTTCTGGCAACCGGCCGATTTGCCGGCGAAGGCTTCGATGATGCCCGCCTGGACACCTTGTTTCTGGTTACACCTATTTCATGGAAGGGGACCCTTCAGCAATATGCCGGTCGTCTCCATCGATTATATGAATCCAAGCATGAAGTGCAAATTTATGATTATGTGGACAAGGAAGTGCCGAAGCTCGTACGTATGTTTACCAAAAGGCGGAATGGTTATATGTCTATGGGCTACACCGAGGAACCGGTAACATGATGGAAGGGTTAAAAAGGAGGTTCTAAACCGAAATGGAGCCCAAGTTCTGCTATCACTTACGAAAAGCTCGAGAAATATGTTATAATAATCCTAAAAATGAGAGCGAGGTGTCTTGTCATGCTCCCACTAAAAATTGACTCCCATACAGCGAAGGAATTGCGGAAAATACTGCGTAAACTCAATATCACTCACCCCAGAGTGACCATTGATTTTAATCATGATACCGTAGAATTGGAAGAGGCTGACGAGTATAGCGTAGAGGATCTGCTTCAGTCAGCAGGTGCCTTGTCTTCGGAGCGGCTCAAGGAATTAAAGGATGAAATCGGACGAATGCGAGAGGATTGGGACTGATGGCGGAGCAAGGATATTTGATGGATACGAACATTGCCATCGGAATGGTGGATGGAGACTCTTCTATTCTGAATTTTATAAAACAGGCTGCGGATGACAGGTACAGAATTTACTTTTCTGTTGTAACGGAGTGCGAATTTATTAGCGGACTTGCATCTGAAGAGGAAGTCAGGCATATCCCGTTTCTCATGAGCGGTCGATTTCTTGAGGTAACCTCAAGGATTGCGCGAACAGCGGGGAATATTCGAAGAGAGCAACGGGAAAAAGGAAGAAGATTGAAAACGCCGGATGCTCTTATTCTCGCCACTGCCATGGAGCATGGTTTGTCGTTGGTTTCCAGGGATCGGGATGTATGGTTTGCTCAGGACGAATATCATGTGAAGGTTCTAAGCGTGTAACGGATCCATTCTCTTTCCTGAGGAGATTGGATCCGTTTTATTTGGAATACGCTGTTCCCCTTTTTTGAGCCATGCTACGGAAAACGGTGGGGAATCAAAAATATATGGAGGAGGATGAACATAGAGAACGTGGAGGCCACCATTGCCAATTCGGGTAATTATCTGCAGAAGCGAAATCGCAGAAAATATAAAGATATGCATGGGCATATTTATACATTTCTGCACCGATTCTAGGGTTTCTATTATTTGCTTTTATCCCGCTTAGTTACTTGAGTCTTGCAAAAAAAATGCTGTAAAACAAAGTAACCATATTAGTTATTCCCTTTACGTCAGTTTCACGGAATACAGCGGTTATAATGAGCCGGTCTTTAAAGCTGGCCTTGATTCCGACGGTGCTGCTGTTCTTTTTCGCTCAAAAGTATTTCGTCGAGGGAATCGCCATGACAGATATAAAAGGATAGCGGTAATCCCATTTTTTGCGAATATCTATGGTAAAGGAGATCGAATATGACTCAAGTGGCTAAGAAAACGTTTCGAAACCCGATTTTGGACAATGGTCCGGATCCATGGATGGTTCGTCATTCGGACGGTTATTACTATTTTATGGTGACGCGAGGTGATCGCTTGGACCTATGGAAATCCGAGTCGATGAGCGGAATTACGGACGGCGCCATGAAGACCGTCTGGACCCCTCCGGCGGAAGGACCGGACAGCAGCCATTTGTGGGCACCGGAAATCCATCATCTCGGAGGCAAATGGTACATCTATTACACGGCCAACGACGGCGGCGGAGACGATACTCGCAAAATCTATGTGCTGGAGAATGAACATGCCGATCCTTTCGAAGGAGCATGGCGGATGAAGGGAGCCGTAAATACGGCCCTGCCCGGGTTGGACGGAACGGTGCTCGAGCATAACGGAGAGCTCTATTTCATGTATGCGGGCTACGGCCACTTTCCGCGATACGGCTCGGCGGTCTATGCCGCCGAAATGGAAAACCCTTGGACGATTAAGGGGGAAGAGTCGCTGCTAACCAGACCGGAATACGATTGGGAGCATCAGGACGGAATGGCGATCAACGAAGGGCCATGCTTTCTTAAGCGGTTCGGTAAAGTATTCCTGATTTATTCGGCGAGCACATGCTGGTCCGACGATTACGCGCTCGGGATGTTGACGGCGAAGGAAGACAGCGACCTGCTCAATCCGGCTTCATGGACCAAGATCGAGCAGCCCGTTTTCCGTAAATCGGTTGAAAACTCCGTCTTCGGCCCCGGCCACAACAGCTTTACCGTATCCCCGGACGGGACGGAAGATTGGATCGTTTATCACGCCATACCGGTGTCCGAAGGCGGCAGTGGACGAAGAAGCGCCAGAATGCAAAAGTTCGGTTGGACCGCGGACGGGAACCCGGACTTCGGTGTCCCGGTTCCGATCGACTGCGAACACAGCGTTCCTTCCGGTGAAAAATGAAGATCGTAAAGACAATGCGATGGCAGAAAGATCGGCCATCCAGAGTTTGGCAGCAAGCGGCCAATCTTTGTTGATGAGGACAACACCGGGACCGTAAGGCGTGCGAAGTTGTTGAAGAATAAAAGCCTGATAATCCGAATGGGGAACGAAAGCAGGTTTCAAAAACAACACTCCAATCACGAGTAGTAAGGGTCGTACCCTTTCACGCGATTTTGGAGAATTATGGGATTTGTCAAGTGTTTTTTCGTGAAGTCAGCCACATTTCGCAAATATTTTTTCCAACTCGAAATGGGGTTGAAATAAAAAATCCCCCCTACGAATGTAGGAGGAGAGCAGTTTGGATGGCACAGGGAAATCCTTATCCCATCTGCCTCGGCAAATGCCGAGAGGCTATTGTAAAGGTAGGTAGGGGGGGTTCCGTTGGATGAGATGAGGCTGTCCTTCAGCCATTTTCAATGACTGAGGGACAGCCTCCTTGTTGAATCCGCTATTGCTTGATCCTATTACTTGAGAATTTCCTCCTGCATCGAACGCTGGCTCTTCACGATGTCAAAAATGTCTTTCGGCATCAGCGCAGTATCTTTATTCTCGGCGTACCATTTTTGGAAGAATTCGTCGATCTTGGCGCCGTTGAATTTGGTCCATACCGCCTGCGCATCGGAAACGGCTTTATCCGCTGTGTAGCTCGCGCCGCTGACCATTGCCTTCTTGAACAGGTTGTCTATCTCCGTCAAGGCATTCTGCATGTCCACCAGCAGATCCTGCGGAACCGTAGGCAAGTGCTCCGAGTGGGTCAGGCCGGGGAACTGGGCGTTCTGGTCGATCATATCGTATATGATGTTCATCATCATCTTCAGCTTCTCCTTGGCCAACGCTTCATCGGGGTTCTTCACATTAAAGCTGCTGCCGATGAAGGAGCTTTGTCCGCCTTGGGTAATGGAGAATACCATATCGTAATCGATGCCCAGGTAGCCGATCTCGGTTTTGTTCTTCTCCTGGTCGATCACTTGGGGGAAACCGTTCTCGCCTTTCGCCCAGTGGACGCCTTCCAATCCTTTGGAGAGAGTGATGCCCGCTTCAGGCGTAGAAAGGAAGTCGATGTATTCCATAATCGCCTTCGGGTCTTTGGCAGTCCGGTTGACGACGGCGGTCATCTGCACAGGATTGGTGATCCAGTTGATGAACTGGCCGTTCGGCGCCTTGGGATAAGGCAAGATCTCCAGTTTCGCGCCGGGCGCATTGCTCTTCAGCGTGGCGTAATCGGTTACCCACAGACGGCTCCACAGGGAACTATTGGCTTGAACGAAGTATATCCCCGTCTTGCCGTTGAGGAAATTCTGCTTGGCTTTCGCGCCGTTGCTGTCGGTGATGAAGTCCTTGTCGATCACGCCTCCGTCATACAGCCGTTTGATGAAGCTGATGTACTCCTTGTATTTGTTCCATTCCCGGACAAGTCCGCCGTCCTTGACAACGTAAGCATTGTTGAGCGCCCCGCCGCCGAAAATATCGTTCAGTCCTTGCCCGGTGTTCATCCCGTAGGTATCCTTCTTGTTGTTTCCATCCGGATCGTTGTCCGCAAACGCTTTCGCAACGGCGAACATTTCTTCGGTGGTGGTCGGCGCTTTCAGTTGGAGTTTGTCCAGCCAATCCTGGCGAATGACGGCAATAAACTGTGGGCCGGCTTCGTTGATTTTGCCGAACTCGTACATCTTGCCATCGGACTTCAGCGAGGCCGCCTTATTCAAATTTGGTTATGCAGGTGTGGTGATTCAACTTCATGTAAGCGGATGCAATTCCTAACTGCGAGAAATCTAGCTAAATGTGCAGCATATACAGACGTGTACGAGATGCCGTTGCGCCGGCTGCTTGCCTTTGGAGCATGAAGCCTGATATTGGCAACCGCTAACCTTTAACCGAGCCCAACATGACCCCATGCACAAAATACCGCTGCAGGAACGGATAAACCAACACCATCGGCAGAATCAGGACAATGATCCCCGCTGACTTGATGCCCTCGGGTACGAGCCCGGCTGCTTGCATGTCGTTGGCGAGTGACTCCGTCAGGATCGACTGGCTTTGAATCATCTGCTGAATCAGCACTGTAATGGTGTATTTCTCGGTCGAATTGATGTAGATCAGCACGTTCATGAACGAATTCCAGTATCCTACCCCGTAAAACAGCACCAGCGCAGCCATTACCGGCATGGACAAAGGCAAAATAATCTTTTGCAAAAGCTGCCATTCGTTGCAGCCGTCAATACGCGCCGCATCCTCCACTTCTTGGGAAATCCCTTCGAAATAGGAGCGCATTATCAGCATATTGTAGGTGCTGATCATCCCGGGAAGCCAGATCGCCCAATAAGTATCGATCAAGCCCAAACTCTTTACGGTCAGGTAGGTGGGAATCATGCCGCCGCTGAATACCATGGTAAACAGTATCAACAGAGTAAAGGTCCGTCTGCCGTAAAAATAACCTTTGGAGAGCGGATAGGCCGCGCATACTGTTAACGTCATCGACAAGGCGACGCCGCCCAAGGTCATGCCTATTCCGTTAAGCAGCGACCGGATAATCCGGGTTCCCTGAAACAGGGAAGCATAGCTCCGGAAGGTCATATCGAGCGGCCAGAGCAGGACGTGGCCGGACTCGACGGCCTCCTTCCCGCTTAAGGAAACGGACAGCACATTGAGTACGGGAGCCAGGCAGGTCAGTGCAGCAAGAAATAGGAGAAAGGCGATGACACCCCGTGTGATGCGGTCTCCGGTTGACTCGCTCATTTTTTAGTTCACCTCAGAATAAATGTTGATCATATTTCTTGGCAATCAGGTTGGAGCCCAGAATGAAGATAAACGCGACTACCGATTCAAAGAGTCCCAGCGCAGTCGTCAAACTGAATTGTCCGCCCTGAATCCCCATACTGTAGATGTAGGTGCTAATGACCTCGGAGATTTGTGAGACCATCGCGTTGCGCAAATTGTAGATCTGGTCAAAGCCGACCTCCAACACCCGGCCCATCGAGAGGATCAGCACCAGGATGATTGTGCTGCGGATCCCGGGCAGCGTCACATGCCAGGTCTGCCTCCACTTGCTTGCGCCGTCAATCGATGCTGCCTCGTACAACGCCGGAGAAATCGATGTCAGCGCAGCGAGATATATTATCGTGCTGAAGCCCATCTCCTTCCAGATGCCCGACACGACGAAGATCGACACCCAGGAGAACTCCTTGTAAAGAAAGGGATAGGGTTCTCCGTAAAGCGAGGTGACCCACTGATTGAGAAAGCTGGACTCAAGCGAGAACAGCGTCGTAACCATACCACCGACAATAACCCAGGAGAAAAAGTGCGGCAGATAAACGATGGTTTGCACCAGCTTTTTGTACCAGACCCTCTTCACACTGTTGATCATCAGCGCCAGCACAATCGGAACAGGAAACCCGACAGCCAGATTAAGCAAGCTGAGCCACAGCGTGTTCCAGATGATGTGAAGCGTCTTGTCGTTGCTGAAGAGCTGCTCGAAGTTTTTCAGGCCAACCCAGGGACTATGGAAAATGCCGTCAAAAAAATTGTAGTTTTGGAAGGCAATTACTAATCCGCCTATTGGCACATAACGAAAAATGAGATAGTATGCAATCACCGGGATGAACATGACAAACAAGGGAATGTTTTTCTTGAACAATGCGGTTTTGAAGACTGCTTTCACTTTGTCGTTCACCTCCTTTCCCGTGAGTATGGTTTTATTGTATTTACTTTCCACCCCGTTTTCTATAAATCTGATTAGAGAAGTTTTTGCTTATTTTAGATGATCGACAGAAACTGGAGATGGATGACTTGTTGACAGCCCTCTTTCAAACCCTCAGCCTTAAAGTGAACAAGAAGCTGATCCTTACCTTCTCGCTGATCATGATCGCGACCTCCTCCGCTTCCGGGGCGATGATTTACCGATCCAACCAGACGCTGTTCCAGGAAGAAATCAAAAATCAATTTTTCAAAACAAATGAGCAGACGCTGGCCCGCATCAGTCAAAGCATCAGCGAGGTGGAGCGCACCAGCCAGTCGATTGTGTTCCAGCCTACGGTCGTCTCCATTCTGACGCTATCCTCCCCCACGGAGAAGGTGAAGGAGATGCATCAACTTTATGAAGTGGTGTCGCAGGCGAAGCTGGATACGCCGAACATCCGCGCCATGTTCATCTACAATCTGTCCGGCGAGAGCTATTACAACGCCAATTACGGAGCGATCTCGGAGCTGACGGACGAGGTTAGGAAGCAGATCGACGAGGAGCTGCGGGATACGAACGGCGCCATGGTCTGGCTGCGGATGAATTTGGATAGCACAGTCGACCCGGAGGGCTACCGGACGATGATCGTGGCGGCGCGGACGATGAAGAGCCCCTATCAGCAAACCTATGGCACGCTGGTACTGGTACTGGACGAGGGCTTCTTCTCGGCGGTGACCTCCGAATTGGAGGGGGAGAACGGACGGGTGTACCTGCTGGACCGCAAGGATCGCCTCTTGTATACGCATCCCCGGCTTGCCAATGAAGGCGACATTCCCTTGCAGCACGGAGAGGAGAGCGAAACGATCCGGACAACGGAGGCGAGAAACTATCTTTTTGTCAAGAAAAGCGCGCCCTCCGGCCAGTTCAAGCTGGTCAGCGGATTGTCGCTAAATGAGATGGACAAGCGCAATGCGGATGTTTTTAAAATGATAGCTTTGTCAGGCATTGCGACGACCGTGCTCGCCGCACTCTTGCTGTTCATCGCCAGCGCCCGGATGCTGCGTCCGCTCAAGGAACTGGTATCGAGCATGCGCAAGGTGCGCGCCGGCCAGATGGATACGCGCATTGTCGTGGAATCCAAAGACGAGTTGGCTTTCCTGGGGGAAACCTTCAATACAATGATTGAGCATATCCACACGCTGGTCAACGTGGTAATGATAAAACGACTGAGGGAGAAGGAAGCGGAGCTGAGGACGCTGCAAGCGCAGCTCAATCCGCATTTTCTGTACAATATTCTTAACGAAATCTACTGGAAGCTTTACCTGCAGAATGTGAAGGACACGGCGGGAATTATCAAGTCGTTGTCCACCATTCTCCAGTATTCTTTAAAACCGATTGAATTTCCCAGTACCCTTGAGGAAGAGCTCGCCCATATCAAAAGCTACATCGCCATCCAGATGGAGCTGTTCCATCCCGATCTTGAGCTTGAGCTTGAAGCGGAGGAGCAGGTGCTTACCTGCGACATTCAGCGACTGATCCTGCAACCGACCATTGAGAATGTGTTCGTCCACGCCTTCTCCCGAAAGGTCCATCCCGACCGGAAAAGGCTGGCGATCCGCGCCTACCGCGAGGGGGAGACGCTGCGCATCGATATTACGGACAACGGCAAGGGGATCGAACCGGAGATGCTCCACCGGCTGCGGATGATAGTGACCGACAGCACCAGCGAACATCTGGGGGTGCTGAACGTCAAACGCCGCATTGAGCTTGTTCACGGAGCGCCATATGATCTGCGCTTTGAAAGCCGGATTGATGTCGGAACGACGGTCAGCTACATTCTTCCCATGGGAAAAGAGGAGACAGCATGAAGGGAACGATTCTGATCGTCGAGGATCAACCGCATTTTCGCGAAGGACTGAAGGTTTTTATTGAGCGAGAGTCGGTGTATTGGCGGGTGGTCGGCGAAGCGGAGACCGGCGAGGAGGGGTGGCGGAAGGTGCAGGAGCTTTCGCCGGATCTGGTCCTGCTGGATATCCATATGCCAGTGATGAACGGCATTGAGCTGGCCCGGAATATTCACCAGTTTCAGGCTGATGCGATGTTCGTAGTAATCACCGGGCATCAGGATTTCCAATACGCCCAATCCGCGCTGCGCTACGGTGCGCTGGATCTCCTGCTCAAGCCTTGCTCGGATGAGGACATCTCCCGCATTCTGCAGGATGCCTACCTGAAGCTGGTGGAGAAACGGAGCCGCAAGCAAGCCCGGCGCGAGCATCTGCTGCGCTCCATTCTTTTTAAATTCCAGGTGAACGAGGAGATGAAGCTCCAGCTAGCGGAGACTTTCGGCAATCGGCGGTTATGGCTGTTTGCCGTCCGTGATTATTTCCCGGCCGGCAAAACCTACCGGGAGGAGGATATCTACCTGCTGCAATATGGCATCCTGAATATTATCCAGGAGCTGATCCGGAGCGAGGTGCGGCCGGTGGAGGTATTGGTCCTGACGGCCGACCAGTTTGTGCTGTCGATGCAAGGCGCGGAAATTGCTGAAGAAGCTGAAGGTGTGAAACGCATGGCAGGTGTGGAGGCTCATGAGGATTGGGCGCTTCCAATAATCCAAGCCGTGAAAGCATACCTGGGCATTGAAATGGAATGTCAGCCGCTTGGCGACTGTGAGAATATTCCCGCTCTGTTGTCGGCTTATGTGCCTTATCAGAACGGATTCCATCAGGGAGGCAAATCTTCTCGCTCCTTGCCGGAGATGAGCAACCGCCAGGCTGTCCATGAGATCAAGGAGCAGGTCGCGGCTATCGTTGTCTCCGGGGACAGCGAAAGCCTTGCGGCTTACGCCGAAGAGATGATCTGTCAGATGGAACGGGAGCCGCTTGCCGAAGCGAAGATAATGGCCGTCAACCATGCGCTTGCATTAAGCGAGATATCAAGCTTGCTGTTCGCTTCTCCCGCACAGCCGGAGTCTGTCGCCGCGCTGCTTGGGCATATACACGGCATCGGGGACGCAGCGGCGCTTTTTGGGTGGCTTCATACACTTTATGGCAGCTTTATGGAGCGGTTCGCCGAGTGGAAGCGGCAGGGCAACCAGTCCGCTGCTTTATTCGATCAGGCGATCGCTTACATTCACACTCATTACACGGACGACCTCTCCTTGCGGCAGGTAGCTGAACATGTGCATTTGAACCCTAGCTATTTCAGCACCTTGTTCAAGAAGGAGACCGGCGAGACCTTCACTAACTACGTCACACGCATGAAGCTGCAGCGGGCGCAGGTTTTGTTGCGGAACACCGACATGAAAATGACGGAGATCTGTCAAACCGTCGGGTTTGAAGACTCCGCCTATTTCTCCAGCATATTCAAGAAGTTCTTTAACATGTCCCCGAGCGAATTCCGCCTTAATGCGAAACACACCAGACCGAATTGTCCTCCGGGCTTCAGACCCTAATTCACCAAATCAAGAAAAATGAATCTGCGGAATATATTCTCGCAATGGAACCGGTTTGGGAGCTTTTTTGCCTTCTTCTGTGGCTAATGGCAGGGGAAGGAGATTTCTTTGTTCTTTTTCACCCCACTGTCAATACCGAATTCGACCGTCGAATCCTCTTTATTTTCAGCTTGTTTAACCATGACAAGAAAACGCTTTCGGCAACTTTCACAGCCGGTTAAGTGTATCATTGTATTTGTTCGATCGCGATCGCTACAACCATCTTAATATGCAAGGGGTGAACGGAACTAATGCGCGCTGCCAAAGGAATTGGCTTGTAAAACATGCAAAGCACTCGACGTTTGCAATACCAGCATCGACAGCGGAGCGAGCGTAGGGACTTGGCAGGATCTCCCCGGCGAGGTCGCGCAATTTTGGCTCATTTACCGATTGGACTGAAGTTGAAAGCGCATCCGGAATCCACTACAATGAGTGAATACCATTCACCTTAAAGGCGTGGGATCCACTATGGGCTTCGGATTTGTGAAAAGCATCGAACATTTTGCCCCTCATTCCTTTACGGGAGAGCAGGGAGAAGGACTGTTTCGTTCTCATTCGCATGGCGCCGACGAAATTACGCTTATTCTTGAGGGAGAAGGCTATTACACTTCGGCGGGGCAAAACGTATCGGTTGTGGCAGGCGACCTCATCCTGATACCGGGCGGCATTCATCACGGATTCGTTTGTCTGAAAGCGTGGTTCGGGATCTCGGCACACTACAATTCGCTCGAAATCCCGGCTTACAGCCAATATTTGCTTCAGCGTGCGTTCAAGCAGCGTCCGAATCAAATTTTGAAATCGCGGTTATTCGGGACTCATCTCCACAGAGCCAAAGCGGCATTGCTGCAATTGGAGGAAGAAGGCAAGGCGGAGCGGCTGAACGAATTTTCGGACGACCTGATGCGCAATGCACTGGAGACGCTGCTGCTGTGTTACCACTCAAATGCGCTCCGAGCTTCGGAACCGGCTCTTACAGATGGAGATAGGGACGAAAGGATGGTTCAGGACGTACTGCGAGAGATTCACAGAACTTATTCCACTTCCTTGAAGATAGCCGATTTGGCGGCGCGCTGCTTTCTATCCGAAAGCATTTTCCGCAAAAAATTTACGGAGCGGGTCGGCGTACCGCCGAAGCAGTACATCATCACTCTTCGCTTGAACGAAGCCAAAAGGTTGCTGAGAAATACCGACAAGCCGGTCGAGTTCATCGCCTCCGAAGTCGGATTTACTTCCTCGAGCCGCTTTCACGATTTGTTCATCAAGCAATCGGGCAAGACGCCGCTTGAATGGCGCAAGAACTCCGCAGCATGTCAAGAATGAATTTATAGAGTCAATACTGGATAGCGGGTTGCCCAGGATTCCTGCTTTACAGGATTTACAAATCATAGAGGATCTAAATCCGTACATCAAAAAATTCAGCAAAGGCTGAAATGGTAGCGCTACCATTCTGAATGAACATCCGTTTGGCGCGCAAGCTGACACGCGATGACGGAGGTGTTCAGTATTGGATGCCTTTACCGCTTTGCGGAATGCGCAGGAAAAATAGTTATAGGAGGGGTTTCCGATCGGAACGATAATGAAGGAATTTGCCGCCATCTTTTTTTCGGCTATGTTATTGTTTTTCTGCAAGTCTGCTTTTGCAGAACGCGTAGACCCAATTGACATTTTTTATTCCGACTTATCAGTCACGAATCCTTGGGCTGGCGCCATCCAATTCGGAGTCAAATATCCCCGGATGGTGGAGCTGCAGCATAACGGCGCAGCGAACGGAACACTGCTGGCTACGTTCGAGGAGGTCAACGATCCCCGCGATCAGCGGACTTTTCCTGTTTATCAAAGTACGGACCATGGCAAATCGTGGTCGCTACTGTCCAAAATTAAGAATACCCAGAACGGCTGGGGTTTCCGCTCGCAGCCTCAGCTCTATGAGCTTCCGGATAGCTTCGGAACATTGCCGGCAGGCACTCTTCTGGCTGCGGCAATAGGGGAGCCGAACGATTTTTCGAAAATCAG
>Ga0255334_1000997_pt1 | contig 15603 bp, 8 predicted proteins | sample EtOH5_35cm_T3_12_FD_202080 | JGI IMG/M metagenome (GOLD analysis project Ga0255334, IMG submission 202080) | Sandy soil microbial communities from University of British Columbia, Vancouver, Canada - EtOH5_35cm_T3_129 | ecosystem: Engineered > Artificial ecosystem > Sand microcosm > Unclassified ...
CCGTATCGAGGGCGGGCGAAGCGGGCACCGGCGATACGGGGCCCATGGATGGGCTGACGGGCGCCACCGGAGAGACGGGCCCAACGGGGCGTGGACTGGGCACGGGGGCCGGAACGGGGACGGGGACGACCGGCGCGGTGGCGCGCTTGTGCTTGAGCCACAGCCACAAGAGGCCGGCCAGCAAAAGGCCCAGCAGAGCGAGCAGCACCCACCAGGGGAAGCCGCAGTCCTTGCGCACGCCGGGCGCGACGGCGTAGCCCGAAGATACCGTTGACGTCTCGACGACCTGCTGCTGCGGTTCCATGTGGTGGTGGTGGAACTTGTGGGCAGAGTCCGCGCCCACAACGGCGACGGCGGGCACAGAGGTCGCCTCGACGGCAGCGGCGCGCGCCGCACAGGGGGTCAGTGCGGGAGCCACGGGGGCAGCCACCGAAGTGAAGCGGCACATTCCCGGGGGCCTGTAGATGTTGGTGGTGATGGGGCGCGACTGCAGCATGTCTGTTGTGTGGCGGAGGTGTCTCTCTTTTTTCTTGGATTATGCGCCTTTGTGGAGCGTCCTAACGAGCGCACGACTGCCACAGCGCGCATTGCATACGCATACGCATACGCACACACATACATACGCGTACGCCACAGTGGAGGAGAGAGAGGAGTCAGCAGGGGCGCCGGCATGAATGACGGGCGCATGGGATTTGCGGGAAAGATTTGGGGGAGGGGTAACATACTTGCAGGAACAGATGAGAGGGGAGAGGGCACGTGGCACACAGGGGGGGGGGCACGGGACGTATGGTTTCTTCTCTTGATGTGCGGGAATCAGCCGCCAAGGCGACGACGTGATTCCGGGCGATCGCGTGCCCCCGTCGCGCATATCTCTGCCCTCGCTTGCCGTGACGCCCTTGGTGGCTCTGCGCCAGAGTCCTCAAGGGAAGGAAAGGACCCCATTTGTGCGCGTCCGACACAAAGGGATCGCAGGAGAAGCACCACGTTCACGATGCGCGTGTGAGTAAAACGCGCAATCTCCCAATTGGACGCGGTTGCCTCTAACGTCGCAAGGGATGTTTGCGCACGCGCGGGCCTGGACGAGAGCCTCCCGCGCATGCTCGTGTGTTTCTGCGGACCGCGCACCGCCGACGACCTGCTATCGTGGTCGGTCCACACGCACGGTCACGAGATGGACCAACGAGAGACCGCCTTTCATCTCGCCCACACGAGGATAAATGTGGCACGAAAGTGGTCCGACATTTGGGCAAAGGATGGGAGGGCATGCAAAAGAAGAATTAAGGGGGGGCGGAAGAAAGGAGAGAAAGATAGACAGTCAGCGGCAGGAAGAGGCCGTCGTCCGCAGTGCGCGCGCACGCGTGCCGTCTATGGTGTCGATGGCGCGGGGACCCCCAAATATCGACCCCCAGGATAAAGCCTCTTGCGCACGCCCGAAAGCCCGCAAGACAAGAGAGAGAGAAAGAGAGATCCCCCCCCCCGTACGACGAGAGGACCAAGACACTCGAGTGACTCTACGCAAGGAATAGGACTCGTTTCTATACATCGTGGATTCGCATGGCTTCTCTGCGTAGACCATCCCTGGGCGGCACGCCGTCGCCGGCCGACGCGCCGCCGCAGCTGGGCACTCCCGGCGTATTTCGCATGGCCTGCGCGTCGCCGTCGCCCCTCATGCATGGCACGCCCACGTCGCCCCCGCTTTTGGCGGACCGAGCGGGTCCTGCGATGACACCGCCGTTTTCGTCGGCGGCCACCTATCCGCAGTATGCTCGCGGTGCGGCGACGACGTTTGCCCTGGGCGGTCCGACGGGCACCAACGGTAGTGGTGGTGGTGGTGGTGGCGGCGGTGGAACCACCAACATCATGGCCGAGATGGGGCCTCACATGTGGGCCACCATGCACTATGCCGTGCACCAGTGCCCTGATTCGCAGTTTGCGACATGTGCGCCCGCGCTGCTCAGCATGATACGGTCCTACGAGATCTTTATGCCCTGCGCCGACTGCAAGAACCACTATGCCGCCCTGTTGCGGCTTCATCCGCCCGAGCAGGCGGCGGCCCTTGGACGCGATGCGCTCGCCCGCTGGACGGTCGACGCGCACAACAGCGTCAACGCGCGCCTGGGTAAGCCTACCATGTCCTATACCGAAGCCGAGGCCATCTACGGACGCACGAACCTGCAGTGTCCCGAGCGCGTGCGCGATGACCTCCAGAGCACACCCTTGGGTGACCAGGTCCCTGCAACGACGTCATCGCTCGATCAGCAGCAGTATCAACAACAACAACAGCAGCAGGGAGATTCTAGGCAGTCTTTTGCGGCGCCCGGAGCGTCTGCGGGGGTGAGCAGAGCAGGCGCTGCGGCCATCGGTGGCGTGGTTGCCCTGTTGTTGGTGGGTCTGCTGGCGTTTGTCGCGTTTGGCGGCATGGCCCTCTTTTCGCGCTGTCCCGCTGGGTCGCCCCTCGCCCGCCTGGCCGGATCGGGCTCGCACCCACCAAGAACGCCCCTGTTCTCCTAATGCAGTGCTTTCCTTTCACCATAAAATATAGAGCCCCCTGTTTCGTGTGATCTCGGCGATCCTTCCCCCCCCCTACCGCCCGCGCCCCTTTGGGTACCCTGGCCATGTGGCGGCATGTGCGTGCGTGCGTACGTGTGCATATGAGTGTGCATGCTGGTAGGTGTGTATTCGCGCGGGCACGCGGGGAGCCGTGGCGTTGTGGGATCGCGCAAAGAAGGGGCGAGGCAAAGACAAAGCGACCGCCCGCGGCGAGGCGCCTGGTTCGCGCGCTCCTTCCCTTCCTTGCGTTAGCGCCCGACCCCCAGCGTTTGCTGCACATTCGCCTTGTTCCCGACTCCTCGCAGAGGGCCCGGTCGGCGTCGCTGCGCTACGGTCAAGGCGATAACAACACAAACGATTACAGAAAGAGAAAGAAAAGAGGGCAATCGAGAGCGAGAGAAAGAGACTCGAAACATGGACACGCAAATGTGGGGCCCCATCGTGTGGGACGTGCTGGCCGCCATCGCGCGTGCCTGCGATGACCTGGAGCCAGATTGGATCAACCTGGTTCCAGGTTGGCCTAACCTGGCGCCATATTCGCTGGATCGGCTGCAGGCGACGCTCGATGCCATTGCAGCGAGACAGCAGATGGAAGGCGTGCGCGCACGTGCCATGCGCGCCTTTGTCCTCCTAGCCTATGCGCTCAAGTACGTGCTGCCGTGCATCTTTTGCCGCAATTCCTATGTGCACTTTATCGAGGTGATCGCGCCGGCCGAATTTGTGTGCGGGTCAAACGAGGCGGCCCTGCTGCGTGTCGTGGCCGCATCGAGAGTCGCATCCTCGTCGCCACCCGTTGGCCATGGAGTGCATGACAGGGATCATGCCTGCCGAGAGAACGTGCTGGCGACACCCGTGGCCTATCGCACGACCGATGTCTGCGCCGTCACCGACTCTGCCAGAGACAGCGTGCTCGACAGGTGCGTGCAGAACGCGCTCTCGTTTGGCTCTGCCTCGTGCGGCACGGTAGTGACACCGACGTGCTCGTTTCGGCCAAATGGGAGATACGATACGCGTGGGGGAAATATCGGCGAGGATGAGAATGATGAGGAAGGCGATGATAGGCAGTGGGCAGCACCCGAGATCACCGCCAGTCGCAGCGTCATGCCGGTGGGCGCAGTGGGTACGCTGGACGCGTTCGCCCAAACGCGCGGCACCCTGCTCGATTGGGTGTGGATCACGCACGATCGCGTCAACCGCAAGTTGGGCGTCAACAATGTGTTTACACGACGCCGGTTCCGAAAGCGCATGCGCATTACGTCGTCGCTGCTGCACCCGTCTGCCGTGTGGGACCTCATCACCATTATCGCACTCAACTATCCGCAGGACCCTGGCCAGGGCGACACCAAGCCCGATCCACAGCGTCAGGACAAGTGCTGCGCGCACGCCGTACTGCTGTCGGCCCTCACGGTTCTGTTGCCTCTCGTGCCCGATCTGGGGTCGCTGGCGCCCTATGTCGATCCTCAGAGGGCCATCGGGGCGGGGGCCCTTGTGTCGCGCACGCCCTTTCTGAACTGGGTGCGCAGCGAGAAACGCAGGTGGATGCACGAAACTGGCGTCGATCGGGGCGTCTGCGCGCGCATGCTCGCCGCCGAGTCGGCCTACATTGCCAGCGTCGCCTGAACCTCATGCCCCCTTATCCTCTGCACTCGCCCTCTAGAGGTAAAAGGGAAGGAGGGCGATGAGTGAGACCTCTTCCATTGTATGACACACATACGTGTGCACGTTTCCTTTTGAGCGAAAACAAAGAGATATTCATAGACAGGCGCGCACTCTGGTGTAAATGCATGGGCGCACGAGAGGGAAAAGGATGGGATGGGGACGTGGGCGCGCGACAAAAGAGTGGCCAGGCACAGGATTAACAGGAGGGCCGCTTACATAGCTTTGCCCGCACGCGCGCACGCACACCTCTTTCTCCCACTGCATCAGAGTAAAACAGGTACGCTCCCTTTCCCACCCTTTCGGCGTGCGTGTGTGTATGTAAGGTTCGTGTCATTATGTGCCTCGCTTCCGACCCGTTGCCCCGACCTTATTGGCCAAACGAAATGTCTACATAAAATATACGGGTCTGCTAGTGGTCAGACAGCGTGATTGGCTGTCGCGGTGTATAATAGGAGGGGCTCTTCCGGTGCCCCCATCGGGCTCGTTATCATTTCATATACTAGGCACAACGACTGACCATCCTTACTCTCCCCTCTTTCCATCTATCCATCTCGATCGACCCGCTAATAATGGACGTGGCCAACGCACAACCGCTCGCGCTGAAACAGACCAGAGGCGACATGCAGCAGGAGCAGCGACAGCCGCCCCTGACGGCCGCCGAGGAGATCCAGCGGCTGGACGACGCCATCGTTAGGCGCGGCATGACCAACTTTATGCAGTTGGGCTCTGCCGGGATGATCAACTTTCTGTGCGCCGCCACGCACGACCTCGACGTTGGCGTGGTCAGTCCCGAAGCGGCCCTCTACTACTACGACCGCGTGTACACCGTGTCGGAGCAGAACGCCGACGAGGTGGAACGGATAGCCAAAACCTACGCCCTGCCACGCTTGTATGAGACCGTCCAGGGCAACATCATATTCTTTATCGTGGACCTGTTCATGGCCGGAACCGATTACGAAAGTGCGTTGCCGCAGCTGTTTGACGACTGGCTGAAGCAGCAGCCGCAGGGCCAGGCATTCACGGCCAACCAGGTGGTTGTCGGGACCCTGCAACTGCAGGACCTTCCGCCGGCCCTGCCCGGCGAGGCGCCATTCGACTATGCGCAGCGCAACGTCTACACGATCGCGCCCCAAGTCATCTTTCGCCAGATCGGACCAGACAGCGGGCCGTGGCCCCAGTTCTACTTTAACTATGCACTGCGCGACCCGCTGGCTCCGTACAACGAAGACGAACCCCCATCCGAGGACCTGTTTGATTACTGGTGGAGGCTCAGTCCCGCATTCTACTTTAACGTGAGTACCAAGGCCAACCCACTGCAAGAGTCCGAGGAGATTGTCGAGCAGATCGACGCCCAGATTGCCACGATGCGTCTGGGCCTGCTGCCTCTGGCGGCCACCGACCCAAGGTTGAGGACCGATCGCGCCACATGGGCCAACTACTACAACCCACGCACCCAGCCGTGGCTCAAGTTTGGCTTTGTGCCGGGCGCCCCTGATCCGTGCGGCCGGTACCGCGCAGCGTTGGGCGTCCTGGCCACCACCGAGGCCATCGTCGGTCCCTCGCAGGCCGTCGCCGTCCAGTCGCCCATCGTCAGCCAAGCCACGCCGGAGCAGCTGCAGCCGTTCCTGCCCTCATCAGCGGGATTGGGCGCCTTTGCTCCGTCCGCACAGCCCGCTCTCCCTCTGCCCCCGCTGGCGTTGCCGTCTCAAGGTGGCACCAAGCGACGCGCTCCCATCACCCCAGAGGAGGAGGAAGAAGAGGAGGAGCGCGAAGAGGATGCGCAGGAGCAGGAGCGCGTGGCGCAGATGCCCGTCGGCGTGCCCTCACCCGTCATAGACGCCGGCGAGATGGCCACCACGTGTACGGCGTGTACGAAACGGCTCATTCCCTACGACATCATTCGTGTCCTGAACGAAGACCTACGCGCCTGGCTGACCGCCAATCCGGGCGTGGACATCGACGAGTATGCGACGCGCGTCGCGGACCAGCTGGCATTGTACGAGGCCAACCCGGTCTCCCTGGGCGGCATCACGCGCGAGCAGGAAGAGGTCGGAGGCGAGCGGCCCACCAGGCGTAGGCGCATCGAATACGAGCACGAGCCGTCCACTCAGGGCGGTGTCCTCTCAGAGGAGGAACAAGAACCGGGCGCGGGCAACGTTGTACGATCCATCCTGCTCGACCCCACACTCCGCCGCGCCTATGGCTCGCAGGCCCTTTTGGCCTACATCCAACGGTGGATCGACAACCCGGGCACGCTCTACTTTAACGTTGATCTGGGCAACCGCGAGCAGTTTGAAGCGTCCACTCTGGTCATCTGCACAGAGTGCGCCCAGGAACAGTCCAACATATATGCCGAGCGCCAGCGCGAGGCCCCTACAGCCAACGTCGGTGGCCTTACGGTCCGCTATCCATTTGTGCCCCTTCCGGGCATCTCCGTCGTGCCCGAAGCGAGGACCGCGGTGGGCACCGCGCGCCTGGGACCCTTTACGATCGTCGGCCAAGGGGTCGTCCAGCGAATCGCCCCTTATGTAGGCCCTCGGCCGCAGGCTCCGTTGCCTCCCGAGGCCATTGTATCGCTCACCGAGGCCATGAGCAATGGCTACCAGATCCCATGGAACTGGCTCACCTACAATATAGGACAGTATGCGATCAAGCCCGAGTCGCTCGTCGTGTGCAGGGTCGAGCCCCAACTGTATGAGGAATCGCTGGGCGCCGGCGGCACACCCATTCCGCTCGCCATCGGGCGCCTCATCGGCTACGACACCGAGCACTTTGACATTGTGCCGGGCCTGCCAAATGCCTTGATAGGCCTGTTTCCCACGAGGGCCCTGGTCCAGTTCCTCGTATCGGCCGCGACCACCCAATCCTTTCAAACGGCGTCCAACAACGTGGGCGGAGTGCCCGCCGGGACCGCGCTCACGACAAGCACCGGACCCATCGAGTCGGTACGCCTCGACAGCATCTACCCCTACGCCGTCGGCGTCGACATCCCCAGTATCAGGGACGTGCTGGCCGTGCGCGGCGAGGCCATGCAGCGCCTCTTTGCGCCCACGCCACAGGCGGCAACCCTACTACGCACGGGCTCGTCGCTCGTCAACGTGCGTGCCGCCGGTGGGGAGGGCCAGGGAGCGCCCACACTGGTCGACATCTATACGGCCCTGGTAGAGGCTCTACAGTCGCCCGCACTGGCGCAATCGCCAGAGGACTATAACCGCGTCGCGCTGGTCTATGGTCTCGTGCGCGAGCGCGTCACCGAGTTGGGAATCAACCCCGACCTGTCGCCGTCGGCCCCCGGCATCACTCTGACACAGCAGCGCTTTAGGCAGCAGCAGAGGCTCGCGTCCAGGCGCGCGCTGGCCACCGTGGCCCGGATCACGGCGCGCGAGAGCGCTCGCCAGACGCCTTCGTCGGGCGTCCTTCGGGCCGCCGGGAGGAGCAGCGCCACGCCCGGGCCGCGCGCGTCGATCGAGATGCTGACGGGATCGGCGGGTGGCGGGCCCGCAGAACGGGAGCAGATCGAAGCCATCATGGCCGACATCGAGGCCCTCCAGAACGAGGCCAAGGAGGTGCAGCTTACCGTGCCGGCCGGGCCTGTCTCGCCCACGCAACCGCTGGCCCTGCAGCTGGAGAGGCCCCAACCCAGCGACACCATGATCAGGACGCAGCTGGGCACAGAGTACCCGCTGGTGGACAATGACACCGCGTGGCGCACCGTCCTGACGACGGTCACGACCAAGATGAGGCTCAACTACCCGTGGCTCTTTAGGGACAATACCACGGACACGATCGCGGCCCTCATTGCCGTGTCCCTCTTTGGCTACGGCGTGGCGGTGCCCGAGCGGTACCTCACGGGACAGCCCGTCCAGGGGCTTCGCCCGCCCTTGGACCAACTGCAGTCAAACGTTCAGGTGGCGCCCGACGATATCAGGCGTCAGACCGAGTCCATCGCCGCCATCGAGAACTGGCAGCTGAGCGGGGGCAACGCACCGGTGCCGCCGCCAGCGCTCAGCTACAACGCGCTCATTGCCAACGCGTGGAACGTTATCTTTAACGTGCCGGGCTATGCGTCGCCCGAGCAGGACGCCTACATGGAGAGTCAGCGCGGGCGGCGTTGGTGGGCCTACCCGGGCGCGCCCACCACGCTGGCCAGCGCCGACGGTACGACGCTCGATGTGTTTAACGGTCAGCCGGAGATCCCGCTAGCCAACATCCAGTATGCCGTGCGGCTGTCGCTGGGCCAGGACGTGCCCGGGATCCGTCCCAATCCGGCCGTCCAGCGGCTCTACCAGTACATCGTCTCCCTGTACAATCGCTACCAGTGGCAGGACGTGTTTACGCCCTATGTGGGCCCCACGGGTCTCGCGGTGAGCAATTATCCCGGGGCGGCCGTCAGCGTCTCTGTACTGCCGCAGGTGGGTATCGGACGGCGAAGCGTCCAGCTGGGGCTGCCGGGCGCGCGTGGGTACGCCGTGGCTCAGCGCGTGGTTCTGCCCACGCCTGGAGGTCGGGGAACCCTCAACCCGGCGCAGCTTCAGGAGGAGCGCAACCGGTCGTTGGAACGTCGCCAAGGCCTCGCGCCGGGCACGATCGCGCAGAGCGGCACGAACCCGCTCTCCCCGCGCCAGCAGGGCAGGCTTTTGCGGCAGCGGCAGCAGGTGGGGGCCCCCGTCTTTCAGGCCCCGCTGCCGCCGGCCCCCGCAGCCGCTCCCCCTCTGGCGCCTCTTCCACAGCAGCAGCAGCTTTCGCCCCAGGACCAGCAGAGGATCACCGCGCAAAACGCCGCCGACGCGCGAGCACTCAGCACGGCCCTCATCTTTGTCGTGCCCCAAAATGTGCCCGTACACGGAGGCCAACTACGCGTCATCACCGATCCCAATCTCGTCAGGCTGCTCAACAGCGACCCCAACAATCAGGTGATACTCGATATCCTCCAGAGGACGATCGACGTGGGTACGCAGCCTGCGCCGGGACTCACGCGCGCCGATATTGTGCCCATCAATCCCACCAACTCGCTCGTCGCCCACATCCGTGGTAGCAGTAGCAACGTCAACCAGTTGTGGGTGCGACCGACCACGGTAGGCGTCTTGCGTGCCCTTGGTCAGGCTGCGCCTGCCGGTGGTGCGGCCCCTACCTCTGCGACACCCTTTGGATCACGCCAATAAACGTCCGCCTCTCTCTCACATGGAACACCGCTCCCCCTTTTGTCCCATCGTATCGTGTCGAAAACGCGAGCATGTATCGAGTGCGCAGGTACGCCCGCATGTGCGCGCACCGCCCCCTCCCCGGCGTTGCGTTTCGTGAGGCAACAGGTGGAGACGACCTTTTGCGACACGTTTTCCGATTCGGTCGGAGAAAAGGTCATTTTCTTTTTTTTTTATTATCATCGGAAAGCCGGATGAGGAAAGAGGGAAAAGGCGCATCATAGGCAATCTACCTAGAGAGGCACACATCGCCCGCATCGATACAAGCGAGGAGGAGGGAGAGAAAGGGACCGTATCCATCCATCGCTGTGGCACGAGCAAGGTGGTGAGGTCATTGGAACCAAAGGGGTCCCCCCTCCAATCAAAACACAAAACAGAGGGAAAAGAAGGGGGGTCACTTTTGGCGGTTCTCTGCGACGCGGGTACTCTTTCCCTCCCCAAGCCCCACCATTGTCTAGGACGGTGAGGTGACCATTCCATCTCTCGATCCGACCGGACGAAAAGCACAAGAGAGAGGGGGGACACGATAAACCATGCAGAGCCTCATGGAATCGATCGACTGCCTGCGCACGGCAGAGCGCGACGGCGTGAGCGCTGACGGGCAATTGCGCGCGCTGGCGACGACGCTCGCGCGCTCGTCCAGCTTGCCCAGCATCGACAGACGGCTGGCGAGCATCGGCAGCGCCGTCCAGGACAGTCAGCTGGCCGCCCGCGCCAGCAGGAAACAGGATGGGGGAGGCGAGGGCAAGGAGGGAGAGGAAGAGAAAGACGTCACCCTGGGCGAGAACCATCAGCGCTTTCGGCGTCCGCCGCCCGAGTGCAATTCAGAGGTGGCCACATTTCTCAAGCGCAACGGCTTCATGGTGGACAAGAAGCGCGGCGCTCGGCGCGATGATCCCGACGGCGGGGCGCCCGAACCCACGGCGTACCTGCTTGACGGATGTCTCGGCGGCGTGGCATGCGTGCCCGACGAGTACTATGACAGGTACCTCACGGCCCTCGGCGACGATGTGCTCCTCGACATACCCAACTACGTATCGGAGCGGCGCAGTCCCGTGTTTCGCATGCACCTGGATCTGGACCTCGTTCTGCCCGCGGCGGCCACCAAACGCGCCGTCATCTCTCTCGTGCGCTGCATTCAGTGCGCCACGGCCCTGTTTTACGTGACACCGCCCGGAGACCACTGCAACGATAATGGCAGCAGCTGCAACAACAACAACAACAATAACAGCAATGGAGGCATTGACAACAAGCCCCATCTCGCCGTCATCGTCATGGTGTCGCAGATCAAGGGCCTCAAGGACAATCGCGGATTCAAACAGGGCATCCACCTGATCATGCCCAACCTCTATGTAAACTGGGAAATGGCGCTCGACATGCGCGAGACCTATATAATGGTGCTCAAGCGCGCCTTCGGTGACGACGCGCGCGTGTGGGCAGCCAAGCACGGCATCGTCAAGGCGCCATCGCAGTCGTTGGGTTCAGAGGCGGGCGGTGGCGCCGCGGCCATAACGATCGCGCCGGACGGCGACACCGAGGTAGACCGTCCGCTCGGCGGCGAGGCGCTCTCCTGGGAAAAGGTCATCGACCACCAGATCTACACGATGAACGGACTGCGCATGTCCTTTAGCCACAACATGGCCGACTGCAACGCGTGCGGTGGCACGAGGCCCAAGAGGAGCCAGAACGGCGCCATGATCCCAACCAACTGCACGGGGCCCTGTCGCGGGATGGGCCGCTACCGCGAAGCCCGGTGGTACGAGCCCGGCCTCTACCTAAACGGCAACGGCAACGAGGACGATGAGAAACTGTATGCGCTGGCGACCAACGTGCACCACTGCATCCGCCAGACGTCCATCAGATGCACGGCGGAAAAGGTCGTCACGCCCGGATGGGCCCTCTACTCGCGCGCGCCAAAGTGCGACGTGAGCACCCTCGACCCGGCTTGGCACAACAGGCAAATGCGCGAGAGAAACAACCCCTCTGCGCGCGGCTACAGGGGGCGCGGCGCGCGCGGCAAGAACGAACTCGATCCGGCCGACCCGCGTTTTGCGCGCATCGTCAACCTGCTCCACACCATAGCGGCCGAGCCCCATAGGGAACTCACGGTCACGACCGTCAAATGCGATGCGCGCGGCAACTATTATATCGTGAATGTCGACGGTATCGGGTCGCGCGCGTGTCTCAACTTGAACCCGAGAAAGTCTGACGACGTCTTTTGCGGAGAGCACAATCGCGCGCGCATCTACTATCAGGTGTCTCGCGCGGGCCTGCGCCAAAAGTGCACCTGCAAGTGCGGCGAGGTGTACCGGTACGGGACGTGCCAGAACTTTATGTCGGCGATCGTACGCATCAGTGCGGCCGACGAGGAGGTGCTCTTTGGCGACAACCCGGCGTCGTCCAAGAAGGCCATGACGGTGCTGGCGCGCGCCTCTCTGGTCTCGCCCTCTTTGTCCTCTTCCTCCCTGTCGCTTCGTTCGTCCCCGGCGGGTGCGCCGCGCCCGCTTCCATCGCAGTCCCGCACGGCCTATGGTGGGCCCGCGACGGCTCCCGAGCAGCAGCAGCCAAAGGACGCGCGTCCGCTGCCCGTCCTTGCGTGGTCTCCGCTGCGCGTGCGCGAGGCACAGTCATCGGCACAGCAGGATCAGGGCACGGCGGTAAAGAGCCAGCAGGCGCTCGCCCGCATTCACAGCCTCGCGGGTCCGCTCAGCGCAGGACCCATCGCCCACATGGGGCCCAGTGCGTTGATGGCGCACGCCAAGGCGCGTCTCGGCACCGCTGGCCTCGTGCGCAAGGCCTCGACCATGCTGGCCACCGATGTCAAACCCGTTTCCCCATTGTCGTCGCCCCCGCTCCCTGTCCAGGAGCCCCCCTCAAAGCGCGTGTGCATCTAGGGCCATTGCCCTCGTGTTTCCCCTCCCCCCCCCCATCGTAAACACCCGTTTCGAGAGATCCCCCCACTCCCTCTCCCATTTTCGTTTTTCGAGGTTAAATCCTGGATTTGCGCGTTTTCCAAGTGTCTCCGTCCGAGAAGGAACCCAAAGACGGATGATCGTGGTGCCTGTCGGCGCACCCCTTCCCTTTGATGTGCGAAGGCACCACTGTCGCCGCAAGTTGCACGACAATGGTTTGCGGTTGCGGGGACAGAGACGAGAAGGGATCATGGGAGCGTCTGTGGCGGGTTCCCGTGGGGACAGGTGATAAAAGAACGCTTTTGACAGTAGCCGCAGGAACAAAGAGCCAGATCGAAACGGAAACAGGGCATGGGCGTGCCTCCGATATGGGGACCTCAAAGGCACGGAACCCACTCGCCCCATCGCCGTCGTCAACGTCGCCGGTCCTCGCGTGGCCGTGCACGATCCGATGGCAGCGAAAACACGATATCCATGGTGGACCGCGGAGGGGGCCAACAGAGCGGGTCCGATGACAGTGCGTCCATGGGCGATGACAGCGATCCGGGCGGCACCCCTGTCACCGTCTACGATGCATGGTGGGGGCATCGGTGGTTTCCCCTGGCTATGCAGACCGTCAGGGGCAATGCTGTCTAACGTAAAGTAAAGGACCCCACCGTATAGGGTGGTTTGCCAATGTATCCACCCCCCCCCATCGTCAATCCCATGGGGCATGCCTTTGCCGTGAGTGGGATGGTACAATGCCTGATTGGTCCATTTTAAAAAGAACCATGCGGCATCGAAACATACCCATGACAATCCAGTGTCTGACCGACACGATGTGGCGTCTAGTGTGTGTGTGTGCGTGTGTGTCGCATCTCACGCCCTCGGACATGGGTTTTCATCCGGACACATGGTGCTTGGATGCCATGGCAGCAAGTCGAATCGTCATTGGACGCTATTTTAGGGTGGTTTCTGGGGCACCATCGCCCAAGGCGGGCTGGTGTTTACAGGTAGAAACGCTTCCAAGGCACATTCGCGTCAGAAGAGAATGTCCTAGACTGCACCCTCTCACATGATGTTGGTCCTTGTGCGAGACAAGATCGTTCCTCTCTCCCTCTCCTCTCTTTTCATTTGGGCGTGGCCATCCACCCGCAGGTTGTCCATCAGAACAAAGAGACGACACAATGGTAGCATGTACATGGGGGTTTGTATTTGTAAAGAGGGGGAGAGAGAGAGAGAGAGAGAGAAAGAGACCAGGACAAATCCAAAGATGGGAGCAGTTGGGCACCCATTCCCATGCAATAATCGCTCCGAAAATTAGGAGGACATCAGCAAGCAGAGCAGCATGGATAGCCTCGGCGTGGATCGCACGGGTGACGACCGTGACGGTCCTGATAGCGCAGGCGCGGCGTGGCCCAAAGCGGCAGTCGCCATCGGTCATATCGGTGCAGCCAGTGCTGCGATGCTTTTTATCAACGGCCCGAACGCATCTCGCATAGTAGTGTGCATCGCCACTTTGGGGATCGTAGAGACTCATACTGATTCCAAAGCCCAGAAGCGTCAAGAGCCCACACACCACGATGCCATGAGCGACTTTGTAGGCGCGGCTTTTATCGCTATAGCAGTGATCATTGTCAGAGTGCTGTGAGATGACACGCGTAGAGGTGGTGGTGGTGGCGTCTGACATGATGGAACGGTATCCGGCTGTGGAAACTGCCTCTTGTCCGTATGCTTTTATAGGCCCTAGAGAGCGAATGAGGGCTCGACTCGCGTGTCCCCCTCAAATCACTTGCTGTCTGCGTTTGGTTAGCGCAGAGCGTCGTCGTTGTCAAGGGAGGAGAGGACAACGTTCCCCGACATAGAGGTAAACGGTCCCACCGAACGACCTTGTCGTTGCCCTTTTCGTCCATCCCTGAATGACACGTTGTGCTGGCGATGTGTTTACGTGCGCAGTGTAATACACACACGCACACTTTGATTGGGCCGCCACCGCGATGATAGAGCACAATTGGAACGGACGTGCGGCACAGGGGTGGACTCAAAGGATTGCCCACGTGTGCACTGCGTCCACCTTGTGCTAGATCAGGCCCGCCGCCAAGCGTATTTGCAGAAGCGCATTGCTCACTGATGTGGGCCTCCTCTGCGTTGGTTTGCAAGAGTATCGCCCAAGTGCTCGTGGGAAGAGGCATTTGCAAAATCGTGCTCCTATTCAGAGAGAAAGAATGCTGCAAACGTGCGTGGGGTCGCACACAAGTCGCTCGCGTAAATGGCAAGTGGTTGGTCCACGAATTGCAGAAACAGGACAAGATACAATAATGACACATATGGTGTAGAGGTTCATGTTTGCGCAAAACGAGTTATATTGAGGTGACATGCATGAGATCAAAGCAGGCCAACAATCCAGTCCCACAAGGCAAACGGTCCGATAACGGGGAGGAGGATGACGTAAAAGACCCAGAAAAAGACCGAACCGATAATGAATCCGACGGTCGACATAGCGCAGGTGCGGCCTGGGGCAAAGACGCAATCAGCATTGTTGCTGTTGACACAACTTGCGCTGCCCTGCTTCTTGTGGACGATCTGAACGCAGTTGTTGTAATAGTCGTTGGCATCCTGGGCGCCGTAGAATGACGAATACAGCGCAAAGCCGACGAGTATCATCGAGGCGCGTAGGAGGACGCCACACACGACCCTGCACGTGGGCCCATTGCAAGCGCACGGGCAGTCGCCGTCATCCTTGTGGCGCTGTTGAGGTCTAGCTTTGGTGGTATCTGACATGGTGCAGCAGTGTTTGGTTATTGGAATCAATGGTTTCTCACTCCCAACGTATTTTGTATGCCGTAGTCGGCCAATGACGTGCCTCGGCCCAAGGGGAGGACCTCCAATCGTTTGCTATTTGTATCTCACTGGCGCATATTGGAATGAGCCTTTCACGCGCGCACGTGGCGCCCTGCCGTTTTGCATGCAAAACACATGCCCCCAATCTGTCGGGCGCAAAACTGGAACGGAGGCGCATTTGGTGACCTTGTCATTGGGAACGTAAAGAGCCCGAACGACTCTGAGCGTAAAACAGTTTATTGGCCAATGGGTTTAACAATGGTGGTGCTTGTCCTCACTGCGATGCGATGAATGACACTTTTCCTTCTTGTGCTTCTTTTTCTTTTCGCATTTCCTGTGCTTCTTGCCGATAATGTCCCTGACGTCAAAGCCGGACGGGAATACCGTACCGGGAAGAAGCATCGTACCGGCGGGCACGCTGATGGGCGCCACCAGGGTGTATTGCGACGTGAGCACCACGT
>Ga0255334_1000998_pt1 | contig 15571 bp, 14 predicted proteins | sample EtOH5_35cm_T3_12_FD_202080 | JGI IMG/M metagenome (GOLD analysis project Ga0255334, IMG submission 202080) | Sandy soil microbial communities from University of British Columbia, Vancouver, Canada - EtOH5_35cm_T3_129 | ecosystem: Engineered > Artificial ecosystem > Sand microcosm > Unclassified ...
GCCGATCTGTTCCTTCAGCAGCGGCACCGAGAGCGCGGTCAGGAAGAAGGGCATGGTGAAGCCGAGTGCGGTGACCGTCGCCAGCGGCAGCAGCCCATAGCCGTAGAAGGCGCCGAGCATGCCGAACAACCCGAAGATGCAGCGCTGGACATGCCCCCAGGGGTTGGTCGTGCGCAGCGCCCGCCAGCCGCCGGCGGCAATCAGCACCGGCAGCAGCGCGGGGAAGGCGAAGAGGTTGCGGCAGAGGATGAGCTGGGCGACCGGGATGGCGCTGTCCAGCGCCTTGACGCAGGCGGCCGCCAGGGCGAAACACCCCGCCGCCCCGAGCACGCCCAGGATGGCGCGGCCCTGGCTCGTCACCACCGCCATCTGCCGCCCATGCCGCCGAATCTCCCTGCGCCATCAGACCTATCCCTTGCCCGGAGGCGCGGCAACGCCTTGCATGGACCTGCGGGCCCCCGCGGACTAGCCTCCGCGACCGTGACGACACGCTCCCCGAAGGCGCCGATGGTGCCGATGCATCCGCTTGTGGACATTGACAGCGATGAGGTCGCCTATGATGGGCGCTTCGCCCTGCAGGTGGTCAGGTTCCGCTACCGCAAGTTCGACGGCGCCTGGTCGCGGCAGCTGACCTGGGAGCTGTGGCGGCGCGGCCAGGCGGTGGTGGTCCTGCCCTATGACCCCTGGACCGACCGCGTCGCGCTGATCGAACAGTTCCGCCTGCCGGCGCTGGCGGCGGGGCTCGACCCGATCATGACCGAATGCCCGGCGGGGCTGATGGAACCGGGCGAGGACCCGGCCGCGGCCGCGGCCCGCGAAACCCTGGAGGAGACCGGGCTGGTCGCCGATCGGCAACTCGACATCGGCCGCTTTATGCTGATGCAGGGCGGCGCCGACGAGGTCGGGCGGTTCTCCATCGCCCGCGTCCGGCTGCCGCAGGCCGGCGTGATCTCCGAAAGCGGGCTGGAGGATGAGGGCGAAAGCACCCGCGTCGTGGTGATGCCGGCGGCAGAGGCCTTCGCCATGGTCGCCGACAACCGGGTGCTGAATGCCCCGGCGGCGCTGGCGGTGCTCTCGCTGCAGGTGCGGCACGCCGCCCTGCGCGAAGCCTGGCGGGCGGCATGACCGCGCTGCTGTTCCGCGACGACGCCTATCTGCGGGGCGCGACCGCCGTGGTGGTGGCGGCGGGGCCGGAGGGGATCATCCTCGACCGCACGCCCTTCTACCCGCGCTCGGGCGGCCAGCCCGGCGATGCCGGCAGCCTCGCCTGGGCGGGCGGCGAGGCCACGATCGCCGAGGCGGTGAAGGGCGAGGCCGATACCATCCGCCACCCCGTCGCCGAGGGCAGCCCGCTGCCCCCGGTCGGCGCCACCGTCACCGCGACGATCGACTGGGCGCTGCGCCACCGGCACATGCGGATGCATACGGCGCTGCATCTGCTCTGCGCGGCGCTGCCCGGCGTCGGCGTCACCGGCGGCCAGATCGGTGCCCAGAAATCGCGGCTGGATTTCGACATGGCCGAACCCCCCACCAAGGAATGGCTGGCCGAGGCGCTGAACGCGCTGGCCGCCGGCCGGCACCCGGTCAGCGACAGCTGGATCGCCGAGGCGGAGCTGGATGCGCGGCCGGGCCTCGTCCGCACCCTGTCGGTGCAGCCGCCACGCGGGACGGGGCGCATCCGCCTGGTGCGGATCGGCACCGAGGCGGCGCCCGTCGATCTGCAACCCTGCGGCGGCACCCATGTCGCCAATACCGCCGAGATCGGTCATATCTCGATCCTGAAACTCGAAAGCAAGGGACGGCAGAACCGTCGCGTGCAGATCACCCTGGAGGAATGAAGTTGGGTCCTGTCGTTTCGGTCGCGTGGCTCGCGGCCAACCTCTCTTCGCCGGACCTCGTTGTGTTCGATGCCAGCATGTACCTGCCGACCGAACCGCGCGACGCCAAGGCGGAGTTCCTGGCTGCCCATATCCCCGGCGCCCGCTTCTTCGACATCAACGAGGTCGCCGACAAGGAGACCAGCCTGCCGCATATGGTGCCGACGCCGGGGCGCTTCGGCGCGCTGATGGGGGCCATGGGGGTGTCCAACAGCTCCCGGGTGGTCTTCTACGACCAGACCGGCATGACCCGGGCGCCGCGCGGCTGGTGGCTGTTCCGCCTGTTCGGCCATGAGGATGCGGCGGTGCTGGATGGCGGCCTGCCGGCCTGGAAGAAATTCGGCGGCGCGCTGCAGTCGGGCGAGCCGCCGCCGCCGATCCCCGCGGTCTTCACCCCCGATTTCCACGCCGAGCGGATGAAGGGCATCGGCGACATGAAGAAGCTGGTGCGGGGCCATTCCGTCGCCATCATCGATGCCCGCCCGCGCGGCCGCTTCGAGGGCACCGCCCCGGAACCGCGCGAGGGGTTGCAATCGGGCCATATCCCGGGGGCGGGGAATGTGCCGGCCTCGGAGATCACCGGGGAGGCCGGGCTGCTGCTGCCGCCGGCCTCGCTGCGGGAGGCGTTCCGGGCGGCGGGGGCGGATGGCTCGCGGCCGATCGTCGCCACCTGCGGCAGCGGCGTGACCGCGGCGGCCATCGCCCTCGCGGCCGTGGTGGCGGGGCTGCCGGAACCCGCCGTCTATGACGGGTCCTGGGCCGAATGGGGCGAGCGCCCGGAGACGCCGAAGATCACCTATTCCGTGAAAGCCTGATCCCGATGCCGGATGACGCCGCCTCGCCCCCGCCCGGGCGGAAGACCCAGGGGTTCGCCACCCGCATGAGCCATGCCGGGCGCGCGGGGACGCATGCCCATGGTTTCGTGAACCCGGCGGTGCATCGCGGCTCCACCGTGCTCTACCCCAATGTGCAGGCGCGCAAGGACCTGGGCGCGCGGCGCTTCGAGCAGGTGATGACCTATGGCACCGCCGGCGGGCCGACGCATTACGCGCTGGAGGATGTGGTCGCCGAGATCGAGGGCGGCAGCCGCGCCATGATCGTCGGCACCGGGCTGGCGGCGGTGGCGGTGCCGCTGCTCGCCTATCTGAAGGCGGGCGATCATTGCCTGATGCCGGACAGCGTCTATGGCCCGGCGCGCAACCTGGCGCAGGGGCTGATGACCGGCTGGAAGATCGAGACCACCTTCTACGACCCCGGCATCGACGAGGCCGGGGTCGCCGCGCTGATGCGGCCGAACACCAAAGTCGTCTATGCCGAGAGCCCGGGCTCGCACACCTTCGAGATGCAGGATGTGCCGGCGCTCGCCCGCGTCGCCCATGCGCGTGGCGCGAAGCTGCTGATGGACAACACCTGGGGGCTGAAGCATTTCCAGCCCTTCGCGCATGGCGTCGATGTCTCGATCCAGGCGCTGACCAAATATCTGGTCGGGCATTCGGATGCGCTGCTCGGCAGCATCACCGTGAACACCGAGGAGGATTGGCAGATCGTGCGCGGCGCCGGCAGCGCCATGGGCCATTTCGCCAGCCCCGATGACGTCTGGCTCGGCCTGCGCGGCGTGCGCACCATGGCGGTGCGCATGGCGCGGCAGGAGAAGAGCGGCATCGAGGTCGCCGAATGGTTCGAGGCGCAGCCGCAGGTGCTGCGCGTGCTGCATCCCGCCCTGCCCTCCCACCCCGGGCATGCGATCTGGAAGCGGGATTTTTCTGGCGCCGCCTCGCTGTTCGGCGTGGTGTTCAAGCCGGAGTATTCCGAGGCCCAGGTCTGGGCGATGGTCGATGCGCTGCAGCTCTTCGGGATCGGGGCCAGCTGGGGCGGCTATGAGAGCCTCGCGCTGCCGACCACGGGCTTCGTGACCCGCACCGCGACCCGTGCCGAGATGGGCGGGCAGATGGTGCGCTTCCATATCGGGCTGGAGGACCCGCCGGATTTGATTGCCGACCTCGGCGCCGCGATGGCGGGGTTGGGCCGCTAGGCCGTTACGAAAACCTTCATAGTTTCGCGGCACCTTCCCCTGTGTTTCGGCAGGACGCCGGGCAGCGGCCATCGGGCCGGCCAGCTCTGGGAAGGGAAGCAGATGGAAGGTCTCCAGCAGTCGCAGGCCGTCACGATCCTTGAGGGGATGGGGCAGCCCGCGCGATTCTCCTTCGACATCACCCGCATGCTCCGGCTGGTGAATGTCCGCGCCAAGGCGCAGAGCCTGCTGCGCTGCCATTTCTACCTCGACCACATCCTGACCGGCATGCTGGAGGATCACTCGGTCAACACCGGCTATATCGGGTCGAGCCAGAACACCTTCTTCAACCGGCTGCAGATCGCCCATGCCATGGGGCTGGTGCCGAAGGCGCTGCTGGCACCGATCCGCAAGGTGATGGTGCTGCGCGACGACATGGCGCGCAGCCTGCAGTTTTCCGTCACCGCGCGCGACTTCGCCGAGCTGCGCAAGACCATCCCCGAACCAAGCCTCGCCTATGCCGTCGAACAATTCTGCACGCGCCAGGGCAAGCCCGCCGAGACCCTCGGCTTCGGCAATCTGATGGCGGCGCTGGTGATGAGCTTCGACGCCATCCGGCAGGCGAACCAGCCGGCGCTGCGCCCGGGCCGCGGCTGCGAAATCGCCCTGGCGGTCGAGGACATGCGGCGCCGGGTGCCGGATCTGCTCGGCGTCTGGGGCAAGACGCCGGCGCAGCGCAGCGCCAGCGTGGTGCCGCTGCGACGCCCCCAGGCGAGCTGAGGGCGCCGGCTTGCGTCAGTAGACGACGACGCTGCGGATGCTTTCGCCCTTGTGCATCAGCTCGAAGCCTTCGTTGATCTTCTCCAGCGGCATGACATGGGTGATCAGCGGGTCGATCTGAATCTTCCCTTCCATGTACCAGTCGACGATCTTCGGCACATCGGTCCGTCCGCGCGCGCCACCGAATGCGGTGCCGCGCCAGTTGCGGCCGGTCACCAGCTGGAACGGCCGCGTGCTGATCTCCTGCCCCGCCGCAGCGACGCCGATGATGATGCTGGTGCCCCAGCCGCGATGCGTGCATTCCAGCGCCTGGCGCATCACCTGCGTATTGCCGATGCATTCGAAGGAATAGTCCACCCCGCCGTCGGACAGGTCCTGGATCGCCTGCACCACCTTGTCGCGACCGACCTCGCTCGGGTTCACGAAATGCGTCATGCCGAAGCGCCGGGCCATTTCCTCCCGCGCGGGGTTCAAATCGACCCCAATGATCTTGTCGGCACCGGCGATGCGGGCGCCCTGGATCACATTCAGCCCGATGCCGCCGAGGCCGAAGACCGCGACAGTCTCGCCGGGGCGCACCTTGGCGGTGTTCATCACGGCACCGATGCCGGTGGTGACGCCGCAGCCGATGTAGCAGATCTTCTCGAACGGGGCGTCCTTGCGGACCTTGGCCAGTGCGATCTCCGGCAGCACCGTGAAATTGGCAAAAGTGCTGCAGCCCATGTAGTGCATCACATCCTGCCCCTCGCAGCGAAACCGCGTGGTGCCATCGGGCATCACGCCGCGGCCCTGGGTGCCGCGGATCGCGGTGCAGAGGTTCGATTTCTGGCTCAGGCAGGTTTTGCAGTTGCGGCATTCGGGCGTGTAGAGCGGGATCACATGATCGCCCGGCACCAGCGAGGTGACGCCCGCGCCGACCTCGCGCACGATCCCGGCCCCCTCATGGCCCAGGATCGCGGGGAAGATGCCCTCGGGGTCCAGCCCCGACAGCGTATAGGCATCGGTGTGGCAGATGCCGGTGGCCATGATCTCGACCAGCACCTCGCCGGGCTTCGGCCCGCCGATCTCGACCGTGCCGATGCTGAGGGGCTCGCCGGCTTTCCAGGCGATGGCGGCACGAACCTGCATGAGTGATCTCCTGTTGGCGGGGCTGGATGCGTCGGGGGGGAGAGATCGTCAAGGTTCTGGCGACAGGGCAGTATGGGGGCGATGACCTCACCTGACGATGTGCTTGTCGTCGGCGCCGGCCCGGCCGGGCTGATGGCGGCCGAAACCCTCGGCGCCGCCGGCTTTCGCGTGGCGGTGGCCGAGCGCATGCCGACTCCGGCGCGCAAATTCCTGATGGCCGGGCGCGACGGGCTGAACCTGACCCATAGCCGCCCTTTGCCCGGATTCCTGGACGCCTATGGCGCGGCGCGGGCCCCCCTGGCGCCGATCATCGCGGCCTTCCCGCCGGCCGCGCTGATGGCCTGGGCCGAGGGGCTGGGCCAGCCTGTCTTCACCGGATCCAGCGGGCGGGTGTTTCCGCGGGCCATGAAGGCCTCGCCGCTGCTGCGGGCCTGGCTGGCGCGGCTGGCGGGGCTGGGGGTGCGGCTGCTGCCGCGGCATGAATGGCGCGGCGGCGACCGCTTCGCCACGCCGCAGGGCGAGGTGAGCCTGCCGGCGCAAGCCATGGTGCTGGCACTGGGCGGCGCCTCCTGGCCGCGTCTGGGCAGCGATGGCGGCTGGACCGGGTTGTTGCCGGATGTGGTGGTGGTGCCGCTGGCACCCAGCAACTGCGGGTTTTTGGTGGACTGGTCGGACCATCTGCGCGCGCGTTTCGCCGGCACGCCGCTGAAACGCGTCGCCCTGACCTTCGATGACCGCACGGAACGCGGCGAGGCGATGCTGACCGCCACGGGCATCGAGGGCGGCGTGGTCTATGCCCTCTCCGCCCCCTTGCGCGATGCCATCGCCGCCGGGGGGCCGGTCACCGCCAGGCTGGACCTGCGCCCCGACATCGCCCGCGAAACCTTGGCGGCGCGGCTGGCGGAACGGCGCGGGCAGTCCTTGTCCAACCATTTGCGCCGCGCCGCCGGCCTGCCGCCGATCGCCATCGCCTTGGTGCAGGAAGCGCTGCATGGCGGCGCCGATCCGGGCGATCTCGCCGGGCTGGTGAAGGCGCTGCCGCTGCGCCTGCTGGCCCCGGCGCCGATCGGGCGCGCGATCTCCTCGGCGGGGGGGATCGCCTGGTCGGAGGTGGACGAGCATCTGATGCTGCGCGCCCATCCGGGCGTTTTCGTCGCCGGCGAAATGCTGGATTGGGAGGCACCGACCGGCGGCTTCCTGCTGCAGGGCTGCCTTGCCACCGGGCGGGTCGCGGGGCTCGGGGCGGCGGCCTGGCTGGGACGGGCTTGACCGCGCCCGCGGCCCGGCGGAAAGGCGCGGCATGACCACGCGCTACGCCCTCACCCTCTCCTGCCCCAACCGCCCGGGCATCGTCGCCGCCATCGCCGATGCGCTGTTCCGCCGAGGTTTCGACATCCAGGCGGCGCATCAGTTCGACGACCCCGCCTCCGGCCGTTTCTTCATGCGCACGGTGTTTGTCGCGGCGCGGGACGGCAGCGAGATCGAGGGGTTGCGCGAGGAGCTGGAGGCGCTGCGGGAACGCTTCGGCATGAAGCTCGCGCTGCGCGACCAGTCGGTGCCGCGCAAGGTGATGATCCTCGCCTCGAAGTTCGACCATTGCCTGGTGGATCTGCTGTATCGCCATCGCATCGGCGAATTGCCGATGGAGTTGACCGCCGTCGTCTCCAACCACCCGCGCGAGATCTATGGCGGGCTGGATCTGAACGGCACGCCCTTCCACCACATGCCGGTGACGCGCGAGACCAAGATGGAGCAGGAGGCCGCGCTCTGGGCGTTGGTGCAGTCCACGGGCACCGAGCTTGTGGTGCTGGCCCGCTACATGCAGGTGCTGAGCGACGCGCTGTCGGCCAAACTCTCGGGCCGCTGCATCAACATCCACCATTCCTTCCTGCCGGGCTTCAAGGGCGCCAAGCCCTACCACCAGGCCTATGCCCGCGGCGTGAAGCTGATCGGCGCGACCGCGCATTACGTAACGGCTGACCTCGATGAAGGCCCGATCATCGAACAGGATGTGGAACGCGTGACGCATGAGGCGACGCCGGAGGAGATGATCCGCCGCGGGCGCGACATCGAGCGTCGCGTGCTGTCGCGCGCCGTCGCCTGGCATCTGGAGGATCGGGTGATCATGGACAGCAAGCGGACGATCGTCTTCGCGCAATAGGGCGCCTCAGCGCGAGCAGGCGGCGCCCCCGAGCACGCAGAACCGCGCACAATGCGGATGGTTCAGCGCGACCGGCCGCAGCGCCTCGGCCAGGGTCCGGCCGAGTTCGAAGCGGGGGTCATAGGGGATCAGCGTGCAGGCGACGACGCTGGGGCTGGCGGCGCCCTTGCGCTTCACCACCATGCGGGTGGTCGCGCACATCACGCTGTCGGGGCTGCGATGCAGGAGGCCCCAGCAGGCCTCGGTGATCTCGGGCACATCGGCCTGCGCATCCATGGCCGGGAACAGCATCAGCGCCACCGGATCCTTCGCATTCACCGCGATGCCGTGCCGCGCGAACAGCGCCGCATAGCCGGCGCGTGCCTCGGCCTCGGTCTCGCCGCCAAAGCCGGCGCGGCCGGCGACATCGAGCCGGAACCCCTCGGCCGCCAGCCAGACCAGGCCCTCAAGTGCGACCGAAAAGCTGCCCGCCCCGCGTTCCGCGTCATGCGCCGCCGCCGTGTGGTGGTCGAGGCTGACGCGCAGCGCCAGCCGGTCGCCGAAGCGGTCGCGCAGGGAGCGCAGGTCCTCCTCATGCTGGCGCATCGGCTTCATGGCATTGGTCAGCACCAGCACCGAAAAACCGCGCGCCAGCGCATCCTCAAGCATCGCCGGCAGCCAGGGGTTCATGAAGGGCTCGCCCCCCGTAAAACCGATCTGCGTCGTCGGATGCCCGTCGCGGGCGATCTCGTCGAAATAGGCCGCGGCCTCGGCGGCGGTCAGATAGGCGAGCGCGTCATTGCGCGGGCTGCTTTCGATATAGCAGGTGTTGCAGGTGATGTTGCAGAGCGTGCCGGTGTTCAGCCAGAGCGTCCTTAGCCCCAAGGCTTCGACCACGGCGCGGCGCTCGCCGCCCAGGGTGCGGGCGGGGTCGCGGAATTTTCCGGCGGCGAGCGGGGCAGCATCAAGCGGCATGAAGGACCTTGCTCCACAGAGGCCATGAATGTCGGCACGGATGCGCCCCCCGGCAAGCAGCGGCCGCGGCCGGCATCAGCCGCCCGCCGCGACCGCCGCCTCCACCGCCAGCGCGACGGCCAGCGCCCGCCGCCCGGTCGCGCCATCCACCACCAGCGGCGCGCTTCCCAGCACGGCGGCGGCAAAACTCGCCTGCTCGGCTTCCAGGCTGTCGTGATCGGTCCAGCCGGCGCGGTCGATGCCGCTGCCGGGCATGGCAGCGACCGGTTCCGCCCCGCCGCGACGCAGCACCGACAGGCTGCGGTTGAGGAAATCGACCGAGGTTTCGCCCTCCGTCCCCAGGATGCGCAGCCGCCGCTCCAGCGCGAGCGACACGCGGGATGCGGTGATGCTCGCCGCCCTGCCGCCCGAAAACCGCAGCCGCGCCACCACGAAATCGGGGTGCTGGCTGGCGACGGCCGCGCCCACCGCCTCGATCGCCACCGGATTTTCCCCGGCCAGGGCGAGGATCAGGTCGATGTCATGGATCATCAGATCCAGCACCACCGAGACATCCAGGCTGCGCGGCCGGAAGGGGGCCACCCGCACAGCCTCCCACGACAGGTCGCGGCCGCCGCGCTCGGCCTCGACCACCGCCCGGAAGGCGGCGGAGAAGCGCTCGATATGCCCGACCGCCAGCGGCAGCCGCTTTGCGGCGGCCAGCGCCACCAGCGCATCGGCCTGTTCCAGGGTCGCGGCGATCGGCTTTTCCACCAGCACCGGCTTGCCCGCCGACAGCGCCATATGCGCGAGGTCGAAGTGAAAACCGGTTGGCGCGGCGATGATCACCGCATCGGCGGCGGCGATCAAAGCTTCGGCCGACAGCGCCGGCGCGCCGGTCTCGGCGGCGACCAGGGCCGCGCGGGCCGGATCGGCGTCATGTACCCCGACTAGGCGGGTGCGGGCGCCGCTTGCCGCCTTCAGCGCGTGAAAACGGCCGAAATGGCCGGTGCCGAGGATGCCGAGGCCGAGACGCATGGGGCACAGGTCCAGTTGGGAGGGGAAGCTGGCGCCGGTATGGGACTCCCCCGGACCGCTGTCCAACCGCGACCGGGGGCGGGGAAAAGCCCCGGCCGCTTGCATCGCCGGGGCCGCTTCGCCATGTTCCGCCGCAAATCGCCCTCCGCAGCACCGCGGGCGGCGCAAGCACGCATGTCGGAAAGCCGGTTCCAGACCATGATGTATTTCGCGCGGTGGAAGATCACCGCGATCCTTGCGGTCTGCGTCCTCGGGGCCCTGGTCTGCATCCCGAATCTCATTCCCCGTGCCTCCATGCCGGATTGGCTGCCCGCCCGGCAGGTGAACCTCGGGCTCGACCTGCGCGGCGGCTCCTATCTGCTGCTGGAAGTCGATGTGAACGCCGTGGTGCGCGAACGGCTGGAGGGGCTGGCCGATGGCGCCCGCACCCGGCTGCGCGCGGCGAACATCGGCTATGTGAATCTGGCCGCCGACCAGGCGCAGCGGCGCCTCGTCTTTCGCGTCCGCGACCCCGCCCAGATCGAAGCGGCAGTGGCGCAGATGCGCGAATTGGCCAATCCGACCGACATCGGCCGTGGCACCACCGTGCCGGACATCGACGTCGCCAGCGCCCCCGATGGCACCGTGACCGCGACCCTGTCCGAGGTCGGGCTGAACGCCAAGGCGACCGGCGCGGTCGAGCAGTCCATCGAGATCGTCCGCCGCCGCATCGACGAGACCGGCGTCTCCGAATCCCTGATCGCCCGCCAGGGCAGCAGCCGCATCCTGGTCCAGCTGCCCGGCGTCGAGGATCCCAACCGCATCAAGCAGCTGCTCGGCCAGACCGCGCGCATGACCTTCCATCTGCTGGATGAGACGGCGAACCCCAGCGCGACCACCCCGCCGGCCGGCGTGCAGTTCCTGCCGGGCGATCGCGACGGCCAGCGCTACGCCGTCCGCCGCCGCGTGGAGGTCGATGGCGCCAACCTCGCCAATGCCCGGGCCGGGCACAATGCGCAGACCGGCGAATGGGTGGTGAACTTCACCTTCGACAGCATCGGCACCCGCCGTTTTGCCGAGATCACCCGCGCCAACGTCAACCGCCCCTTCGCCATCGTGCTGGATGACAAGGTCATCACCGCCCCGGTGATCCGCGAACCCATCACCGGCGGCTCGGGCCAGATCAGCGGCAATTTTTCGGCCCAGACCGCCAATGACCTTGCGGTGCTGCTGCGCGCCGGCGCGCTGCCCGCGCCGCTGACCGTGGTCGAGGAACGCACCGTCGGCCCCGAGCTTGGCGCCGATGCGATCCGCGCCGGCATGATCGCCTTGGCGGCGGGGGCGGCCTTCGTCTTCCTCTACATGGGCCTGGCCTATGGGCTGCTCGGCTGGTTCGCCAATATTGCGCTGCTGGTGAATATCATGCTGCTCTTTGCCTGCCTGTCGCTGCTGGAGGCGACGCTGACCCTGCCCGGCATCGCCGGGATCGTGCTCACCCTGGGAACAGCGCTCGACGCCAATATCCTGATCAACGAACGTATCCGGGAGGAGACGAGGAACGGCCGCTCGCCCTTGAATGCGCTGGAGACAGGGTTCACCAAGGCCTCGGGCACCATCATGGACAGCAACCTCACGAACCTGATCGCCATGGCCTGCCTCTATGGCTTCGGCTCCGGGCCGGTGAAGGGCTTCGCGGTCACCGTCGCCATCGGCACCGTGGTGCAGATGTGGACGGCGACGACGCTGGTGCGGCTGATCGTCTCGACCTGGTTCCGCACCAGGCGCCCCCGCGTGCTGCCGGTCTGATCGCCATGCTCCGTTTCCTGACCCATCCGATGTTTCGCCTGGTGCCCGATGGCACCTACATCCCCTTCATGCGCGGCCGCATCGCGGGCCTCGCCTTCTCGGCCCTGCTCTCGGTCGCTTCCGTGGTGCTGGCGATCACGCCGGGGCTGGAAAAGGGCATCGACTTCAAGGGCGGCATCACCATGGAGGTCCGCACCCCGGGCCCCGCCGATATGCCAGCGATCCGCGCGGCGCTGGGCCAGCTGCCCTTCGGCGATGTCGGGGTGCAGCAGTTCGGCGATCCGACCACCCTGCTGCTGCGCCTGCCGACCCAGGGTGAGGAAGCCCAGACCCAGGCCGCCGTCAGCGCGACCCGCAGCACGATGGAGCAGGTCGCCCCGGGCGTGCGCATCCTGCGGGTGGAGGCGGTCGGCAATCGCGTGTCGGACGAGCTGTTCCGCGGCGGCATGATCGCCCTCGGCCTCAGCCTGCTGGCGATGATGCTCTACATCTGGTTCCGCTTCGAATGGCAATTCGGCGTCGGCGCCGTGGTCACGCTGATCCTGGAGGTGACCAAGGTCATCGGCTTCCTCGCCGTCACAAGGATCGAGTTCAACCTGACCACGGTCGCGGCGGTGCTGACGATCGTCGGCTTCAGCGTCAACGACAAGGTCGTGGTCTATGACCGGATGCGGGAGAATCTGCGCCGCTTCAAGACCATGCCGCTGCGCGAGCTGATCGATCGCTCGATCAACGAGACGCTGAACCGCACCCTCGGCACCTCGATGACCTTGCTGCTGGCGGCGCTGCCGCTGGCGCTGTTCGGCGGCGACACGCTGTCGGGCTTTGCCTGGACCATGCTGTTCGGCATCGTGATCTCGGCTTCTTCCTCCATCTTCATTGCCGCCCCTATCCTGTTGTTCCTTGGAGAAAACCGGCTGCGCCGGGGCACCGAGGCGCTGCCCGCCAAGCCGGCCGCGGCCAAGGCCGCGCCGCGCAGGTGAGCGCAGGCGGGCCTTGGCTGCAGCGTCGCGGCTGGCTGGCCCTCGGGGCCGGGCTTCTTGCCGGGCGCGCCGCTGCCCAGAGCGCCGAGGCGCCCGCCGATACCCCCCCGGCCGAGCGGGGGCGCCGGCCGCGCAGCCTGACGCTGCTGGTCGGCGGGGCTGCCGGCGGGGCTGGCGACACCTGGGCGCGCGGCTTTGCCCCCTATCTGGAACGGCAATTGCCCCGCGCGGTGCTGGGCGTGCAGGATGAACCCGGCGACGGCGGGCTTGCCGCCGCCCGGCGTCTGGCCGAATCGCCGCCCGATGCGCGGCTGCTGGGGGCGGTTTCGGTGCCGCTGCTGATCGCCCGCGCGGTCGAGCTTCACGAGACCGCGCTGCTCGGCAGCCTCGACTGGCTGGCCGCGGTCGCCGAGGAACCCGTCGTGCTGGTCACCGCAGCCCGCCCCGGGGCCGATCTGGCGGAGTTCCGGGCCCTCGGCGAGATCGCGACCCTGGGCCTGCCGCCACCGGGCAGCGCCGCGGCGCTGTTCGGCGATTCCTGGGCGCGGCTGTCGCCCGTCACCCTCGTGCATTTCCCTTCCGCCGCCGCGGCGCGCCAGGCGGCCCAGTCGGGGCATGTCGCGGCCGCCGCCGTGACCCTGCCCGAAGCGATCCAGGCGATCCGCGACGGGCGGCTGGACCCGCTTGGCCTGGCCACCAGCCAGCGCTGCGACTGGCTGCCGGAGGTGCCGACCTTCTCCGAGCAGGGGTTTGCGCTGATCGCGCGGGCGCGGCGCGGCTTCGTGCTGCCGCCCGGCGTGCCGGCGCGGCTGCGCGACAGGCTGGCCGGCGCGCTGCTGGCTGCGGTGCGGGACCCGGAATTCGTGACCCGCGGCACCACCGCTGGTTTCCTACCGAGCTACATCGGCCCGGAGGCCTGGCCGGCGGAAATCGCGGCCGAGACCGCCAGACTCGAGCGGCGCTGGATCACCGATCCCTGGCCAATGGCCGGACGCGGTTGAAAACACGACCAATCTCTGGCTTTTTTACGCTGATTGAGACAAATCAATGGATCGGTTAACATTGATGCCATAGACTCCGGCCGCCGCAACCCTGGGTACCGTAAACGCTTAAGGGCGATACCCCGGGGCCCATCCCCCGGCGGGCCATGAACAAGCGTCTCGGGCAGGGACGTCTCGGGACAGGGAGTGCCACCAAATGCCTTCGAGCGCCCGCAAGACGCCTGCCGAGGATCGGAGCCGGGCGGTGCCCCGGCCGGCCATGGCCGAGGCCTTGCTGGTCCTGGCACGAGACCGCCGGGTGCATGCGGCGACCGAGGGCGCCGCCCGCCTGCTCAGCGCCGCGCCGCCGCGCGATGTCGCTTCCATCCACGAGGCGCTGGCCCGGGTGATGGCGCCGGGGCAGCACAATACCCGGCTGGTGATGGAGGAAGGCGCGGCCGGCATGCATTGGCCGGCGCTGCTGGCGGTGGCCTCCGACCCCTTCCTGCCGGGCACGCTGGTGCTGATCCAGCCCGACGGCACCCCGGTGCCGATCGGTATCGGCAGCGCCGAGGCCTCCGAAGCGCCGATCGCCGCGGCCCTGGCCGCGCTGCAGGGCCATCTGCCGGCGAAAATCGCTGAGGATGCCGAGGATCTGCTCCGCGGGCTGCGCCAGGGCGAGATCGTGCTGCGCTACCAGCCGATCGTCCGCCTTTCCGACGGCCGCCCGATGCTGCTGGAGGCGCTGGCGCGCTGGCAGCGGGTGACCGCGCCGCTGCCGCCGGATGCCTTCGTGCCGCTGGCGGAACGCAGCGGCCTCGGCCGCGCGCTATCCGTCGTCGTGGCGCGGCGGGCGGCGGAGGAAATGGCCGCCATGCGGCCGGGCTTCCGCTACCCGGTCTCGATCAACCTGCCCCTGGCGGTGCTGCTGGAACAGGATGCGGTCGCCTGGCTGGCACAGGCGATGGAAGGCACCGGGATCACCCCGCCCGATCTGATTCTGGAACTGACCGAGACGACGCCGGTGCGCGATCTGCCGGGGCTGCGCCGCGCGCTGACCCGGCTGCGGGTGGCGGGGCACAAGGTGCTGCTGGACGATCTGTCGCTGGATGACGGGCGGCTGCTGCTGCTGGGGCTGCCCTTCGATGGGGTGAAGATCGACCGCGACTTCACCGCCAGCCTGCCGCATAGCCACCGCGCCCGGGCGGCGGTGCGCAATATCGTCCGCATCGCCCATGCCGGCGGCATGACGGTGACGGCAGAGGGCGTGGCCGATGCGCGGCTCTGGCGCGCGGTCGCCGCCTTGGGCGTGGACAATGCCCAGGGCTGGGCGGTGGCGCGGCCGCTGCCGGCGCCGGCGCTGGCAAGCTGGCTGTCCTCCTGGTCGAGCGTGGCGCGGCGGTGAGCGCCGTGGGAGGGCGCCGCCCTCCCACACCCACCCACCAGGAAACTGAGAGTTTCCTGGACCTTCCGCGTGAGGGCGAAGCCCCTCGATCAGTTGCCGTAGGCTTGCCGGTATAGCGCCATGATCTCGGCGGCATCCGGCACACGCGGGTTGTTGGCCGGGCTGCCGCTGGCCAATGCCTGCTCGGCCATCAGCGGCAGCAGCCGCGCCCATTCGGCGGCGGAGATGCCATGCGCCGCGGGGGTCGGCACCCGCAACTCCTCGTTCAGGGCGCGCAACTCGGCCAGCAGGGCCTCGCCGGCGCGGGTGTCGTTCTGCCCCTCCCCGATCAGCCCCATGACCCGCGCGGCCTCGGCATAGCGGGCGCTGGCGGCGTCGAGGCCGAAGGCGGTGACCGCCGGCAGCAGCATGGCATTGGACAGCCCGTGCGGGACGTGGAAATGCGCCCCGATCGGCCGGCTCATGCCATGCACCAGCGCCACCGAGGCAT
>Ga0255334_1000999_pt1 | contig 15546 bp, 14 predicted proteins | sample EtOH5_35cm_T3_12_FD_202080 | JGI IMG/M metagenome (GOLD analysis project Ga0255334, IMG submission 202080) | Sandy soil microbial communities from University of British Columbia, Vancouver, Canada - EtOH5_35cm_T3_129 | ecosystem: Engineered > Artificial ecosystem > Sand microcosm > Unclassified ...
TCGACGAAGTCGACTCCATCCTCATCGACGAAGCCCGTACCCCGCTGATCATTTCCGGTCAGGCCGAGGACAGCTCCAAGCTGTACATCGAGATCAACAAACTGATCCCGCAGCTTGAGTTGCACATCGAAGAAGTTGAAGGCGAAGTCACCAAGGCCGGCCACTACACCGTCGACGAGAAGACCCGTCAGGTCGAGCTCAACGAAGCCGGTCACCAGTTCATCGAAGACATGCTGACCCGCGTTGGCCTGCTGGCTGAAGGCGAGAGCCTGTACTCGGCGCACAACCTCGGTCTGCTGACTCACGTTTATGCCGGTCTGCGCGCTCACAAACTGTTCAATCGCAACATCGAATACATTGTGCAGGACGGTCAGGTTGTCCTGGTCGACGAACACACCGGTCGCACCATGCCGGGTCGCCGTCTGTCCGAAGGCCTGCACCAGGCCATCGAAGCCAAGGAAGGGCTGAACATTCAGGCCGAAAGCCAGACCCTGGCCTCGACCACGTTCCAGAACTACTTCCGTCTGTACAACAAGCTGTCCGGCATGACCGGTACCGCTGACACCGAAGCGTTCGAATTCCACCAGATCTACGGTCTGTCGGTGATGGTTATCCCGCCGAACAAACCGCTGGCGCGTAAAGACTACAACGACCTGGTGTTCCTGACCGCCGAAGAGAAATACGCGGCGATCATCAACGACATCAAGGAATGCATGACCCAGGGCCGTCCGGTGCTGGTGGGTACTGCAACCATTGAAACGTCGGAACACATGTCCAGCCTGCTCGTGAAAGAAGGCATCGAACACAAGGTTCTGAACGCCAAGTTCCACGAAAAAGAAGCCGAGATCATTGCCCAGGCCGGTCGCCCAGGCGCACTGACCATCGCCACCAACATGGCCGGTCGTGGTACCGACATTCTGTTGGGCGGCAACTGGGAAGTGGAAGTGGCCTCGCTGGAAGAGCCAACCCCTGAGCAAATTGCCCAGATCAAGGCCGACTGGCAGAAACGTCACCAGCAAGTGCTCGAGTCGGGCGGTTTGCAGGTGATTGCTTCCGAGCGTCACGAATCGCGCCGTATCGACAACCAGCTGCGTGGTCGTGCCGGTCGTCAGGGTGACGCCGGTTCCAGCCGTTTCTACCTGTCGCTGGAAGACAGCCTGATGCGCATCTTCGCCTCTGATCGGGTGAAGAACTTCATGAAGGCCCTGGGCATGCAGCCTGGCGAGGCGATCGAGCACCGCATGGTGACCAACGCCATCGAGAAGGCTCAGCGCAAGGTTGAAGGCCGCAACTTCGACATTCGCAAGCAACTGCTCGAGTTCGACGACGTCAACAACGAACAACGTAAAGTGATCTATCACATGCGTAACAGTTTGTTGGCCGCCGACAACATCGGTGAAACCATCGCCGACTTCCGTCAGGACGTGCTCAACGCCACCGTCAGCGCACACATTCCACCGCAATCGCTGCCTGAGCAGTGGGACGTGGCCGGTCTGGAAGCGGCGTTGCAGAGCGACTTCGGTGTGGCGCTGCCGATCCAGAAATGGCTCGACGAAGACGATCACCTGTACGAAGAAACCCTGCGCGAGAAGCTCATGACCGAGCTACTGGCCGCGTACAACGAGAAAGAAGAGCAGGCGAGCGCCGAAGCGCTGCGCAGCTTCGAGAAGCAAATCGTTCTGCGTGTGCTCGACGACCTGTGGAAAGACCACCTGTCGACCATGGATCACCTGCGTCACGGCATTCACTTGCGTGGTTATGCACAGAAGAACCCGAAGCAAGAGTACAAGCGCGAGTCCTTCACGCTGTTCTCCGAGCTGCTGGATTCGATCAAGCGCGACTCGATCCGTGTGCTGTCCCACGTTCAGGTTCGCCGCGAAGATCCGATCGAAGAAGAGCAACGCCTGCGTCAGGAAGCCGAAGCGCTGGCTGCGCGCATGCAGTTCCAGCACGACGAAGCACCGGGGCTTGAGCAACCGGAACTGCTGGGTGAAGAGGTCGATGTCGCCCTTGCCGCCGCGCCGGTACGCAATGAACAGAAGCTGGGCCGCAACGAACTTTGCTACTGCGGTTCGGGCAAGAAGTTCAAGCATTGCCACGGGCAGATCCAGTAAAACCCGTTTCATACGCTGAAATACCCGCGCCGCGACCGGCTTATGCCGTCGCGGCGTTTTGCCATTCAAACCACCGTTCTTCCTGAAAGCGGTGCTGACATCATTTATTAAGGAGCGCATTCATGGCTGTTGGTCTTGGTCCGTTGCCAACGTTGCACCCGGTTGCCGGTTTTGAACTCGGTATCGCCTCGGCTGGCATCAAGCGCCCTGGGCGCAAGGATGTTGTGGTCATGCGCTGTGCCGAAGGTTCCACGGTCGCTGGCGTGTTCACCCTGAACGCCTTTTGCGCGGCTCCCGTGATCCTGGCCAAGCAGCGTGTGCAAGGTCCGGTGCGTTACCTGTTGACCAATACTGGCAATGCCAACGCCGGCACTGGCGAACCCGGCCTTGCCGCCGCCGAGCGCACGTGCGCCAAACTGGCTGAGCTGACCGGCGTCGACGCCAGCCTGGTGCTGCCGTACTCCACTGGTGTGATCGGCGAGCCGCTGCCGGTCGAGAAAATCGAAGGGGCCCTGCAAGCCGCCCTCGACGACCTGTCGGTCAACAACTGGGAAGCTGCCGCCACCGGCATCATGACCACCGACACCCTGCCCAAAGGTGCCAGCCGCCAGTTCCAGCATGACGGCGTGACTATCACTGTCACCGGTATCAGCAAAGGCGCGGGCATGATCCGCCCGAACATGGCGACCATGCTCGGCTACATCGCCACCGACGCCAAAGTCTCCCGCGACGTGCTGCAAAACCTGCTGCTGGACGGTGCCAACAAGTCGTTCAACCGCATCACCATCGACGGCGACACGTCGACCAACGACTGCTGCATGCTGATCGCCACTGGTCAGGCAGCACTGCCGGAAATCACTGAAGCCAGCGGTGATTTGTTCGCCAAGCTGAAACAGGCGGTGTTCGAAGTGTGCATGGACGTGGCCCAGGCCATCGTTCGTGACGGCGAAGGCGCGACCAAGTTTGTGACCGTTGAAGTCAACGGTGGCGGCAATCACCAGGAATGCCTGGACGTCGGTTACACCGTGGCTCACTCGCCGCTGATCAAGACCGCACTGTTCGCCTCCGACCCGAACTGGGGCCGCATTCTGGCCGCCGTGGGCCGTGCCGGCGTACCGAATCTGGACGTGAGCAAGATCGACGTGTTCCTCGGTGAAGTGTGTATCGCCAGCCATGGCGCTCGTGCATCGACCTACACCGAAGCCCAGGGCGCGGCCGTGATGCAGCAGGAAGAAATCACGATCCGTATCGAGCTGGGTCGCGGTGATTGCAGCGAAACCATCTGGACCACCGACCTGTCCCACGAATACGTGAAAATCAACGCCGAATACCGCACGTAACCAACCGTTAGACCGAGTCGCTGCATTCGCGAGCAGGCTCGCTCCCACAGGGATCTTCAGTGGACACAGGTTTTGTGTACAGCAGGATCAAATGTGGGAGCGAGCCTGCTCGCGAAGCGGTCTGTCAGTCACTGCATAGACTGGCTTGTTCCCTCCATCAAAAGGTCCCGAACATGAGCCTTCACCTGATCATCGGCGACAAACTGCATTCCTCCTGGTCCCTGCGTGCCGCTTTGGCCCTCGATCTGGCCGGCGCCCCCTACACCGAAGAACTGATCAAGCTGAACCAGCCGGATACGCGTGAGCGCCTGCTCAAGCACTCGCCGGCCGGCAAAGTCCCGTTGCTGAAAACCGAACACGGCACCATCGCCGACTCCCTGGCGATTGCCGAGTATCTGGCAGAGCAGTTCCCCGGCGCTGGCCTCTGGCCCGAAGACACCGCTGCCCGCGCGCAGGCGCGTTCGGCGTGCGCGCAGATGCACAGCGGTTTCTTCGCCATGCGCGGCAACATGCCATTCGACTTGAGTCACGACGCTGCGCTGTCGCCGACACCGGATGACGTCCAGGCCGACATCGAGCGTATGTTGGCGTTGTGGGCCGAGTGCCGCGCCGTCGCCACCGAAACCGGTCCGTACCTGTTTGGCAGCGCGACCCTGGCGGATGCCTTCTTCGCCCCGATCGCCGTGCGCCTGCGCACCTATCAGGTGAGACTGCCCGCAGCGGACGCGGCCTACGTCGACACCCTCTATCAATGGCCGGCCTTCAAGGCTTGGCAGAAGGCGGGACTGGAGGAAATAGAACGGTGAAACGAGTCCACGTAGCTGCCGCTGTTATCCGTGATGGCAGTGGCAAGATCCTCATTGCCCGCCGTGCCGACACCCAGCACCAGGGTGGCCTGTGGGAATTCCCTGGTGGCAAGGTCGAGGTCGACGAATCCGTCGAAACCGCCCTGGCTCGCGAGCTCCTTGAAGAGCTGGGCATCGTGGTCAACGCGGCTCGCCCGCTGATCAAGGTCCGACACGATTACCCGGACAAGCAAGTGTTGCTGGACGTTTGGGAAGTGTCGGCCTTTACCGGCGAACCGCACGGTGCCGAAGGCCAGCCGTTGGAATGGGTCGCGCCCCGGGATCTGCTGAACTACGAGTTCCCGGCGGCCAACCAGCCGATTGTCGCGGCTGCACGGTTACCCGCGCAGTATTTGATTACCCCGGAAGACCTGGAAACCCCGGCCTTGCTGCGCGGTATTCAAAAAGCCATTGCCGGCGGCATCAAGCTGATCCAGTTGCGAGCACCCAACGGCTACGATCCGAAGTACCGTGACCTGGCGGTGGACGCGGCGGGGCTGTGTGCGGGCAAGGCGCAGTTGATGATCAAGGGACCGTTCGAGTGGTTGGGAGATTTCCCGTCTGCCGGTTGGCACATCACCTCCGCGCAGTTGCGCAAATACGCGGCGGCTGGCCGCCCGTTACCGGCGTCGCGCTGGCTGGCGGCGTCCTGCCATAACGCTGAAGAGCTGGCGTTGGCCGAGCAGATGGGCGTTGATTTTGTGACCCTGTCACCGGTGCAACCGACCCTGACTCATCCGGGGGCTCAGCCGCTGGGTTGGGAGCAGGCTTGCGCGTTGATCGAAGGTTTCAGCAAGCCGGTGTTCTTGCTCGGCGGTGTTGGCCCGGCGGATCTTCAGAAAGCCTGGGAAGCGGGCGCACAGGGTGCGGCGGGGATCCGGGCGTTTTGGCCTGATTCTTTGGTGTAGCGGCTGGCCTCTTCGCGAGCAGGCTCGCTCCCACATTGGATCGCATTTCTTCAGGAAGAACTCGGTCAACTGTGGGAGTGAGCCTGCTCGCGATGGCGTCCTGACAGGCGCTGGTTAACCCTGAGGTTTCACCGCCGGTTGCCACAAAATCTCGGCAATCCCTTGCCGCTTGGCAATCAACCGCGCCACCACAAACAACAGGTCCGACAACCGATTGATATACGCCAACCCAACCCCGGCCAACGGTTCGACTGCATTCAAATGCTGACACCGCCGCTCGGCACTGCGCGCCAGGCATCTGCACACATGCGCCTGGGCAATCAACGCCGAGCCACCTGGCAGAATGAAATTCTCCAGCGGCCCCAGTTCTTCATTCCACACATCGATCGCGGCTTCCAGTCGTTCGACTTCTGCCGTGTTCAGTGCCTGATACACCGGCATCGCCAGCTCGCCGCCCAGATCAAACAACCGATGCTGACAAGGCGCTAAAACCTCTATCACTTCGTTCAAGCCTGGATACTCACCAGTTTCCGCCGCCAACCCGGCCAATAGCACACCCACCTGACTGTTCAGCGTATCGACCTCGCCAATGGCTTCGATCCGCGGATGGTCCTTAGGCACGCGGCGGCCGTCACCCAGCCCGGTTTCGCCTTTGTCGCCGGTGCGGGTGTAAATCTTCGACAAGCGAAAGCCCATGGTTACCTCGATAGCTGATTGAGTTCTTGAGAGGCGAGCGGGGTGCCCGCCAAGGGCAGGCGCAAGGTGAAACACGTGCCTTGGCCCAGGGTCGATTGCACTTCCATCTGACCCTTGTGGTTGTTGGTAATGATGAAATACGAGACCGACAGGCCAAGGCCGGTGCCCTGACCGATTTCCTTGGTGGTGAAGAATGGTTCGAAGGTGCGTTTGCGCACGTTCTCGCTCATGCCGATGCCGTTGTCCTCCACCTGGATTTCCGCCCACGGCGGGTTCAGCTTGGTGCGCAGAATGATCCGTCCCGGCTCGCGGTCGTCTTCACGTTGGTGAATTGCCTGTGCGGCGTTTTTCAACAGATTGAGCAGCACTTGCTCCAGTTCGTTCGCGGTCCCGGGCACCGGGCCCAACGCTGGATCGAACTGGCGAATGATCGCCTGGCCCTTGAAGTCGAAACCGATCGCCAGGTCGAAGTCGTTGCCGGCGATTTCCACTGCCTGATCGATCAGCGCCGGCAGGTCGCACGGGGCCATTTGCCGGTTACTGCGGCGGCTGAAGCTGAGCATGTGGGTGACGATTTTCGCTGCCCGGGCACCCGCCTGTTGAATGCCGTCGAGCAACTGCGGCACTTCGCGCGCTTGCAGGTATTTGTTGACCGTTTCCAGCGCGATCCCGATTTGCTCGGCTTGTTCGAGGTTCTTCGGCAGATCAGGCGAAAGGCGTCGGCGAATGTTTTGCACGTTGTGCAGGATCGCGCCTAACGGGTTGTTGATCTCGTGAGCCATGCCCGCGGCAAGGCCACCGACCGAGAGCATTTTTTCCGACTGCACCATCATTTCCTCCAGCGACAGGCGCTGGGTGATGTCATCGATCCGGATCACCACACCACGCCCGGCACCGCCCATCAGCGGGTAGAAGGTCAGGGCGTAGTGCTTGGGTTCGTCGTCCTTGAGCCACGTCACCCGTTCAATCTTGGCCACCGTGTGCTGCTCGACGGTTTGCTTGAGTTGCGGCAGAAACGGCTTGAGCGGTTCAAAGGCCAGGAAGATCGGCTGGTTCAAGGCTTCGTCGAGGCGCGTGCCGGAGAGGGCGCTGGCCTCCTGATTCCACTGCGTCACGTAGAGTTGTTCATCAAGGGCGATAAGCGCCGAGGGCATGGAATCGATGATGCTGTTGAGGTAGTTCTGGAAACCGGTGAGCTTCTTCTCGATCTTGCTGCGCACCTGAACTTCGAGTTCCAGTTTGCGATTGGTATGGCGGGTTTCTTCGGCCAGGCCCTGAGCCTGGTCATACGCCGCCTGGGAATCGTCCCGGGCCCGCTTGAGTTGCTGCTCCCGGGCTTCGATCCGCGAGAGCATGGTGTTGAACGCCTCGGCGAGGCTGCCGATTTCGTCATGGTTACCGCGGGAGGCGCGCAGGGCGTAGTTCTCTTCCCGGGTCACTTGCCGGGACAGCTCTTCGAGCTGATGAATTGGCCGGGTGATCAGGCGTTTGATTTGTCGGGCAATCACCAGCCACAACAGCACACTGAAGATCAGAATCCCGAGACTGGCGGTCAGGGTCCCGGTGTAGAACGCCATTGGCAGTTCGCTGCTGGCGACCAGTAACAGGTGGCCAGGTGCGGTGCCGGGGCGGGGCAGGGTGATGATTTGATTGCTGCGAAACTCGGTAACTTGCCAGGATTCAATGTGCCGGTAATGCGTTGGCAGGCTCAGATGCTCTCCATGCTGCAACTGCGCCAGACGCTCGCCCTTGCCGTCATAAAGGGCCGCCGCGCGCAGTGGTGAATAGCTGTTGAGTTCATTGAGCAGGCGTTCGGCGCTTTGCGGTGACTGCAAGGCTTCGGACACCAGGCTGGGGTTGGACACCAGGCGGCCGATGGTCTGCAAGGCCTGAGGTGCCATGCTTTCCTGGGAGATGTAGTACGCGGCGCTGATAAAGGTCAGGTTGGCGACCAGCAGGACGGTGGTCAACAGCACCAGCAGGGCGGCCAGCAATTTCTGGCCGACCGGAAGGTTTTCAAGGCGCTGGCGCAATGGCATCAGGTTTATCGCTGAAAAGGAACAAGTGGCCAGCGTAGCCGCTGCTCAGTCGCTGGGCAATCCAAGGCTGTGCAGATGGGTGATCAACCTTTGTTCAAGTTGATTGAGGTGCGGCAGGTTCAACTGATGCCTCGCGGCGACTTTGCAGGCGTGACCCAATAGATAGCTGATTTCGGTGCGGCGCTGGTTCGCGACGTCCTGGTACATCGAAGAGTAGTTGGCGGCGGTCGCGTGAATCACCCGTTCGACTTCCTGTTGAAGGTCCTCGGCCGCTGCTGGCTGACCGCACCGCTCAAGCAACTCGGTCAATTCGCCGCAAAGGGTGGCGACTTCGCAGCGGTGTTCCTGTAAACCGCCATTGCGGCAATTGTGCAGGACGGTCAGCGGATTGATCGCACAGTTGAGTGCCAGTTTTCGCCATAGCCGGGTCAGAATATCGGTGCTCCACTCGTGGGGAATACCGGCGGCGCTCACGTCATCCAGCCAGATCGGCGCCACGGGATGCCCGGCATCCCCCAGCCAGGTGTAACCGTGGCCGGCGAATACCACGCGCCAGTCGCCATCGCGAAAGGCACCTTCGGTGCTCGACGCACAAATGCAGCGCGCCTGCGGCACCTGTGTGGCGACAGCGTCCTGGCTGCCAAGGCCGTTCTGCAACAGGATCAGCTCGGCGTCGGGGGCCAGGCGCGGTGCCAGTTGGGCCACGGCTTTCTCGGCATCGTAGGCTTTACAGGCCACCAGCAGGCGGTTGATCGGTTCATTGTTGTCGGGTGTCTCGGCGGGCACCGGGTAGCACTTCGCTTCACCGTGTTCGACCAGCGTCAACCCACCCGCCGCCTCATACGCCGCTAAGCGTGCAGCGTCCCGCACGATCAGCTTGACCGGCACACCGGCTCGCGCCAGCCGAGTGGCCCATAAGGTGCCAAGGCTACCGGCGCCCAGAACATGCCAGGTGGTGGGCATCAGCTTTTTGCTCTGTTTATCGCGCGCATGGGAGGCTCGCAGTGAATGATGGGAAAGACCCGTTATAATCAGCGCGGATTTTAACCGCAAGCCAGGCGTGCTCCATCGTGATCGAGCATGCCCTTTTATTGGAGAGATTACATGCCGTCGTTCGACGTGGTATCCGAACTGGACAAACACGAAGTCACCAACGCGGTCGAGAACGCCGTCAAGGAACTCGATCGTCGTTATGACCTGAAAGGCAAAGGCACCTTCGAGTTCAAGGAAAAGGACCTGACCGTCAACCTGACCGCTGAAGCCGATTTCCAGCTCGAAGCGATGATTGAGATCCTCAAGCTGGCCCTGGTCAAGCGCAAAATCGACGTGCAGTGCCTTGAAGTCAAGGATGCCTATGCGTCGGGCAAGCTGATGAAGCAGGAAGCGGTCCTCAAGGAAGGCATCGACAAAGAGCTGGCGAAGAAAATCGTCGCTCATGTCAAAGACGCCAAGCTCAAGGTTCAGGCTGCCATTCAGGGTGAGCAAGTGCGCATTACCGGCAAGAAACGTGATGACTTGCAGGAAGCCATCGCGGCCCTGCGCGCCAAGACGTTCGACATGCCGCTGCAGTTCAACAACTTCCGCGACTGACTTTCAAGCGGGAACCTGTGGGAGCGGGCTTGCTCGCGAAAGCGGTGTGTCATTCAACAGTAATGTCGACTGATACGCCCTCTTCGCGAGCAAGCCCGCTCCCACCCCGATTGTGCTTAACCCAGGAGAATGTAGATGGATTTGAATGCTGAAGTGGACAACCTGGTCAAGGCATCCCAAGCCTGGATTCCAATGATCATGGAATACGGCAGCCGTGTGCTGTTGGCGGTGATTACCCTGGCTGTCGGCTGGTGGCTGATCAACAAGGTCACGCAAAAGCTTGGCGGCCTGCTGGCGTTGCGTAATGCCGACCTGGCACTGCAAGGTTTCATCAGCAGCCTGGCGAACATCATCCTCAAGGTTCTGCTGATCGTCAGCGTTGCCTCGATGATCGGCGTGGAAACCACATCCTTCGTCGCAGCCATCGGTGCTGCCGGCCTGGCCATCGGTCTGGCCTTGCAGGGCAGCCTGGCGAACTTCGCCGGTGGTGTGCTGATTCTGTTGTTCCGCCCGTTCCGCATTGGTGACTGGATCGAAGCCCAAGGTGTTGCCGGCACTGTCGACAGCATTCAGATCTTCCACACCGTGCTGCGTACCGGCGATAACAAAACCATCATCGTGCCTAACGGCAACCTGTCGAACGGCATCATCACCAACACTAACCGTCAACCGACGCGCAAAGTTGTGTTTGATGTGGGCGTTGATTACGAAGCGGATCTGCAGAAGGCTCGTCATGTGTTGCTGGACCTGGCCAAAGATGAGCGTGTTTTGGCTGATCCGGCACCTCAGGCAGTGATTTCTACCCTGGGCGACAGTTCGATTACTGTTTCCCTGCGAGTGTGGGTGAAGACTGCGGATTATTGGGATGTGATGTTCATGTTTAACGAACAGTCCCGTGATCGTTTGAAAACGGCTGGTATCGATATCCCGTTTCCACAGCGGGTGATTCGAGTGGTTCAGGAATCTGCGGTGCAGTAAGCAACAAAAAAGGCCCATCCGAAGATGGGCCTTTTTTTTATTGCTTGCGAACTAACTTTCGGTAATTACAGAACCGACAGCGGGTAGTCAATGATCAGACGGAACTCGTCGATGTTACCTTCAAACGCGTCGTCATGGTTGGCGCGATGCCATGCTTGACGAACACGGAAGGACAGATCCTTGGCCGGGCCGGTTTGAACGACGTACTTGGCTTCGACGTTGGTTTCGTGGTGTTTGCCATCTGCACCGTACATGCCGGTATAGGCACCGTCTGTTGGCGCGTTGGTGCCGTCGATGTCCCAACCTTTCACGTAACGGGTCATGAAGCTCAGACCAGGTACGCCGTATTCGGCCATTTTCAGGTCATAACGGACTTGTACCGATTTCTCGCCAGGGGCGTTGAAGTCAGAGTACTGGATGGAGTTGGCGAGGAAGATCGAGTCGCCACCGCGGTTGTTTTTACCCACGCCGATATAGTCGAACGGAGTATCGCCATTCACTTTCTGGAAGCCCAGGGTGACGGTGTGCGCTTTCAGGAACGAGTAAGCAGCGGCCAGCGAGTAGGCGGTGTTGCTGATTTCGCCCGCTTTAGAGTTACCGGTGTCCTTGGTGTTGTAGATGTTACCGTCGAAGTTGATCGAGTTGTCGCCACCCAGTGCGAGGGTGTAGTTCGCGTTGGCGTAGTACTGGTTCCAGATGTCTTCGAGCTTGGCGCCATAGAGCGACACGCTCAGGTCTGGGGTAATGCCGTACTTGCCACCGACGTAGTCGATCGAGTTGGCAGCTAAGCCATTGCCTTGGTTCGCGTAGGTCGCCCACAGATCGCCGTCACGGGCGTTGCTGTCCTGGCTGGTCGCCGAAGTGAAGTGGCCGCCTTCGAGGTCAAGGTCTTTGACTTCGCTGCTCTGCAGCTGGATGCCGGTGGCAGTTTGGTGAAGGATGCGGGAGCCGCCAACAGCGAACACTGGGGCAGTGCTTGGCTGCATGTCGCCGATTTTCAGCTCGGTCTTGGAGATGCGGAACTTGGCGGCAGCGCCGGCCTTGCCCTGGCTGTTGTTAACTTCGCCATCAGAGTCCACGGACATGTTGCCGGTACCGGCATATTTGTCGGAACCGTCCAGTTTAATGGCCAGTTGACCCCAAGCTTCAACACCGACACCGATCAGACCTTGAGTGTAGCCAGAGCTGAACATGCCCTGGATGCCCTGGGTCCAGTCTTTGTCGTCGGTTGCGCCGTCTTTCTTGTTACGGTTGTAGTAGTAGTTGCGAACTAGCAAGTCGAGCTTGCTGTCTTCAACAAAACCTTTGGCTTCTGCCTGGTCGCTTACGAAAGGTGCGGCTACTGCCAACTGAGTACTGGCTGCTGCTGCAACTGCCAGTGCGATCATGCTCCACTTCATCACGCGCATCGTGATTTGCTCCTTTGGTTTTAGAAGAGTACTGCCGTCCCACCTGATTTATTATCTGGGCGGCTCTTTCTTTTTGTGTCGGCGCAAACTTATATCACGCCGACCATGTTGGCGATACTTGCGTATCTAACCTTTCAGCTTCTTTACGACCCTGTCGCAAACGGCTTGGTAGATGTCGCAAATTTACAGCCCCGACGCAAGCGGACTGACAACTTTTAGCGTTGTTTTCCAGGGCCTGAGCATCGGTAAAAAGAGTCCCTGGTGAAACGCTTGAATCTCCATCGGGCAACCCTGCCACTGTTTTTATTTGCCTTAAGGCTTCCACTTCCAGCGGACGCTTTAGAGGCGATGTGGGTGTGAATGCAACAAGCGTGCACAAATCAGAATCCTGCTGGTTTTTTTTCTGAAAGCCTGCCTGTCGCTGTAAAAACCTCATAAAACCGGGGTGTTCAAGCACGTTTTGTTCGGGCTTGACGCCATGGTTTGCATCGTGTTGTACCCTTGTGGCCGACTGCGTGACAACCCAAAACGTTACCGGTTCACCCCACCAGTGAGTAAATGGCGGATGCCTGACCGACTCAGCGTAGACGCACTGTGCGGTTTTGGTGCAAAAAATTTTAATCGCTGTACTGAATTCATACAATGCGGCCGTCTGCCAAATTCGAACGCGTCGTTGTTTATCAGTCAGTTCGGCGTTTTTTGTGTGGCTGCTGGTTCTGTAATGGTGCGGCCTGAGCGAAAATGACTCATGTCGGGGCGCGTGACCGGTCGTTTGTAGTTTCTCGGGTTGGCTTTGACCATGGTTGATCGTGAAGCCAGCGGCGTTCGCAGGTATGCTGCCGTCCTGTCGCTTGGTGCGCCGTCTCTCGAGATGGACGCTAAGCTGAAATTGATGACCAGGCGGGAGTGCGCGCAGTGTTCGCTTTAGATCCACGACTTCAACAAGACACGTTACCGATTGGGGATTTCCCACTGTGCCGGTTGCTGCTGTCCAATGATTCGAACTACCCCTGGTTCATTCTGGTGCCACGTCGCGAGGATATCAGTGAGATATTTCAGTTGAGTGTCGCAGATCAACAGCAGCTCTGGCAGGAAACGTCCGCACTGGCGGAAATGCTCAAGGACTCGTTCGACGCGGACAAATTGAATGTCGCGGCCCTGGGTAACGTCGTCAGTCAGTTGCACATGCATGTGATTGTGCGCAAGCGTGAGGACGCCGCCTGGCCAGCGCCGGTCTGGGGTAAACACCCAGCCAAGCCTTATGGTCCAGAGCAGATCGCGTTGATTCGCGAGCGGTTGCGCCTGGTATTGACCGATGATTTTACGTTTCTGGAGGGTTGAATCATGAGCCTGGAAGCACGCGTTACCGATCTGGAGAGCCAGCTGGCGTTTCAGGATGACACCATCCAGGCATTGAGTGATGTGCTGGCGACGCAGCAGCGTGCGGTTGAGCGCCTGCAACTGCAAATGGCCGCCTTGCTCAAACGGCAAGAGGAAATGGCCGGTCAGTTCGAGACGTTTGAAGAAGAAGCGCCACCGCCGCATTACTGAGTGTGATCAACTGACGGGCAATAAAAAACCGCGAACAGCCAGGCTGTTCGCGGTTTTTTTTAGCCTTGAATCAGCGACGCGGCAGTGCGGCGATCACATCTTCGGCTTGCAGGCCCTTGTCACGGTTCATGACAGAGAACTCCACACGCTGGCCTTCGACCAGGACGCGGTGACCTTCGCCACGAATGGCCCGGAAATGCACGAAAATATCATCGCCGGAATCACGGGAAATAAAGCCGAAGCCTTTGGATGTGTTGAACCACTTTACGGTACCGGTATCGCGGTTGCTCATGTCATAGCTTGGCGAGGCGGCGGCCGGTGAAGATTTGTAGAAGCTGATGGCCAGGTGCAGAAGAACGGCAATCAGGGCCGCGACCAGGCTGAACAGAACAGCAGGTTGACCGGCAATGACAGGCATCGGCGCGATCAGCGTCAGGGTTTGCAGGACGACGGCCAGAACCAGCAGGGCGCTGACCAGGTTTTGCAATTGATGACGCGGGCCTTTGTTCCAGTAAGGGATAACAGGAGCGAGGGTGAGGTTGAGCAGGCCGAAAAAGGCCAGGTACAACGCATCAGGTTGTTGCAGGTAAGGTACGGCTTCGGATCGCAGGCTAGGGATGAAGGACAGCAGCAAGGCTGCTGCGCCCATTAGCAGGTGGACAATTTTCAACATTTTGAGTAACTCACGTTAAGACGGATCACAAGGAAGAGCTGAGTGAGCACGGTTCGCTTCAGAACAATAGGAGGCGTTGGACACGTACCCGGCATCAGCCTATGCGCAGCCCCCGGAAAATAGGCGGTAGCGACACACTGCCTATTTAACAGCAAAGCCTGCAGCTACTCAAATCAGGCAGTCCAGCGGTGCTCTGAGAGTCGATTTGTCGCAAATAACGTTCGTTGGCGTTATTTGCGTTCGACCTCTTGTCTCTTTAAACCCATTTCGCGCTAGTCAAATGGCGTCTGACTATGTAGGAAAACGTCCGGCCTAGGACGGTCTCCATGATCGCTCTTCAATTGTTGGCTTCTCCTACGTTGATGGTCATAAAGTCATCTGGATATACCTTTGCGCCTGCGCTTCTATAGGGCAACAGATATTGCTCTTAAAGAAGGCAAGGACGGCTAAGGAGTGTCAACGAAATGGATGACGAAGACAGGAGAAACGAGGGGAGGGTCGGTCCGGTCAAGGAGATAAGGATTGATCCATTCGTCAGCGAATTTGATATGGGTCTGGCCCAGCCTTTATCCCGATCAGTGCGCTTGAATGGTTTTGCCACCTGCTTGCGACTTGAACAGGTGTACTGGGATATTTTGAATGATATGGCCAAGATCAACTGCTGTACCGTCAGTGCGCTGTTGTCCCATGTGGACCGCGAGGTGCATTTGCGTCACGGCGGGGTCAAGAACTTCACCGGGCTGGTGCGGGTTGTGTGCGTCGTGCACAGCCTGAAGGAAGGCGGCTGCGTCGCCATGCCTTAACCACAGGGGTGGAACGGGTAGAGTGTCGGTCTGTGCAGTCTTACGGCTGCACAGGCTGCATTTAATGGATATAATCCCGCTCTTTGCCGCAAAACCCAGCGTGTGCGGTAGCAATCTGATCGCCGAGACAACCCCCATGCCGATGTACGACTATCAATGTGCTTCCTGTGGTCATCAGTTGGAAGCCATTCAAAAGATCAGCGCAGCACCGCTGGTCGACTGCCCTGCCTGCCAGGCGCCAGAGCTTAAGAAGATGCTGTCCATGCCGGGCTTCCGCCTTAGCGGCACCGGCTGGTACGAAACCGATTTCAAGACCGGTTCCAAGAAGAATCTGGCCGGCGGCGACAAAGCTGACTAGGGTCTTGAACCTGAGTTGAACGACACGTGCGAGCTCTTGCATCATCTGGCGCCTTTCTTAAGGGCGGGGCTGTTGCAGGATCTCCAACCGAATTTCGAATTACGAGAAGCGAAACCACGACCATGATGCGCAGCCATTATTGCGGCCAACTGAACGAAAGCCTGGAAGGCCAGGAAATTACCCTTTGCGGATGGGTTCACCGTCGCCGTGACCACGGTGGGGTGATTTTCCTCGATATCCGT
>Ga0255334_1001000_pt1 | contig 15535 bp, 21 predicted proteins | sample EtOH5_35cm_T3_12_FD_202080 | JGI IMG/M metagenome (GOLD analysis project Ga0255334, IMG submission 202080) | Sandy soil microbial communities from University of British Columbia, Vancouver, Canada - EtOH5_35cm_T3_129 | ecosystem: Engineered > Artificial ecosystem > Sand microcosm > Unclassified ...
ACGCCATGTTTTCCGCAACCGCCTGGTAGATCAGGGACTCGACATAGCGGACCAATAGCTCGTCGATGACGCTCTGCGCATCGGGCTCATAGATGTAGTCCCAGCCGTGTTCCGTCTTCTCGGCATGCATCTGCTCGGAGGACAGGGGCAGCAACTGCTCCACCACCGACTCCTGCTTCATGGTGTTGACGAACTTGGTGTAGCTCAGATACACCGCGTTGACCTTGCCCTCGGCATAAGCATCGAGCAGCACCTTCACCGGGCCAATCAGCTTGTCCAGATGCGGTGTGTCGCCAAGACCCGTCACATGCGATACCACCTTGGCACCCACACGGTTCAGGAAACCCAAACCCTTGTTGCCAATGGCCACGGCCTCGGTGGACACACCAGCGCCCTGCAGTTCACGCAACTTGGTCGTCACGGCGCGCAACACGTTGGTGTTCATGCCGCCGCACAGACCCTTGTCCGTCGTGACCACGATCACGCCAGCCACCTTGGCTTCGTTCACCTTCATGAACGGGTGCACATATTCGGGGTTGGCATGACCGAGGTTGGCTGCGATGTTGCGGATCTTTTCGCTGTAGGGGCGGGCTGCACGCATCCGTTCCTGCGCCTTGCGCATCTTGGATGCGGCCACCATTTCCATGGCTTTGGTGATCTTCTTGGTGTTTTCCACCGATTTGATCTTGCCGCGTATTTCCTTGCCTGCTGCCATAACTTAAACCCCCACGTTTGCCGCCATGGCGGCTGCTCTGCCCCCCCAGGGGGCGCGAGCTTGCTTGAAGCGGTTCTGCGCTGCGCTCATTTGGCCACTCGCCGGTTCAAGCGAACGACTTCTTGAACGCGCCCACGGCAGCGGTCAATTCGGCTTCAGCGTCCTTGTCCATGGCACGGTCCTTCTCCAGCTTGGCCAGCAAAGCGGCGTGGCTGGTCTTGAGGAACTGGTGCAGGCCATGTTCGAAGTCGAGCACCTTCTTGACGTCGATGTCGTCCAGGAAGCCCTTGTTCACAGCGAACAGCGTCGAGGCCATCAGCGAGATGGGCAGGGGGCTGTACTGTGCCTGCTTGAGCAATTCCGTCACGCGGGCGCCGCGTTCGAGCTGCTTGCGGGTGGCTTCGTCCAGATCGGAAGCGAACTGCGCGAACGCAGCCAGTTCACGATACTGCGCCAGATCGGTACGGATACCGCCAGACAGGTTCTTGATCAGCTTGGTCTGGGCGGCACCACCGACGCGCGACACCGAGATACCGGCGTTGATGGCGGGGCGGATACCGGCATTGAACAGGCTGGTTTCCAGGAAGATCTGGCCATCGGTGATCGAGATCACGTTGGTGGGCACGAAAGCGGACACGTCGCCGGCCTGCGTTTCGATGATGGGCAGCGCGGTCAGCGAACCGGTCTTGCCCTTCACGGCACCCTTGGTGAAAGCTTCGACGTAGTCGGCATTCACGCGGGCTGCGCGCTCAAGCAGGCGGCTGTGCAGATAGAACACGTCGCCGGGATAGGCTTCGCGGCCTGGCGGGCGGCGCAGCAGCAGCGACACCTGGCGGTAGGCCACGGCCTGCTTGGACAGGTCGTCATACACGATCAGGGCGTCTTCGCCACGGTCGCGGAAGTATTCGCCCATCGTGCAGCCCGAGTAGGCCGAGACGTACTGCATGGCAGCCGATTCGGAGGCCGATGCAGCCACCACGATCGTGTAGTCCATGGCACCGGCTTGTTCCAGTGCGCGCACCACGTTCTTGATCGACGAAGCCTTCTGACCGATGGCAACGTAGATACAGGTCACGCCCTGGCCCTTCTGGGCGATGATGGCGTCGATGGCCACTGCCGTCTTGCCGGTCTGGCGGTCACCAATGATCAGCTCGCGCTGACCGCGGCCTACAGGCACCATGGAGTCGATCGACTTCAGGCCGGTTTGCAGGGGTTGGTCCACCGACTTACGGGCGATCACGCCGGGAGCGACCTTTTCGATCACGTCGGTGAGCTTGGCATTGATGGGGCCCTTGCCGTCGATCGGCTGGCCCAGGGCATTCACCACGCGACCCACGAGTTCGGGACCCACGGGCACTTCCAGAATACGGCCCGTGCACTTGACGGTGTCGCCTTCGGAGATGTGCTCGTACTCGCCCAGAATCACGGCGCCGACGGAGTCGCGCTCGAGGTTCAGAGCCAGGCCGTAGGAAGGCTGACCGTCCTTGGTGGCGGGGAACTCCAGCATTTCGCCTTGCATCACGTCCGACAGGCCATGAACGCGCACGATACCGTCAGACACGGACACCACGGTGCCCTGGTTGCGGATGTCGCTGCTGGCGGCCAGCCCTTCAATGCGGCTCTTGATGAGTTCAGAAATTTCTGCGGGATTGAGTTGCATGACTCTTTCCTTCTTTCTTTGGTTCGCGAAGACCTCGCCGCATTACGCGGTGAGGACCGCTTTCATTTGTTCAAGACGGGCCTTGACCGAAGTGTCCAGCACCTCGTCACCCACCACTACGCGAATGCCACCGATCAGGGATTCGTCCTGCTGCACGGTGAGATTGAGCTTGCGGCCAAAGCGCTTTTCCAGCGCTGCACCGACGTCCGCCAATGCCGCGCCATCCATGGGGAAGGCGCTGTACACCACGGCGTCCGAAGATCCGTTGCGGCGATTCACGAGGGCACGAAATTGCTCAGCCACTTCGGGGAGTGCATTGAGACGCCCGTTGTCGATGACTGTGCGCAGGAAATTCTTCGCCATTTCGGGCAGCGCGGACCGCGCTACACCCGTAAGGACGTCAAACACCTGGTCTGCCGTCACCTTGGGGTTGTCCGCCAGCTGGCGCAACTGGGGGTTGGCGGCAATCGCCGCCAGTTCGTCCACCCAGGCAGCAGTGCTGCCCAGATCGACGCCCGCACCCGCTGTAGCGGCCTTGAACAAGGCATCGGCGTAAGGGCGTGCAATGGTGGCGAGTTCTGCCATGTTGTCCCCTTACAGCTCGGTCTTCAGGCGGTTGAGCAGGTCGGCATGGACGCCAGCGTTGACTTCCTTGCGGAGAATCTGCTCGGCACCCTTGACGGCCAGTGCTGCCACCTGCTCACGCAGGGATTCGCGGGCCTGCACCGTCTGCTGCTCGGCTTCGGCGCGCGCAGCAGCAACGATCTTGTTGCCTTCCTCGGTGGCACGGGCCTTGGCCTCTTCCACGATGGCCTGGGCACGACGATCGGCGTCCGCAAGACGCGAGGCCGTTTCGTTGCGCGCCTGTGACAGTTCCTTTTCCACGCGCTGGTTGGCAGCGGTCAGTTCGGATTTGGCACGGTCGGCAGCGGCGAGGCCATCGGCGATTTTCTGGGCTCGCTCATCCAGCGCCTTCGCGATCGGCGGCCACACGAATTTCATCGTGAACCACACCAAGATCAGGAAGACAATGGCCTGAACGAACAGGGTCGCATTGATACTCACGGCAACACCTTTCTAGAGTGGCGTTGAACGGGAATTACTTGGGCAGGTTGGCCAAGAACGTCGAAGCGAAGGGGTTGGCGAATGCGAACAGCAGAGCGATAGCCACACCGATCAGGAAAGCCGCATCGATCAGACCAGCCAAGATGAACATCTTGGTTTGCAGTTCGTTGATCAGTTCAGGCTGGCGAGCCGACGATTCGAGGAACTTGCCGCCCATCAGTGCAATACCGATGGAGGCACCGATAGCGCCGAGACCAACGATCAGACCACAAGCCAGAGCGACGAGACCGAGAATGTTTTCCATGATGACTCCTGAGTTAAAAAAGAAAGGTTAAGGAAAGAAACAACGAAAGGGAAAGCTTAGTGGGCGCTGTGCGCCTGACCGAGGTAGATCAATGCCAGCATCATGAAAATGAAGGCCTGCAGTGTGATCACCAGAATGTGGAACAGCGTCCAGATGGTGCCAGCAATCACATGGCCCACAGGAAGCAGCACGCCCGACAGCGACAGCGCAGCCGCACCACCCATCAGGGCGATCAGCATGAACACCAGTTCGCCGGCATACATGTTGCCGAACAACCGCATGCCATGCGACACGGTGTTGGCGACATATTCAATGATCTGCATCAGCAGGTTCACCACGCCCAGAATCAGGGCAAAGATGGGGTTCTTGCTGGTGCCGAACGGAGCGGACACGAGTTCGTGTGCCCAGCCACCAGCACCCTTGACCTTGACGCTGTACCAGAAGCGCAGAATCAGCACGGCGAAAGCAAGGCCGAGCGTCGTGGACAGGTCGGCGGTCGGCACGACGCGCAGATAGGCATGGCTGGGATCATGCCCGGCAGCGCCATAGATCTGGCCCCAGATGGCGGGCAGCAGATCCACGGGCAGCATGTCCATGAAATTCATCAGGAAGATCCAGACGAACACCGTAAGCCCCAGGGGTGCAATGAACTTGCGGCTCTCGGCGTTGTGGATGTTGGCCTTGGCCTGGTTATCCACCATTTCGACCAGAATTTCCACAGCCGCCTGGAAACGGCCAGGAACACCCGAGGTTGCCTTGCGGGCGGCCGACCACAGAATCAAAAGCGTGAGAGCACCCAGCACCAGCCCCACGATGATGGAGTCATAGTTGAAGACAGTGAAGTCAACAATCTTGGTCTGGTTGATGTTTTGAAGATGCTGCAGGTGGTGAACGATGTATTCACTTGCAGTCGGAGCGTGCGCTTCTGCGGCCATCGGACAACTCTTCTCTATATCAATCGGTTTTTCGAACACCAGGCCGCACCAACAGTGCCACCCAGTACGTTTTCATTGCGATCACCATACCCGCCAGCAGAGCGATCCAGCTCAATTCCGGCACCAGCCGAGGTGCCGCCGCCAGCAGCGCCACCGTCAACACGATCTTGGCGATTTCCCAGCCAAAGAACCCCACCATGGCGGCACGCGGATTGGCAGACGCCTTGTGGCGCAGCACACCACGGGCAAACAGCGCAGCCGGAGCCACCACCGCCAAAGCACCGTAGACTGCAGACCAACCCACCGATGCCCTGCCCGTCCACACCCAGGCCACCAGGGCCACCAGCGTTCCGACCAGCGCCTGACCCGCCACCACCTTCCACACCGAGATGGGAGGGTTGCGACTGCGCCACTGCTCAGCCTCTTGGGCCGTCAGGGGCTTGAAGTCAGATTCTTCAGCCTCAGTTTCAATCTCAGGCGCGATTGTTTTCATTGTTGAATGACGCCCGCGTTACAGACCGGAACTTTCACAAAGCCTCTAATTATAAGTACAAACCCGTGACAAACGACAAAGACCCGCAATGTCGTGGCGAAAGTGGTGCGTGCGCTGCCCGGTTGTAGCCAACGGCCAACGACGCACGGCGTAAAAAGTCCGCCTTTCTGCACCGTCATGATGCACGGGCACCTCGAGAACATCTTGCCTCCAGCAGGCTTTGCCGCACAATGGCAAAGCGTCCATAGCTATTAAAAACGAAGCAAACGAACCATGACCACCCCCCCGATTCCGGCAGCCAACGGCAGCACATCATCAGCCGAGGGTTCCCGCAAGGACTCGCTGATCGAATATCCATCCCGGTTTCCCATCAAGGTCATGGGCGCCAAGGTGGACGGCTTTGTGCATGCGGTCACCGAGGTGGCCCGCCAGTTTGACCCGACCTTCGATGCCGCCACGATCGAACTGCGCGACAGCCGCGCCGGCAATTACCTTGGCGTCACCATCACCATCACCGCCACCAGCCGCGAGCAGCTCGATGACCTGTACCGTGCGCTGTCGTCCCACCCCCTGGTGAAAGTGGTGCTGTAAGGCATGGCCATCGACATTCGCACGTTGGGGCGGGTCGATTATTCCGCCACCGTGCAGGCCATGCAGGACTACACGGCCAGTCGCACGCCAGAGAGCCCCGATGCGCTCTGGATATGTGAGCATGTACCGCTTTACACACAAGGGATAGCAGGCAAAAGCGATCACATCCTTCACCCCGGCGACATCCCGGTGCTTGCCACCAACCGCGGTGGGCAGGTCACTTTCCATGGCCCCGGGCAGGTGGTGGCCTACCCGCTGATCGACCTGCAGCGTGCCGGCTACTTCGTCAAGGAGTACGTCTACCGCGTGGAAGAGGCCGTGATCCGCACGCTGGCGCACTATGGCGTCACCGGCCACCGCGTGGGCGGCGCGCCAGGCATCTACGTGCGCCTGGATGACCCGCACAGCCACGCCCTGCTGCCCCAGCGACCACAAAAGCGCATGGGCGGTGAAGCCCCGGCGCCCGACTTCGAGGGCCTGGGCAAGATTGCGGCCCTGGGCATCAAGGTCAGCCGGCACTGCACCTACCACGGCGTGGCGCTCAACGTGGCGATGGACCTGGAGCCTTACGAACGCATCAACCCTTGCGGTTATGCAGGATTGAAAACGGTGGACCTTTCTACAATCGGGGTCCACACCACCTGGGAAGAAGCCGCGCAGGTGCTGGGCCAGCAGCTCAGCATCCGCCTGGCGCCCTGAACCCTGCCTACACGCCATGAGCACCCCTGAAGTCGTCCGCGAAGCGCAATCCACCGAAACCTACAACCCGCTGGCCAAGCAGAAGGCCGCGGCCAAGCTGTCGCGCATTCCGATCAAGGTGGAGCGCGGCGAGGTGCTCAGGAAGCCCGAGTGGATTCGCGTGAAAGCGGGCAGCCCGACCACGCGCTTCTACGAGATCAAGGACATCCTGCGCGAGCACAAGCTGCACACGGTGTGCGAAGAGGCTTCGTGCCCCAACATCGGCGAATGCTTTGGCAAGGGCACGGCCACCTTCATGATCATGGGCGACAAGTGCACGCGCCGCTGCCCGTTCTGCGACGTGGGCCATGGCCGCCCTGATCCGCTCGACAAGGACGAGCCACTGAACCTGGCCAAGACGATTGCCGCGCTCAAGCTCAAATACGTCGTCATCACCAGCGTGGACCGCGACGACCTGCGCGACGGCGGCAGCGGCCACTTTGTGGAATGCATCCAGAACATCCGCGCGCTCTCGCCACAGACGCAGATCGAGATCCTCGTGCCCGACTTCCGCGGCCGCGATGACCGCGCGCTCGAAATCCTCAAGGCCGCTCCACCCGACGTGATGAACCACAACCTGGAAACCGCGCCGCGTTTGTACAAGGAAGCACGCCCAGGCTCCGACTACCAGTTCAGCCTGAACCTGCTCAAGAAGTTCAAGGCCCTGCACCCCAATGTACCGACCAAGAGCGGCATCATGGTGGGCCTGGGCGAGACGGACGAAGAGATCCTTCAGGTGATGCGCGACATGCGTGCGCACAACATCGACATGCTGACCATCGGCCAGTACCTGGCGCCCAGCAACAGCCACCTGCCGGTGCGCCGGTATGTGCACCCCGACACGTTCAAGATGTTCGAGCAAGAGGCCTACAAGATGGGCTTCAGCCATGCCGCCGTGGGCGCCATGGTGCGCAGCAGCTACCACGCCGATCAGCAGGCGCACGCCGCCGGCGTGTAAATCCGGCACCGCGGCGCAGCGATGCTCCGCCTATAGTCGGCGCATGCAAGCCAATCTGTACGCCCTGGGCGCCATCGCCCTGTGGGCCTCGCTCGCCTCGCTGGGCGTTTCGCTCACGCACATTCCGCCGTTCCTGCTCACGGGCATCGCGCTCATCATCGGCAGCGTGCCCGCATGGCCTTTTGTGCTGCGCGATCCCTCGCAATGGCGCATTCCCGCGCGCACGCTGGCACTCGGTGTGTATGGCCTGTTCGCCTACCACTTCCTGCTGTTCATCGCGCTGCGCCACGCGCCGCCGGTCGAGGCCAACCTGGTCAACTACCTGTGGCCGCTGTTCATCGTGGTACTGGCACCGGTGGTGCTGCCCGGCGTGGCGCTGCGCCTGCCGCATGTGCTGGCCGCGCTGCTGGGCTTTGGAGGCGCGGCCATTGCCATTGCGGGCGGGCGCGAACTCAGTGGCACGCTGGCCTGGGGCTATCTGCCCGCGCTGGCAGCGGCCTTCATCTGGGCCACCTACTCGCTGCTGACCAAGCGCGTGGCGGCCTTCCCCACCACGGCCATTGGCCTGTTCGGGCTGGTGTCGGGCGTGCTCTCGCTGCTGTGCCATGGGGTGCTGGAGCCCGCCGTGTCGCTGCAGGCGCGCGACTGGGCGCTGCTGGCCGTGCTGGGCCTGGGCCCGCTGGGCGCGTCGTTCTTTCTGTGGGACAAGGCGCTCAAGCTCGGGGACGCGCGGCACATCGGCATCCTGAGCTACATCACCCCGCTGGCCTCCACCGCGCTGCTGCTCGTGGTGAGCGGCCGCCCGTTCAGCTGGAGCATCGCCGTGGCCACGGCCATGATCATCAGCGCCGCCGTGATGGGCATGCGGGCACGCTGATGGATTTGAATCAAAAAGGCATCAAGCGCCCGTCCATCAAGCGTAAGCAGCTATTTAATAGATAGCAAATCAGATCATTGGCGAGGCGACTGGAAGCTCGTCCCCGGTGAGCACCTGCTGTGCCCACGGGGCCAGCTTGCGGGTGTCGGCCCGCAGGATCTCCTGCTTCACGGCCAGGATCTGCGCAGGATGCATCGAAAAACTGCGCAAACCCAGCCCGAGCAGCAGGCGCGTCATGGTCACATCGCCGGCGGTTTCGCCGCACACGCACACGCTCTTGCCCTGGGCCTGGCCCTCGGCGATCACATCGGCCACCAGGCGCAGCACGGCGGGGTGCAAGGGGTCATACAGGTGGGCCACGGCTTCGTCGGCCCGGTCAATGGCCAGGGTGTACTGGATGAGGTCGTTGGTGCCGATGGACAGAAAGTCGAAATACCTGAGGAAGCTGCGCACCATCAGCGCGGCCGCAGGCACCTCGATCATGGCGCCGAGTTCGACCGTCCCGTAGGGCACGCCCCGGGCGTCGAGTTCGGCCCGTGCCAGCTCGACCTGGGCCAGCGTCTGCTCGATTTCGCGCTGATGCGCCAGCATGGGGAACAGCAGTTTCACCTTGCCATAGGCCGCGGCGCGCAGCACGGCGCGCAGCTGGTTGCGGAACATCGACGGATCGGCCAGGCTCCAGCGGATGGCGCGCAAGCCCAGCGCCGGGTTCAGGTGCGTGTCCTTGAAGCCTTTGTCGAGAGGCTTGTCGGCGCCCACATCGATGGTGCGGATGGTGACCGGCAGACCCTGCATGCCGTCGATGGCCTCGCAGTACGCGCGGTATTGCTCGTCTTCGCCGGGCAGGTTGCCACTTTTGCCCATGAACAGGAATTCGCTGCGGAACAGACCCACGCCCACGGCACCCGCGCGCACGGCGGCCGCGGCATCGCCGGGCTGCTCGATGTTGGCCAGCAGCTCCACCTTGTGGCCATCAAGCGTGACCGCGGGCGTGTGGCGCAGGCGCGCGAGGCGCTCGCGCTCCAGATCGATCTGGCGCTGGCGAAAACCGTATTCGGCCAGGATGATGGGCGAGGGGTCGACGATCATCACCCCGGCATCGCCGTCGATGATGACCCAGTCGTCCTGGCGCACCAGCTGGCTGGCCGAACGCGCCCCCACCACGGCCGGAATGTCCATGCTGCGCGCCACGATGGCGGTGTGCGAGGTCTTGCCGCCCACGTCGGTCACGAAGCCGGCGAACACGCTCTGCTTGAACTGCAGCATGTCGGCCGGTGACAGGTCATGCGCCACCAGCACCAGGGGCACATCCACCGTGTCATCGAGCAGCAGGTCCTGCTGGGTCTTGCGGCGCGGGCTGCTGGCGGGCGGCGCCACCGGGCTGGCCACGCCCTTCATGTAGCGCAGGATGCGTTCGACCACCTGCTCCAGGTCGGCCTTGCGCTCGCGCAGGTATTCGTCTTCCATCTCGTCGAACTGGCGCGCGATCAGTTCGAACTGCGTGGTCAGGGCCCATTCGGCGTTGTACAGGCGCTCGGAAATCCAGTGCTTGACCCCGCCGGTGAGCATCTCGTCCTGCAGCAGCATCAGGTGCACGTCCAGCAGCGCGGTCAGCTCGGGCGGCGCATCGGGCGGCATGTCGGCCTGCAGGCGCTGCAATTCCTCGGCCACCGCGTTGCGCCCCTGGCGCACCCGCTCGATTTCCGCGACCACCTGCTCAGGCAGGATGAAATAGTGCGCCACATCCACGCGGCTCGAAGCCACCAGCACGGCCCGGCCGATGGCGATGCCCCGGGCAACCGCAAGACCGTGGACGGAAAACGTCATCGAAGATCCTTTTCTGGCAACTGTTCTACCACCGCGTCAGCCCCTGCGCACCTTGGCGGGCCAGCGCGCCGCGCGATAGGCAGGCACGGCCGCCAACGTCACTCGCCCTCGCCGAACTTGTCGGCGATCAACGCAAGCAGCGCCTCCATGGCCTCCTGTTCGCGCTCGCCAATGGTCTCGATTTCTATCTCGATGCCCATGCCGGCGGCCAGCATCATCACGCCCATGATGCTCTTGGCATTGATGCGGCGATCGCCCCGGCTCATGAAAACATCGCACGGAAAGGTGCCGGCCAGCTTGGTCAGCTTGGCAGACGCCCGGGCATGCAGGCCCAGCTTATTGTTGATGGTCGTACGGGTCTTGATCATGGGAATTTCGTCGAGTCTGGTTCTGCGGCGCCGCAATGGCCACCTGCATCACACCCTGGGTGCCGCCCACGACAGCGCGCGACACCACGGCATCCAGGGGCTCTGCCCGGTAGCTCACGGCACGCAGCAGCATGGGCAGGTTCACCCCCGCCACCAGGCGCGAGCCGACGCCGTCCACCAGGCGCTGGGCGATATTGCAGGGCGTGGCGCCAAACAGGTCGGTCAGCACCAGCGTGGAATGGGTGCCCAGCTGCTCCAGCAGGCTGCGCGCCTGCGCCAGGCTGTCTTCAGGGGCCGCGTTGGGCTGCACGTCCATCGCCGCCACGCTGTCGCCACAGTCGGCAAACACGTGCAGCGCACATTCGCGCAAGGCATGCGCCAGCGGGGCGTGGGCAATGATGAGAATGCTGGTGCTCATGGTGTGATGGTTTGCCTTGCATTATGGCGGCCTGAAACGCTGCCGCCACAGTCCTGCCGATGGCGGTGCGCCGCTGCAACAGGCTCACTGAAGGTCCAGGCCGGCAAAAAGGGCGTCGGCCACCTCGGGCCGGGGCTTGGCGGTGTACACCACGGCGTGGTACAGCCGCACCTGCGAGCCCACCGCGCGCGCAAACCACACGCCCTGCACCGTGATGGCCGTGCCATCCGCACGCCGGCCCTGCGCCACCAGACGCACCGACGATGGCAACGGCAGCGTGCCCGGCCGGGCAAACGGCTGTTCGGAGAGCACGGTGGCGGCCCCCACGCGGGCCAGCACGGCAGCCCGCCAGTGCGCCAGCGCGGTGTCGGCACGGGCGGGATCGGGCAGCGTGGCGAACGAGACGGCAAAGGTGGCGTTGTCGGCTTCGCAGCCTGCCATGGCCAGTTCCACCGGCGCACCGGCCATTTCCACGGTGCGCGTGGCGTGGTCGGGCTTGCACGGCAGGGTGGCAGTGAGCGCAGCGCCGTCGAGCGGCACGCTGCGCCAGTTCAGGGCCGGGCTGCAGGCGGCCAGCAGCAGGGCGACGGGCCAGGTCAATGTCCAGTTCATGGCCTGATTATGGTCAGCGGCATGCAGCCGCGCGGCGCCATGCACAGCGCGAGCGAACTTTTTTGGCCGTGCGAGGTCTATCCGGCTGGTCACACGGGCGGCAGGCATGGGCAGGGAGTCCTGCACAATGCAGCCTGGGGCGTTGCCCGCAGTTTTTTGATGAGGATGTCATGGGTGTCAAGCATTGGGCGGTGGGCGCTGCATTGGTGGCTTTTGCGGGCGTGGGGGCGTTTGTGTATCTGGACGCCGGGCGTTCGGCGGCGCCCGAATCCACGTTTGTGCTGCTGGACGGCTCCCGCCAAACCACCGCCGATCTGCGCGGCAAGGTCACGCTGGTGAATTTCTGGGCCACCAGCTGCACCACCTGCGTGGCCGAGATGCCCGAAATCATCGCCACCCACAACAAGTACCACGCCAAGGGGTTTGACACCCTGGCCGTGGCCATGAGCTACGACCCGCCGAGCTACGTGGTGAACTTTGCCGAATCGCGCAAGCTGCCGTTCAAGGTGGCGCTCGACAACACGGGCGCGGTGGCCAAGGCCTGGGGCGACGTGCGCCTCACGCCCTCGACATTCATCGTCAACAAGCGCGGCGAGATCGTGAAGAGCTATGTCGGCGCCCCCGACTTTCCGCAGTTGCACCAGCTGATCGAAAAACTGCTGACAGAAACCTGATCCGGCGCTTCGCCCTGCGTTTGCTGCAAAAAAAGGCCTGTTTCAATGAAACAGGCCTTTTGCGCTTTAGCAGCATGCGCTGATAGCTATCAAATTTGCAGCATTCAAGTTAACTATTATTTGGAGCGATAGGCGTCGTGGCACGACTTGCAGGTCTGCGCCGCCGGGCCAAATGCGGCCTTGAGATTGTCCAGACTGCCGGTCCTGGCGGCAGCAGCCAGCTTGATCGACTCCGCTTCCAGCTTGTCGGCGTGCTCCTTGAATTTGGCCTGTTCGCTCCAGATGCCCGGCTTGGACTTGCTGGGCGCCCCCGTGTCCGTGCCGGGTGCAAACCCCGCCCAGGGCAGGCGGGCCATGGCGGCCACCACGTCCGCGTTCTCCTGCGCCAGCCTGGCATCAAACGGCGCCTGGCCATTGGCCATGGCGCCCAGACGGCTGAAATGCTGCCCCAGCACAAAGAGGGCGCCCTGGCGGTATTTGATGGCGTCTTCCGCCTTGGAAAACTGCGCTGCAGCGGGCGCAGCCAAGGTGAGCGCGGCGGCGGCAAGGGTCAATACGGCAAGGGCTTTCATCAAGGGTTTCCTTTGGGTGGATGGGGAAAACAGGCCTGCGGGCCCGGCCGGAGTATGCCGTGGCGGCCCCATTGGCACCGGCGCACCGCGTGGATGCCATGGCGGCGTCTCGCACACAATGCGCCAATCGTCCATTTCACCCACACCGCACATGGCACACACCGTTCGCATCTGGGACCTTCCCACGCGCCTGTTTCACGGGGGCCTCGTCCTCGCCATCCCGGGGCTGGTTGTTACCGCCCATGTCGGAGGCAATGCCATGGCCTGGCATTTCCGGCTGGGCTACTGCGTGCTGGCCTTGCTGATGTTTCGACTGGCGTGGGGGTTCGTGGGCGGGCGCTGGTCGCGGTTTGCGGCTTTCGCCTGTTCGCCCACCCGGTTGCTGCGGTATCTGCGCGCTGGCGGCACGGCCCAGGACCGCGTGGGGCACAGCCCCCTCGGCGCCCTGTCGGTGTTTGTATTGCTGGGCGTGCTGGTGGCGCAGGCGGGCACGGGGCTCTTCAGCGACGATGAAATTGCGTTTTCCGGCCCGCTCACCCGCTGGGTATCTTCGGCGGTGGTGGAACAGGCAACCCGCTACCACGCGGACATCGGCCAGTATCTGCTGCTCGGCTTGATCGGCCTGCATGTTCTGGCCATCCTGTTTTATGTGCTCTTTCGCCAGCAGGCGCTGGTGCGCCCCATGATCGGGGGCGACAAGCTGCTGGCCATTGCCGCCCCGCCCGCCCGCGACGATGCCGCCACCCGGGCCGCGGCGTTTGCCGTGCTGGCGGTGTGCGCGGCGGCGACCTGGTGGGTGTCCGGGCTGGGAGCGCAGTGAGGGAGCGCAGTGAGGGGGGGTCAGGCCGTCATCCATGCCTGTGCCGCTACACTGTTCCTTTGCATTTGCCCGTTTGCGTTGTGGAAAAGCTACCTGTCACCCTGCTGACCCCGTCCCAGCCCCATGAGCTGGCGGCGGTGCATGCCATTTTCCGGGAGTATGCCGACAGTCTGAATGTCGATTTGTGCTTTCAGGATTTCGAAACCGAACTGGCGCAGTTGCCCGGAGAGTATGCGGCTCCGCGCGGGCATTTGCTGCTGGCCGAGGTGGATGGGGCCATCGCCGGCTGCTGCGCCTTGCGCCCGATGGACACGACAGACTACCCCAACGCCGCCGAAATGAAACGCCTGTATGTGCGCAAGGCGTTTCGGGGTTTCGGCCTGGGACGGCAACTGGCCGAGGCCGCGCTGGATGCGGCGCGGCAGACGGGATACGCCTGCGTGCTGCTCGATACGCTGGACGAGATGGAGTCCGCACGGGCCCTGTATGCCGACCTGGGTTTTGAGGAAATTCCGCCTTATTACCACAACCCCATCGCCGGGGCGCATTACCTCAAGGCCGATATTCTTTGAGTCAAACAGGCTGCAAGCGCTTATGAATAAAGCGCTTGCAGCTATCTATATTATAGCAACCGTCAAACCCTGGCTTGCGCCAGCAGCGTATCGGCATCGCTCACGGCGAACTGTCCAGGGGCTTCCACATTGAGCGTGACGACCTTGCCGTCGCGCACCAACATGGAGTAGCGGTTGCTGCGCAGCCCCATGCCCTTGCCAGTCAGATCCAGCGTCAGGCCCGTTGCCTTGGCAAAGGCGGCATCGCCGTCGCCGAGCATGCGCACCTTCTCGCCGGTCTTCTGATCGCGCGCCCAGGCGCCCATCACAAAGGCGTCGTTCACGCTCACGCACCAGATCTCGTCCACGCCCGCCGCCTTGAACTCCGCCGCCTTCGCCACATAGCCGGGCACATGCTTGGCAGAGCAGGTGGGGGTGAACGCACCCGGCAGGGCAAACAGCGCAATGGTCTTGCCGGCGGTGGCCTTGTCCACGGGCACGGGGTTCGGACCGATGCTGCAGCCTTCGCCCTCGACTTCCGAGTATTCCATCAGGGTGGTGGCGGGCAGGGTATCACCGATTTTGATCATGTTCATCTCCAAGAGGCTGAGGAAATTCCGCCGGGATGCACATTGCATCCCACAAAGCAAAACGACCCACATTGTGGGTCGTTTTGAGGGGCCTTGCAGGCTTTCGCCTTGAGGGCTTAGAGCAGGCCGGCCTTTTGGACCAGACGGGTAGCAACCCAGTTCTTGGTCTTGGAGAGCGGACGGCTCTCGGTGATTTCGATCGTGTCGCCCAGCTTGTACTCGCCCTTTTCATCATGGGCGTGGTATTTGCTCGACTTACCGACGATCTTGCCGTAGAGCTCGTGCTTCACACGGCGCTCGACCAGCACGGTCACAGTCTTTTGACGCTTGTCGCTGACCACCTTGCCAATCAAGGTGCGCTTGAGGGATTTTTTAGGTTCCGTCATAGGGGCTCCTTACTTGGCGGCTTGCTTTTCAGCAAGAATGGTCTTGGCGCGAGCGATGTCGCGACGGGTGGTACGCAGCGTGTTGGTGTTACCCAGCTGTTGCGTAGCCTTCTGCATGCGCAGACCGAAATGGGCTTTTTGCAAGGCCTTGATTTCGGTTTCGATGCCGGCGACGTCTTTTTGGCGCAGTTCAGTAGCTTTCATTGCATGTTCTCCTGAATTACGAGCCAATCAGGCGGCTGACAAACGTGGTGCGCAGCGGCAGCTTGGCGGCAGCCAGGCGGAACGCTTCGCGGGCCAGTTCTTCAGGCACGCCCACGATTTCAAAAACGATCTTGCCGGGCTGGATTTCAGCCACGTAGTACTCGGGGTTGCCCTTAC
>Ga0255334_1001001_pt1 | contig 15532 bp, 11 predicted proteins | sample EtOH5_35cm_T3_12_FD_202080 | JGI IMG/M metagenome (GOLD analysis project Ga0255334, IMG submission 202080) | Sandy soil microbial communities from University of British Columbia, Vancouver, Canada - EtOH5_35cm_T3_129 | ecosystem: Engineered > Artificial ecosystem > Sand microcosm > Unclassified ...
CCAGGGGCGACCACCGGATCCCTGCACGGCCTCAGACAGCCACCAGCCGCGAGATCGCCGCCGTCAACCCCCTTGGCAGGCAGCGCGACTCCGGTCGAGCGTTGCCGCTACTGACCCACGCACCTAGTAGAGCTGCTCGATGCTCATGCCTGCTGGGGACGCCCGATACTCGCTGTCCTTGATACCTGGGGCGGAGCCGTACCGCTCGGCCTTGTCGGTCGCATCGCCGCAAACCCAAGCAGCGAAGTGCTCATCACGATCGAGCCCCAGTTCTTCTCACGCTTCGCCACCGCCGAGGAGGTGACCCACGGTGACGCCGTATTCGGCGGCACACAGTGGCGGGATGTCGCGAACCAGCCACCTGAACGCAAGACTCGATGGCTGATCGAGCACTACCGCGACACCGTCCAGCGCACAGGGTTCAAGTACGTGCTGGACTTCGAGCTTGTCGACTCCAGGGGGGCATCCCTCTACCTCGTCTTCGGCACTAGCCACCAACGTGGTCTCGAGAAGATGAAGGAAGCGATGTGGGAAGTCGATCCCGAGTTCGGCAGTGGCTACCGCGACCCACGTGACCCGAATCAGGAGACTCTGGACATCCAGCCCATGCCTCAGACGCAGGCGCTCCAGCGCCTGCTCATTTCCAACCTTGAGACTCGGCCGGGACGGAGGGCCTCAGTGATGGAACTCCGCCAGTTCGCGTTCTTTCAGACGATCTACAAGGCGTCCCAGGTTCCGCCCGTGGTCGACGACATGGCGAATCGCGGACGCCTGTCGGTCGAACGCGTCGTTGGCCGCTTCAACACTGTCGTGCGGCTCAACTGAACGTGACCCGCGAGGTGGGCTCACCGCCTTGCGGCAAACGCCTGAGCCGGTTGCGGGAGAGCCGATCCGGTTCCGCGTCCCCGCCGACGACGCAGTCAATCGGACGCGCCCTCAGTTCACTGCCAGTTCCTGAACCTCGAGAACAGACCGGCAGCGGTATCGTCGCGCCACCCCCTCACGATCGAAGGACGCTGGCTTGGGCCACACACGAGCGACGGCGCCGCAGTTCCGCCGCCGTCACGTCATCGGCATCGTCTCCGGTGTCGTCGTGCTCGGACTTGTCGCAGGCATCGCACTCGTGGTGGGTCCTGACCCGCTTGCGCCCGTTCGAGAGCAGGCCGACACTGCCGCCACCGCCCTTGAGGCACACGACCTCACCGGACTTGAGTCCACGCTCGCCGCGAACCGCGGCGACCCAGACTTCGCCTGGTTCTTTGCGTCCCAGGTCACGCCCCGCGAGCTTGGTGATGCGCTCGGCTCTGCTGCTGGCACGTCGAAGGGCGCGCCTCTCCGGGATGGTCTCGATGCGGCCACCTACGACCTTGCGCTGACCGACCTTGCCGGGGTGCTCGCACTCGCGACGCGCGGCACAGGCAACCGCGCCCTGGACGGTGCGTGGACGACGAATCTCCTTGACGCGATGAAGCCGATGTCGGCGTCAGGTGAGGACGGCGACCGCGGGAGGCAGGACGTCGCCAACGAGCAAAACCTCCTCCTTCTTCTGTCGCGCGGATACTGGTCCGACGACTTCCTCAAGTCAGCAACGACGAAGTTCTGGGACTGGGACCACGCCTCAGGCAACGCCGCCTGGACGTCCGTTGCGTTAACTGATGCAAAGTACGCTCCCGCGCCGAACGGCGCCTACCTTACAGACGGCATCCTCGCCCTCGCTGCCGCGCTCACGGCCAACCCGGACGCGAGCAACTGGGCATTCACGGACTTCAAGCCCGGTACGAAGAACATCAACTTCGACGGCGAAGACCACGCGCTCGGGAACTTCACGTACTACCTGTTCTTCGAGCATCAATTCCCCGGCGGCACGGCGACCGAGGACGAGTCGGTCGGCATGAGCGCAGCCGTCACAGCACTCCAGGCCGCGATCCCGGCCACCGACACCGTCAACGCCGTCAGCGCTTCGGAGATCGACGTCGCCACGGTCCCGACACCAGGGCCGGCCGCTGACGCCGCGACGCTTCAGGCACTCGCCAAGAGCTTGACGGAACCGCATGACGGGTCCTTCTGGTCCAATGCGTGGCAGGCCCTCAAGCGTGTCGCCACGGCTGTCTGGCAGTGGATCAAGAGGTGGGGCCACACGGTCCTGACCGTGTTGTCCCTCGTCCCCATCGCGCCCATCGCGATCGCGGCAGGGAGTGTCAATGCCGCCTGGTACGCCGTCGACGGCGATTACGCCTCGGCAGGTCTCGCGCTCGTCGCCGTCATTCCCGCGCTCGCACTCGCCAAGATCGCGAGTCTTGCCAAGGGCGGGGCTGCCGTTGATGACGTCGCCATGGCAGCAACGGACGCACGTGCAGTCGCCGTCCCAGCAGCAGCCGAGGACATCGCGAAGAGCAAGTCGCTGATCCAGGTGGTCAAGGATGCAGGGTTCTACCCGGACGAGAAGGCCGCCGAGACGAAGCTCGCGAAGCAGTTCAAGGACGCTCAAACCCAGATGAGGGTGGACTGGCCGCCGAACTGCCAGTCGCTCTGCAGCATCCGAATATGGGACATCTTCGATAGGAAGACCGGCACCGCGATCGAGGTCAAGTACGGGTTGCGCAACAACCCCTACACGGTCGGCGAGATCGAACGTGACGTTGCGCTGCTCGAAGATGGCAGCTCGGGGGTCAAGGCGCTCCGCTATGACTTCTATCCCGACCTGGACGGCCGCATCGGCCCCAGCACTGACGTGCTCGAGAAGCTCAACGAGTATGAGATCCCGTACGTCCAGCACCTGCCCTCGAACTGGGCGAAGGCCGTGCGCTGGGCCCAGGATTTCGTCCACTGACCACCGGATGGTTCCGTTCCGCGACGCGCCGGCGCCGACTGTCCTCTGTGACTGTCCGCTCGGCATCCGGTGCGGGCGACCCAGTCGGCGATGCGTTGGCAGGCGTTGGCGAAGTGCTCGTGCCAGAGCAGTGGCGCGTCGTGGTTCGCGGTGAGGGCGAAGGAGCCTTGCCACGCCAGATGCAGGGCCGGATCTCTTCGATGAGCTCGGGTGCTGCCGCCAGCACTCGGGCACGATGCGGCGGTCGAGCCGGTAGCGCTCGACGAGCAGGGGCACCCGGCCAACCCGGCGTGCGAGACGCTGTCAGTGGGTGGTGGGAGTGTGCGGCCGTGATGAGCCAGAGGCTTCACTTCGACGGCCCGATGATCGCCGGTGGGGCTGCGTACCAACTCGCGGACGTGCTAGCCGCACCACGGGCAACCCGCACTGCCTCTGGGATCTCGATCGTCGATGAGGTCACCGGGGGCATCGAGGCGGGCGCTCTGTGGGCGGTGACCGGCGCGGCGGGACTGGGGGTCACGTCTCTCGTGAACGCGATCGCGGCACATGTGGCGCTCTCCGCCGACGTCGTCGTGTGCAACGGACACCTACCCACGCGGGCACTGGTCGCGGACCTGGCTCGGCGCGCGGAGCAGGAGGAGACCGGCACCACCCGAACCAGCCTGCGGGCTGCGTCGTGGTACCGGCTGTGGCTTGGGCCTCCCGACGACGACATCTCCTTCGATGCAAAGGATCTTCTCGTCGTCGACACGTGGGACGAGACCTGGCACGCCGCACCCTGGCCGGCGAGTCGAGCCAATCTCGTCCGTCGACTGCGCTGGCTCCGCTACCTGGCACGTCACCACAACACCGCGATCCTCTTGACGGCGCGCACGACTTCAGGCCCGAGCGACGACGCTCTCGGCTGGATGCGTGACGCGTTCGACGACGTTGCGGACGTGCGTATCGATCTCCGGGAGAGCGGGGGAAGCGTCGAAACGCACGTGCGTTCTCGCGGCGGACGGGTTGACCGAGGCATCCTGCGGGCGATCCCCGGCGGACGGGTGACCATCTTGCGCGAGCGCAGTGGAACCCCGATGGACCACTGGGCGACCGGCGATGAGTAGCGACGTCCGGCACGTCGGGGCGCTTCGAGACCGCCCGATTCTGCGCGAGACCCTTCCCATCGGCCGACTTGTGGATGACGCCCCACCTCTGGCGCTCGGCATTGGTGTGTCGATGACGACCGTCGAATGGTGTCAAGCAGCACTTGCGGAGTTCCTGCACCCGGAGGAATTGCTGCTTTGCGTCGTCGGACTCAAGGGCGACGCTGGCTGGCTGGTCCACGCCGACGACGACTGGCTGCTCTATTTCGTGCTCGCCGAGCACCACTTCTGCCGCGTCGCTCTCCCGGTGGATCACTCAGAGGCCCGAGTCCTGGCCGCCGCCTACGAGTACCTCTGGAGCAGCAGCCACTCGCAGGGCGTGATCGAGATCGGAGTGCCCGAAAACCTGAACCTGCTCATCGGGACGCTTGCCCATCCACGGGACTCGGTCGTCATCAACGCTGCCGAGTACTACCTGCGACTACCACCCGGCTCCGACGGCCAACGCAGGTTCGCGGAGCGGGTTCCGGTCAAGTCAGGAAGCGTGCCCCTGAGCGACCTGACCGGCGCAATGATGTGGCACGGCAATGAAGCCGCCATCTCTGGAGGGCCGCAGTGACCACCTACCTCGCCGAGCACAGCGACCTGAAGCTGCACGTGGGAGCACGGCCGACCACCGTGGCTGTGGCCGAGCAGTACGTCCGTCGCTACCTCAACACCCCGACCGAGCACTGGTCCTACCCGGCCTACGACGGCTATCCCGGCTCACTCGGCGCGGATGTGGGCCTTCAGGATCTCTTCGCGCCGACGCTGCTCAACGCGCCGATTCGTAAGCTGCGCAGCTACTACGAACTCGAACAGGCGCTGCCAGAGCTGAACGAACGCCTGCGCGACGTCCGCGACGACGTCTCTCTTGCGCGAGCGACGGCCGAGGACATCCGCACGGCGGCGCGGGTCTTCGGCATCTTCGACGTCCGCCCCGACATCCACGGCGTCAAACTCACGACCCTCGCCAAGATCGTCCACCGCAAGCGCCCGCTCATCCTCCCGTTGTGGGACGAACATATCGAGCGCTGCTACCACACCGATCCCGACGCCCCCGTCCCCTACGAGAAGGGGCGGGCGTGGGAGGAGTTCGCGGTCGCGTGGCTCCAGGCCGTCAAGGCGGACCTCACAGCCACACCCGAGATCGAACGAGCCTGGCGGGAATTGGCCGCTCTCACACCTCCCGGCGGCCCAACCATCACGCCCCTCCGCGCCCTGGACATCGTCGGATGGCGCCTCGGACGCATGTCCGCGGCCTGATCGTCAGACTGTCGCGTCAACGTCGTCCATGCCGAGAAGCCGCTGGTTAGGCTGCTGGTTGCGCACTGCAGCGGTCTCCGCCTGCGTGTGTCGCCTGATGAAACTCGGGGAGGGCATTCGACAATGGCGTCTCCAGACGAGATGCGACTGGCGGATCTACACGCCAAGTATGCGGAGCAGGCGCCGACGCCGGCATTCACTCGCCTGTACGAGGATGACACTGAGTTCGGACACATGTTCGCCGTGCTCCACAGGCGCCTGAACCGGCATTTCGAAGACATAAATGGTCGCGCGAAGACGACCCACCACTACTGGGCGGACAATAGCCGAGAACTCATCGCACTCATCAACGAACTGAATGAGGATCTATACGAGCTGAAGCGCGCGGGCCTTGAGGTGGCCCTGGCCGCGGGGTACCAAGAAGCGATCGAGCGTTGCGAGCCCTGGTTGTCCCCGAGCGGCGGGAGCATAGTGCCGGACGACTTCGAACCTATCAAACTGATCAAGTATGAGTCCGTGTTCTCTAGGCCGGCGACGACCGTCAAACTAGAGAAGCAACGCGCGCCTCTGAAACTCACAATGGTGGGAGAAGGTTCCTACGCGCAGGTATTCTCGTATGTCGACCCGGACTACGGCATCAAGTTCGCGGTGAAGCGTGCTCGACGAGGCATCAGCGAGCGGGATCTCGTGCGCTTCAAGCAAGAGTTCGATATCATGAAGCGTCTCCGCTTCCCTTACGTTGTCGAGGTCTACCAGTACGACAGCGAGCACGACGAGTACCGCATGGAGTTCTGCGATGAGACTCTGCGCAACTTCATCTCCAAGCGCAACAGCAAACTCAAGTTTGCTTCACGAAAGCGCATCGCCCTTCAGTTCCTCTACGGGATCAACTACATCCACAGCCAGGGATTGCTGCACCGAGACGTCAGTCTTCAGAATGTGCTCCTCAAGGTCTTTGACGGCGGCGCAGTGCTCGTGAAGCTGTCGGACTTCGGGCTGGTCAAGGATACAGCATCCGAGTTCACCCGAACAGACACTGAACTCAGGGGCACAATTCGCGACCCTCTTCTAAACAGCCTCAAGGAATACAGCGTCGCAAACGAGATGTACTCTGTCGGGTTCGTGCTCTCCTACATTTTCACAGGCCGAGAGTCTCTGAGCTCCAGCAATGACGAAGTCAGTCGAATCGTCCAGAAATGCGCCACGCTCAATGCTTCGCAGCGCTACCGGACAGCGCTCGAACTCATTGCCGATATCGAGCGTCTCGATGCGACCCCGACGGACGCGCCAGCGTAGATCTCATCTCTGCACGCCAGAACGCTCATGGGTCGCGGTGTTCATTCGGACGGCATCCGGTTCGGGCGACCCAGTCGGCGATGCGCTGGCGGGCGTTGGCGAAGTGCTCGTGCCAGAGCAGTGGCGCGTCGTGGTTCGCGGTGAGGGCGAAGGAGCCTTGCCAGGCCAGGTGCAGCGCCGAGAGCTCCTCGATGAGCTCGGGGTGCTCCCGCCAGCACTCGGGGACGATGCGCCGATCAAGCCGGTAGCGCTCGACGAGCCAGCCGACCCACAGGTCGAGGTCTTCGAGGAAGAGCTGCGTGTCGTCCAGGCTCAGCGAGGACCAGGCGAACGGGACGGGTGGCCGATCCAGCCGCGGCAGCCGCTGCGCGGGGTAGAAGGAGTCGTGCTCTGCCATGGGGTGTCTCCTAGCGTGAGATCGCGGCGATCGGAACTGCGGCGGGGACCGGCCCGGCGGGCCGGAGGGTGTCGTCGTGGGCGACAGTTGCGACGATCTCGGCCAGCCAGGCGTCGTGGGCGTGCGGGTTGGTGGGCTCAGGTCCGAGTCGTTCGAGCCAGTCGGGCTGGTCGTCGAGCGCGGCTGTGGTGAGTGCTCGGACGCGTTCGTCGACGAGGTCGTTGATCTGGTCGAGGAGCGACTGACCTTCGGCGTCGAGCCCGGTCGAGTCCCGCACGGTCGGCACGTCGTGGACGTCGGCCACGCGGCCCTGGAGCCAGTTCTGCGCGGCGACTCGGAGCCGCGCGACCGGCTCGCCGTGGTCGCCCAGCTCGGCGACGAGTTGGCGTACGTCTCGCAGCGGCTCGTCGCTGACGAGGGTCACGCGGTCGAGGGCGGCGTACAGCCGACCGGCGTCCGGCGACTTGGCGATCGCCTCGATCACACCGGACGCGACGCCGAGCGCTTCGAGCCGGTCGATCCACCGGGCTTCGGCGGCGTCGGCGTACAGGCTGCGCCGGATCGGCTCGAGCCTGCGAAGGGATGCGGCCGCGTCTTGCCGGGCGGCGATGGTCGCGGTGGCGGACTGCTCGGCGCCGGCTGTCGCGAGGATCGTGGCGAGGATGTCGCGGGCGTCATGGGCGGCGTGCGGGTCGGGCAGGTCGTCGCAGTCGGTGTCGAGGTTGTCGACGGCGACGTAGACGTGGTTGGCGTCGCGCCCGCGGGTCATCGCCACGTACAGGTTCTCCCGGGTCATGCCGGCGTGGGCGAGGACGTGGGCGCGGTCGACGGTGATGCCTTGGGCGCGGTGGGTGGTGGTGGCGTAGGCGAGTTCGACGTTCTCGGCGACGTAGGCGGCTGGCAGGACGACCGCGACGTCGTCGTCGGATCCGGTGGTGCCGACGAGGCCGCGGCGGGCCAGGACGGTGTGGGCGGGCATGACGGTCAAGGACCCGTCGGCGCCGATGACCTGAACGTCCCACAGGTCGCCGTTGCGTACGAACCCGCCGGGCCGGGTCAGGCGGCGGTCGTTGAGGCGGGTGACGATCCGATCGCCGACGCCGATCACGACCCCTGCGCGTGTTGTCGTCCCGTCGGGTGCGACGAGTCCGTCCTGGACACGGTCGTTGTGGGCGCGGGTGTTGAGGGCGGTGACGGTGGCGGCGTCGGGCGCGAGCAGGATCGTCGTGTACCCGGCGGCGACGTCGGCCGACCAGGCGGCGTAGGCGTCCTCGAGCATCGATTCCCCGGGCCCGGCGTGGATGCGCCCGGCCTCGTCGTACTCGTCGAGCACCCGCGACGGCCCGGCGCGTAGGGCGGTGGTGGCGGTGGCCTCCCAGGGGTGGGTGAACCGCCACAGGGTGCGCAGCTGGGCGCCGCCGGTGCGGTCGGCGAGCAGCCCGAAAGCGCCGCCGGCCTCCACGGCGGACAGCTGGGCGTGGTCGCCGACCAGCAGCAGCTTCGCGTCGGCGGCGACGGCTTGGCGAGCCAGGTCGTCCAGCGCGAGGGTTCCGGCCAAGGATGCCTCGTCGACCACGACGAGCTGGCCCGGGCTCATGGCCCACCGTCTCTGCTCGCGATCCAGGCCGAGCAGGGCGGTGTCGATCGTGCGCAGCCGGCCAAGATTCCGCGGTCCGACGAGGTTGCCACGCATGGCGATGAGCTGCTCGGTGATCGCGGCGCGGGTGGCGGCGCCGGACCCGGTGGACTCGTGCAGCCACTTGGCGGTGTTCTCGCACGCGATGCCGAGAGCGCCGGCAAGGTTCGCCGCAGCGGTCGACGACGGCGCGAGGCCGATGACGCTGCCACGGCCGTGCTCGCGTTCCCAGGCCCGGCGCAGCGCGGCCAGGGTGGTGGTCTTGCCGGATCCGGCCGGTCCGACGAGCAGGTCGACGCGCCGACCGGAACCGACGACCTGGCGGACGGCCGCCTCCTGGTCGTCGGCGAGTCTGCGGTTGATGCCGGGGAGCGCAAGGGCCTCGTCGGGCACTCGCACGGTGGGTGCGGTGGTGTCGGCTGCGGACGTGAGCAGGCGCTGCTCCGCGTCGAGGATGACCTGGTCGGTCCAGGTGTGCTCGCCGGGCCGGTCGAACACCGACCCGCCGTCGGGGCGGGCGTAGCGGCCGGTCGCGGAGAACACCTCGGGTGCTTCGAGGCTCACACACCGTGCGAGGACCGCGTCGGTGATCGTGTCGAGGATCGCCAGCCGGTCGTCGGGACTGGCGGCAAGCAAGCCCTTGGTCAGGCGGGTCGTCTCGGCGAGCACGTTCCAGCGGGTCCAGGTCGCGCGCCGCTCCCGTACCCCGGCCAGCGCCCATTCCGCCAGGGTCTCGATCGCGACGCCGGCCACGTCGCCGACCCGCAGTGGGTGGACCTGGCTGCCACGCAGCACCTGGGCCGTCAGTTCCTCGGCCGTGCGCCCGGTGGCCTGCTGGGCCCGGTGCCGCCAGCGGGTCAGCAGGTCGCGCAGGGGCTGGACCTTCTTGGCCGGGCGTGTGGCGCGGGTGACCTGCTGCCGTAGCCGGGTGATCTCGATGCGGTTGGGTCCGCGGCCGTGCGTCGCAGTGAACCGGGCCATCACTGCGGTCATCGCTTCGTCGATCTGGCCGGAGCGCTGGGAGAACACGGCCAGCAGCTCGTCGCCGACCCCCGCGAGCTCGAACGCCGGCGAGCGGCGGGCGCCCCGTCCGCGCCAACCCCACGAAACGGGCAGGCGCCGGGCGACCTCGTCCACCAGGAACGCCTCGTAGACCTCCGAGACGGCCACCACGGCGTGGTGCAGCGCGCGGGAGTCGACCGACCGCCACGCACCGTCGGGTCCCTGAACCTTGTTGGCGAGCACCACGTGGGTGTGCAGGTTCGGGTCGCCGGTGCGCGAGTCCCAGTGGTCGAACGCCGCGGCCAACCCGCCGCGGGTCGACTCCTGCCGACAGCCGTCCACGCCCGTGCGCGTGAACAGGGCGCGGTCCTCCATGAACCCGATCGCCTGGTTCACCGCGGCGGCGTGGGCGTCGTGGACGGCCTGGCGGGTCGTCGGGTCCGCCAGCGCCCACAAAGTCGAGATCGACTTCATCACCGTGAACGTCAGGTCGAAGCCCGCCACCGCGTGCGCGGTGTCCTTCGCCAGCTCGACGCGCGTGATCGCCTCCACCGCGTCGGCGCGCGCCGCCGCGTCCATCCCGGCGGGCAGTGCGGCGACCGCGGCGGCGATCCGGCCGGCCGGGGTGGTCGCGGTGCGGAAGGCACGACCCAGTGCCGTGCCGGTCAGCGGGTCGCTCCCGTGCCCGAACAGCCGCGCCATCGCCTGCTCGTCGACCACCGTGCCAACCGGCAACCCCGGCGCCAACGCAGCCCCGGCGGCGCCCAGCCCGGCCAGGCCACGACCGATCCACCGTCCCGGCGGGTTGCCGGACTCGGTGTAGTACGCCGTCACCGGGTCCGTTCCGGAGCGCTGGCAGTCGCCGGTGGCGATGTTGCGCAGCAGGTACCGGTAGCCGGCGCCGGCGGTCAGCTTGTGCATCGTCATCACCACGGCGCCGCACCGCCCGGCCGCCGCCCGAAGGTCCCCATGCCAACAGGTGTGCAGCCGACGACGAACACGCGACGGGCCCCGGAACTCGAAATGCCAGAGGAGTCCGATCGTCTTGTCGTCGTCGGTGGCGGGCGCTGGGGCCGTCTGCCGGTGTAAGTCGGGGACGGTGTGGCGGCCGCGCGGGTGGCGGGTGGCGGGCGTGGGGGGGGTGTGATCGGTTCGTCGTGCCCGTGGGGGGAGGGCTGCGATCGGCTGGTCGTGCCCGTCGCGTGTTCGACGAGTTGTGCACACCTGTTGGTGTGGGGCCTTGCGTCCACAGGTTCGCGGTCGCGGGGGCCGGCGCCGTTGGGGTCGATCGATCCTGCGGCGGTGGCGACGCAACGGGAGGCACGTCATGGGGTACACGTGGTCCAAGGGCGCCGACGCGGTGCTCGAGCACACGGCCGTCGACTGGGACGGGGTGTGGTCGTTGCTGTACGCGGCCGGTAAGGGGACCTTCCGGCTGTCGTTGCAGCTGCCGCTCGACGTGGGCGCCGAGCTGGCCTACGCGGGGATGGACATCTGCGAGGCGCGCGACGAGGTCAGCTGGGCGCACCCCGAAGTACCCCTGACCGCAATCGCGGTCGACCTGGGCCCGATTGGCCCGGTCATCGACTTGCCAGCCACCACCGCGGTGCTGGTCGGGCTGCTGGACGCCGCCTTTGACCGGCTGACCGTGCTGCAGGACGCCGACCCGGACCCCGACGCGCGCAGCTTGTCGCGGCAGATCACCTGGAGGGTCCGCTCTGCCCGCGAGGCGATCCAGGAGCTGGCGCGATGATCGCCACCTACGGCGACCTGGTCGGCGCGGCTGGTGTGGACATCCACACTGGGCTGCTGCGGGTCATGCGTCGCGGATTCGTCGACCACAAGCAGGCCGAGAATACCGTCGGCGCCTACTACGACCTGCTGGCCGCGCTGCGTTCGCACACCTGGTGGCTCATTGATCCGGCCCGGGCCCGCGGGGAAGAGCTGGCCCGGGCGATGCACCGCAAGCCCGACGACAGCGACCTGGACATGGTGGCCGCCCGCCTGTTCGCCGGGTTCGGTCCGCTGGCACAGCGGCCGGTCTGGCTGCCCTACCCCGACCCCGACTTCGACCACCCGTGGCGCGATGCCGCCGACAAGATCGGGGCGGCGACGGACCTGCTCGAGACCCACCTGGGTCCCCACCGCGAGCCCCGTTCGGAGCAGGCAGCGCTCGTTCTGGATCCTGGTCAACGCCGTGGCGCCCTGGGCTTCATCGCCATGCTCACCAGCGTCACCATGAGCGCGGACTCGGCCATCGGCGCGGCCTGCCGGCACCGGGACATCCCCTGGCAGACGGTCATGAAGTGGCTGCCCGACCGGGACGCGACGAAGGTGTTGGTCCATCGGATGGGCGAGCTGGCGGCCAAGCATGGCGACGGCCGCGGCCTACGGGATATCACCGCGAACCTGTACCCGGTGCGCGAAGACGACCCCATCGTCGAGCTCGGCGACCGCATGTTGCGGCTACGGCACGCCGCCTGGGGCCTCGCCGCGGCAACCCCCGACTACTCCGTGGTCACCCTGCACGACCTGGCCGGCCTCGGGATGGCGACCCACCTGCACACCGCAATCGCCCACGGCCTCGACGTCGGCGCGGTGGCTCCGTCCCCGCACCGGCTCGTCGCCACTGCCCAGGCGTTCCAGGAACTGATGATCGACCTGCGCGACTACCTCGCTCCCGGCCTACCGGACCCGGACATCCGCATGGACATCCTCGCCGCCAGAGAGCTGCTCATGCAGATCGCCCCGCTGCACCGACCCGCCCGCCCCCTGACGATCTCCGACCCCACCACGCGGGCCACTCTGTCCGCGCTGCACGGGGCCTGCGAGGTCATGGGCCAGGTCGCCCGGATGAACCAGGCGACGTTCGCGACCTTGGCACGCTCCGAGCAGATCCACGTCCCGACCCGGCTGCTCGACGGCGACATCCTCAGCAACGACCCGACGACCGCACAGGCCAAGCTAAACGGCGTCCGTCGTGTGATCGCTCCGCCGGCCCGCGTCCAGCAGACGCTGCAGCACTACGAGGCCATCGGCGCCGTCACCGGCCACGTGGCCCTGTACCAGCCGGCCGTCGCGCACGCCGCCGACTACGAGCACCCCGCCCTCTTCCGGCAGGCCGAGTTCCAAGGGCGACCATGACGGGCACCACCGAAGCCCGGCACCGTCCAGAGGCTGCACACCTGGGCCAACGGCCGCCTGCCACTGTCTGCGGCCATCGAGCTGCTCGTGCGCGCCTTCGATGGACGTGTCGCCTGCGCAGACCGGCCGGAGCATCCATCGCTGACCTGGTAGCCGCCCGGAGCGCATTGGGGGTAGGCGCGCCGCGCCTGCGTCCTCAGACCGCCAGTCTGGGCCGCCGACGAGAAGTCCGCGGCCCGCCGCGCCGTTGACAGCTAGCCCCGTGGCGATCGAGGCTCGGGGTTGTCGACGTGTGGACAGACCGGTGACGTCCCTGTCGGGAAACCCGCGGCGACGCTGCCTTGTCCGGCGCCAGACCTACCCGCATCGCCCTCCGCGCGGGGCGGCCGTTCGGTTGCTTGTGGTATCGACGGACCCGCCCACTTCCATCGTGAGCCGCCACCGGATGTCGTCCCGCTTCGCTAGTGTGAGCGAACGCAGGCGTCTGAGGGGGACCCGTGAAGCTCGTTGCAGTCACGATTCAGAAGTTCCGCAACTTTGTGGAACCGCAGCGCATCGAGATCGAGTCGGATGTGACTGCGCTTGTCGGCAAGAACGAGTCCGGCAAGACGACCATCCTCAAGGCTCTCCATCGCCTCAACCCGGCAAACGGTGACGCCCGCACGTTCGACCTCGTCACCGAGTATCCACGCTGGCGCCTTGCACGCGACCGCCGCAGCGACCCGAACATCGAGAACACGTACCCCGTGAAGGCCGAGTTCGCAGTGGAGCAGGCGGATATCGACGCCCTCGCGGAGACCCTGCCTGCGCCCCTCCTTCTCGCCACCAAAGTAATCGCAGCACGAAGCTACTCGAACAGCTACTACGTGTGGGTGGAGACGCCGCTGGCCGAGGTCATCGCCGCCGCTGCAGTGGACGCATCGGTTGCCGACGATGAGGTCGCGGAACTCGCGAAGCAGACTGGCCTCGACGCCGCGATCGCGAGGGCGAAAGAGCTCGCCAAGACGCTCAAGGACTCAGAGGCTGCCAGGGCCAAGGCCGTCAGCGGCTTCCCCACTGCTGCCGAAAAGTACCGCTACCTCCTCGGCGCCGGCGCTGCGATCGAGAAGGAGAAACTCAGCGCGATCGCTGGACGACTTCCGCGGTTCTTCTATTTCTCAAACTACAGCGTGCTGCCCGGAGAGACCGACCTAACCGACCTCGCGCGAAAGCTAGAGGCACGCGGTGATCTGGACGAACAGGAGCAGACGGTCGTGTCGCTCCTGGCTCACGCGGGCGTCGCCCCCAAAGACTTCCTCGACACGAACTACGACAGCCGGAAGGCGGAACTCCAGGCCGCGGCCGTGGACCTGAGTCGCGAGGTTTTCAAATACTGGCGGGCCAACACCGACCTCGAAGTGGTGTTCGGCGACGACAACGTACCCGTCGTGGAAACGCCGAACAACGTCGCCGTGAACCACCGCATGTTGAAAATCGAACTGCGCGACGGTCGGCATGGGAACGTTGAGACCAACTTCGCCACTCGCTCGGCCGGATTCCAGTGGTTCTTCTCGTTCTTCGCCGCGTTCAGCGAGTATCTGCACACGAACAAGCCGGTCGTTGTGCTGTTGGACGAACCAGGTACAAGCCTCCACGGCGAGGCGCAGAAGGACTTCGTCAATTACATCTTCAACGAGCTCGGGGCATCCAAGCAAACCCTCTATACCACACACTCGCAGTTCATGGTCGAACCCACGGTTTATGAGAAGCTCCGTGCTGTCCATGACAAAGCGACCCGCGAGGACCAGGAGGCGGGGGTTGAGGTCAGCAAAGTCAACCTCAAGGCTGACCGCGACACGGTCCTGCCGGTCGAGTCGGCGCTGGGGTACTCCATCAGCCAGCACTTGTTCATCGGCTCCGGCCAGCACCTGCTGGTTGAGGGCAGCAGCGACTTCATCTACCTGATGCGCATGAGCGCGTACATGGTGACCCAAAAGAAGCCGATCCTCAGCCCGAAGCTCGCCATGATCCCCGTCGGCGGCATCACCAACATGCCCGCGTTCGTGGCGCTGATGGGCCGCAGACTCGAAGTCTCAGTGCTGGTGGACGGCGAAAAGTCCAGCTCGGTCCTCGACCGCACCCGGCACGCCGCGAAGGAGAACGATGTGCCAGCCAACCGCATCGTCTCTGTCGGAGAGGTAGATCCGTCGCTGCCGAAGGACGGTGACATCGAAGACCTATTTGCCGTGGCGGACTACCTCAAGCTCTACAACTGGTCCTTCAAGAAGGCGCTCACCGAGACCGATCTCGTTGGGACAACCGGTCGTATCCTCGGTCGCATCGAGTCCGTCGATGGCAAGTTCAATCACGCGCTTCCGGCCCACGCCCTGACGGACAACCAGGACGACTTCTTCGCGAACCTCGATCCGGCATCGGTGGCGAATTTCGAGAAGCTGTTTGCCCTGTTAAACGCCGGCGTCGCATAGGACGTCCCGGAAACTGATACCCGACGGGGTGACCTGCCTCGCGGTTTGAAATTCGGAGAGAACACCCCAAGATCCTCCGTTCTGGAACGAGTACAAGGCGCAACGTACGGCCGACTCTTGTTGGCCGCCGCGTCAGGTGACGATGGCGGCGTCACTGTTGGTGAGGACGGTTTGTGGCGAAGAGAACCCCGCCGGTTTGTGGGCCGGCGGGGTTCGTGGTCGTGGTGTCGGGGTGGTGGTCAGTTTGTCGTGACTTCGGTGACGGCGGCTCGGGCGGAGGACTCATCGACGATGGTCTTGTTGGTCGCGAATGCGGCGACGAGGGACTGGACGGCGAGGTTGTTCACCGCTCGGGGCAGGCCGCGGCTGACT
>Ga0255334_1001002_pt1 | contig 15513 bp, 14 predicted proteins | sample EtOH5_35cm_T3_12_FD_202080 | JGI IMG/M metagenome (GOLD analysis project Ga0255334, IMG submission 202080) | Sandy soil microbial communities from University of British Columbia, Vancouver, Canada - EtOH5_35cm_T3_129 | ecosystem: Engineered > Artificial ecosystem > Sand microcosm > Unclassified ...
GTACGGCCTGTTCCTTGAACTCCGCTGTGAATTCCTGCTTCGGTATCTTTCGCATTTCGATTCCTTCCAACTCAGTTGAGGTTATACCTCACCCTCTTGGAAGGCGAAATTTCCGGGGAAGCTCACTGCTGTGGGCCTGGCGGCTCGGGCTTGATTGGTGGTTCGAGCTTGGGGTCCTTGTTCTAGCTTTCGTGGGTCTTTAGGCTCGGGCGGTTTTGGTGCTTGAACCCAAAGGCTGTATGACATCCCCGCTGCGCGGGGCTGCCAGTCACTTTCTTTTGTCTGAAAAGAAAGTAACCAAAGAAAGCAGACCCCTTGCAGGGGGGCTGGGCACTCAGACCTTATGTCTGGTGGTGGTTTCGTGGTGCGCGCGTTGGCTTCGATCAGGCTGCTGACGCTACCGGTTTGCCCGCCTGCGGCGTCGCAAACGAAATTGGATTCGTGGTGGCACTGCATGATGGCGGTGGCCCAGGCCCTTCAGGCTGCTGCCGCGACCAGGGCGAATGGGCGCGTCATGGGATCGACACTGGTTTCGTGGTGGGCGCGGTGGCTCCGACACGAAAGTGCCCGCCAACACCCGCGCACCGGTCCACCGCGCCCACCACGAAAACACGAGGATGCTATGTCGGAGCCGCCCAAACCGGTAACGGCAGATGCCCGAACCAGCAGTGCACTCGCCATCATAGGTCTGACCGCGAAACCAACACCGCCAGCAAAGTCGTGGCCGCCCGCACCGGTAACGGCAGGATGCCAGCAGAACCACAAACCCCACCACGAAACCACCAACAACAAGAAACCCCAACGTTTCTGCCCCTGCCGGCAAGGCAGTCCGCTTTCTTGGCCTACTTTCTTTTCGGACAAAAGAAAGTAGGTCGCTCCAGAGGAGCGAAAGCCTTTGACTTTGACTTTGAAGTTAAAGCTCTTGAAGTTAAAGCCTTCGACTTTAGGCCTTTAAAGCCTTTGCCTCCAACACCCCCCATAAAATCAACTTCCCCCCAAATAAACAAAAAAACCGGCCAACGGGGCACCCCCGTCGCCGGTTTTTTTATTTCAACCGCCCCCACCTACTTACTATAAACATACACCCCACGACCCGTCTTCCGCCCCAGATAACCCGCCGCCACCATCTCCCGCATCAGCATCGCCGGCCGGTACTTCGGGTCGGCGAATTCGGTGTACAGCACCTCCATCACCGCCAGCATGGTGTCCAGGCCGATCATGTCGGCCAGCGCCAGCGGGCCGATCGGGTGGTTGCAGCCGAGCTTCATGCCTTCGTCGATTTCCTCGGGCGAGGCCAGGCCTTCGCCGAGCACGCAGAACGCTTCGTTGATCATCGGGCAGAGGATGCGGTTGACCACGAAGCCCGGGTTGTTCTTGACCGTGATCGGGTACTTGCCGAGTTCCTTCGACAGCGCTTCGACCAGTGCGTGCGTGTTGTCGCTGGTCTGCAGGCCGCGGATCAGTTCGACCAGGGCCATCATCGGCACCGGGTTGAAGAAGTGCATGCCGATGAAGTTGGCCGGGCGGCTGATGACGGCGGCCAGCTTGGTGATCGAGATCGAGGAGGTGTTGGAGGCCACCACCACGTCGTCGCCGACGATGGCGTCGATCTGCTTGAGGATCTTGACCTTGAGGTCGAAGTTCTCGGTGGCGGCCTCGATCACGATGTCGGCGGCCTTGAGGTCGTCGTAGGCGGTCGAGCCCTTGATGCGCGCGAGCGCCGCGGCCTTGTCGGCTTCGCTGATCTTGTCCTTCCTGATCAGGCGGTCCAGGCTGCCGGCCACGGTGGAGATGCCCTTCTGCACGGCGGCGTCGCTGATGTCCACCATCACCACGTCCAGGCCCGCCACGGCGCACGCCTGCGCGATGCCGTTGCCCATCGTGCCGGCGCCTACGATGCCCACTGTCCTGATTGCCATTTTGTCTTCCTTGTTGCTGGTTGCTTGATGGGATTGGCGCGCCGCGCGGGCGGCGCGCGCGGATGCGGTGCTCAGGCCTCGCGCAGCGCGGCGATGATGCGCTCGGCGTGCCCGGCCAGCACGGCCGGGTCCTGCATGTCGCTGCCGTGGCCGCGCAGGGGGCGGTCGGCATAGCGCGGCACGATGTGGAAATGCACGTGCGGCACGGTCTGGCCGGCGGCGGCGCCGTTGAACTGGCCGATCGAGATGCCGTCCGGGCTGAACGCGGCGCGCACGGCGCGCGCGACGCGCTGCGTGGTGCGGATGGCGGCGCCGGCGGCGGCTTCGGACAGGTCGAAGATCTCGGCGGCGGCTTCCTTGGTCACCACCAGGGTGTGGCCGTCGGACTGCGGCATGATGTCCATGAAGGCGATGGTGTCGTCGTCTTCATAGACCTTGTTGCACGGCAGCTCGCCGCGCAGGATGCGGGCGAAGACGTTGTTGGGATCGTAAGAAGCGTTGCTCATGTCTGGTCTCGTTGCTGTTGGGCGGGCCGCGGTGCGCTGCGGCGCACCACGGCGCTCGACGGCATGCTATGGCGGGCCGTGGCGGGCGCAGCCTTGAAGTTTAACGCAGCGCAGCGTCACGCCAAACCCCACGGCTGCCACGCCGCCGTCACATATTGCGGCGGTACTGGCCGCCCACCTCGAACAGCGCGTGCGTGACCTGCCCCAGCGAGCAGGTGCGCACCGTGTCCATCAGCACGGCGAACACGTTGCCGTCGTCGATCACGGCCTGGCGCAGGCGCGCCAGCGCGGCGGGCGCGGCGCCGGCGTGGCGCGCGTGGAAGTCCGCCAGGCGGGCGAGCTGGCTCTGCTTTTCCGCGTCGCTGGAGCGCGCCAGTTCCAGCGCCTGCGGCGTGGGGTCGCCATCCGGGTTGCGGAAGGTGTTCACGCCGATGATGGGCAGCGTGCCGTCGTGCTTGCGCTGCTCGTAGTACAGCGACTCTTCCTGGATCTTGCCGCGCTGGTAGCCGGTCTCCATCGCGCCGAGCACGCCGCCGCGCTCGGCGATGCGCTCGAACTCCTGCATCACCGCCTCTTCCACCAGGTCGGTCAGCTCCTCGACCAGGAAGCTGCCCTGGTTGGGGTTCTCGCAGCGGGCCACGCCCCATTCGCGGTTGATGATGAGCTGGATGGCCAGCGCGCGCCGCACCGATTCGCCGGTGGGCGTGGTGATGGCTTCGTCGTAGGCGTTGGTGTGCAGGGAGTTGCAGTTGTCGTAGATGGCGATCAGCGCCTGCAGCGTGGTGCGGATGTCGTTGAAGTCGATCTCCTGCGCGTGCAGCGAGCGGCCCGAGGTCTGGATGTGGTACTTGAGCTTCTGGCTGCGCTCGTTGGCGCCGTACTTGTCGCGCAGGGCCACCGCCCAGATGCGGCGCGCCACGCGGCCCAGCACGCTGTATTCGGGATCCATGCCGTTGGAGAAGAAGAACGACAGGTTGGGCGCGAAATCGTCGATGTGCATGCCGCGCGCGAGATACGCCTCCACGTAGGTGAAGCCGTTGGAGAGCGTGAAGGCGAGCTGCGAGATCGGGTTGGCGCCGGCCTCGGCGATGTGGTAGCCCGAGATCGACACCGAGTAGAAATTGCGCACCTGGTGGTGCACGAAGTATTCCTGGATGTCGCCCATCACCTTGAGCGAGAACTCGGTGGAAAAGATGCAGGTGTTCTGGCCCTGGTCTTCCTTGAGGATGTCGGCCTGCACCGTGCCGCGCACGTTCTGCAGCACCCACGCGCGGATCTTGGCTTCCTCGCCGGCGCTGGGCTCGCGGCCGTTGTCGGCGCGGAACTTGTCCACTTGCTGGTCGATGGCGGTGTTCATGAACATCGCCAGGATGGTCGGCGCGGGGCCGTTGATGGTCATCGACACCGAGGTCGACGGGCTGGTCAGGTCGAAGCCGTCGTAGAGCGCCTTCATGTCGTCCAGCGTGGCGATGGACACGCCCGAGTTGCCGACCTTGCCGTAGATGTCCGGGCGCGTGTGCGGGTCCTCGCCGTACAGCGTGACCGAGTCGAACGCGGTGGACAGGCGCTTGGCGTCCATGCCCTCGGACACCAGCTTGAAGCGGCGGTTGGTGCGGAACGCATCGCCCTCGCCGGCGAACATGCGCGTGGGGTCCTCGTTCTCGCGCTTGAAGGCGAACACGCCGGCGGTGTACGGGAAGCTGCCGGGCACGTTCTCGCGCATCAGCCAGCGCAGCACCTCGCCGTCGTCCTCGAAGCGCGGCAGCACCACCTTGCGGATAGTGGTGCCGGACAGGGTCTTGCCGGTGAGCGCGGTGCGGAGTTCCTTGTCGCGGATCTTCACCACGTATTCGTCTCCACCGTAGGCGCGCCGCATCTCGGGCCACATCGCCAGCAGCTTGCGCTCGTGCGCGCCGAGCGCGGCGTCGCGCTCGCCGGCCAGCGCCTGCAGGGCGTCGCCGCCATCCTGCCCGTGCGCGGCCAGCAGCATGCGGCGCGCCTCGCGCAGCTGCTGGCGCTCGCGCGCCAGCCGGCTCTGCGCCGCCACGCGGCGGTGATAGGCGCGCACGGTATCGGCGATCTCCGCCAGGTAACGGCTGCGCGCCGGCGGCACGATCACGTTGTGGCCGGTGGAGATGCGCCCGGCCAGCCGCGGCAGCGTGCCTTCGGCCACGCGCATGCCGCGCGCGCGCAGCGCATCGCGCAGGCCCTGGTACAGCATGGTGACGCCGTCGTCGTTGAAGCGCGAGGCCTGCGTGCCGTAGACCGGCATGTCCTCGGGCTTGCCGTGCCACTGCTCGCGGTTGCGCTGCACCTGCCTGGCCACGTCGCGCCAGGCATCCTGCGCGCCCTTGCGGTCGAACTTGTTGATGGCGACGAAATCGGCGAAGTCCAGCATGTCGATCTTCTCGAGCTGGCTGGCCGCGCCGAACTCGGGCGTCATCACGTACAGCGACAGGTCCGCGTGCGGCACGATGGCCGCGTCGCCCTGGCCGATGCCCGAGGTCTCCACCACGATCAGGTCGAAGCCGCCCGCCTTGCATGCGGCCAGCACGTCCGGCAGCGCCTGCGAGATCTCCGAGCCGGCATCGCGCGTGGCCAGCGAGCGCATGAAGATGTTCGCATGATCGATCGCGTTCATGCGAATGCGGTCGCCCAGCAGCGCGCCGCCCGACTTGCGGCGCGACGGATCGATGGAGATCACCGCGATCGACAGCGCCTCGCGCTGGTCGAGCCGGAAGCGGCGGATCAGTTCGTCGGTCAGCGACGACTTGCCGGCACCGCCGGTGCCCGTGATGCCCAGCACGGGCGTCTTCACGCCCGCCGCTTCGGCGCGCAGCGCCTCGGCCAGCCCCGGCGCGGCCTTGCCGTTCTCCAGCGCCGTGATCAGTTGCGCCAGCGCGCGGCGGTCGCCGCCCCTGACCGCGTCGAGCGTGGCGGGCGCGTAGCGCGCGAGGTCGATGTCGCAGCGCCGCACCATGTCCGCGATCATGCCGGCCAGGCCCATGCGCTGGCCGTCCTCCGGGCTGAAGATGCGCGCCACGCCGTAGGCCTGCAGCGCGCGGATCTCCTCCGGCACGATCACGCCGCCACCGCCGCCGAACACCTGGATGCGCTCGCCGCCGCGCTCGCGCAGCAGGTCGACCATGTACCTGAAATACTCGACGTGGCCGCCCTGGTAGCTGGAAATCGCGATGCCCTGCACGTCCTCCTGCAGCGCCGCGCCGACCACCTCCTGCACCGAGCGGTTGTGCCCGAGATGGATCACCTCGCAGCCCGAGGACTGCAGGATGCGCCGCATGATGTTGATCGAAGCGTCATGGCCGTCGAACAGCGAGGCCGCGGTGACGAAACGCACCTTGTTGACGGGACCCTTCGGTTCCTGCGCCGGATGGGCGGCGCCCGGTTGCGCGCCCGGTTGCGCGCCCTTTTGCACGTCGGAAAGATCGGTCATTGTCTCCACCTAAGACGTGAAATCCTCGCGGGCAAGGATTTACGGGTAGTTTTCTCTCCCTTTTCTGTTCTGGCTACCCGCGTGGTTTTCCCGTTGGGAAAGCGGCCGGGTGCGATGGGATGAGATGCATCGAGGGTACTGCTATCTGCTCTTGACGGGAAGGTGCTCCGCCGCGGCTTGCCGGAGGGCGGCACCGGATATATAAATTCTTATATAATCCAGTGCCATGAAATCCCTTCGCTTCGTGGGCTCGGCCCTGGACGATTTGCGCAATTTCCCTGCCGAGGCCAGGCGCCATGCCGGCTTCGCGCTGGATGCGATCCAGCGCGGCATGATGCCGCCCGACTTCAAGCCGATGGTGACGGTCGGCCCCGGAGCCTATGAGGTGCGCATTCACGTGGAGGGCGAGTGGCGCGTCATCTACGTGGCCAAGTTTGCGGATGCGGTCTATGTGCTGCACGCCTTTCCCAAGCGCACGCAGAAGACCACCAAGGCCGATATCGAGCTCGCTGCCCGCCGCTACAGACAGATTGAAGAGTGACCTCATGAAAGACATCATCACCGAATCGGGCGGCAACGTGTTTGCCGACCTCGGCTTCTCCGACGAGGAAGCCACCCTGCTCAAGCTGCGGGCCGATCTCATGGCCTCGCTGCGTCAGGTCATCGACGCCCGCGGATGGACCCAGGCCCAGGCGGCGGACGCGCTGGGCATCAGCCAGCCGCGCGTCTCCGATCTGGTGCGCGGCAAGTGGGACAAGTTCAGCCTCGACATGCTGGTGTCGCTGGTGGTGCGCTCGGGGCTGCATCCGCGCCTGGAAATCGAGGCGGCATAACCGGGACCGGACCCGGAGCCGGCCATGCCGGCACCGCGCATGACGCGGCGTTTCGCGCCGGTCATTCCAAACGCAAAAAGGGCGCCGAAGCGCCCTTTTGCAAATCAACAATCCTGACGGCACCTGGCGCCCGGCAGCGCTCAGAACCCCTCGAGCACGATCTTGCCGCGCGCGCGGCCGCTTTCCAGCAAGGCATGCGCGCGGCGCAGGTTGGCCGCGTCGATGGTGCCGTAGTGCTCGCCGAAGGTGGTCTTGAGCGTGCCGTCGTCGATCAGCCTGGCCACGCGGTCGAGGATCTCGTGCTGGCGGATCATGTCCGGAGTCTCGAACATGGAGCGGGCGAACATGAATTCCCAGTGCAGCGAGGCCGACTTGCGCTTGAGCGGCATGGCGTCCAGCGTGGCGGGGTCGTCGATCAGCGCGAACTGGCCTTGCGGGGCCAGCGCTTCGACCAGCGCGGCGTAGTGCGCGTCGGTATGGGTCAGGCTGGCGATGTGCTCGACCTGCCTGACGCCGATGCGGGCCAGCTCGGCCGCCAGCGGCTGGCTGTGGTCGATGACGTGATGGGCGCCGAGGTCCTGCACCCATTGCCGGGTTTCGGCGCGCGAGGCGGTGCCGATGATGGTCAGCCCGGTAAGCTTGCGCGCGAGCTGCACCAGGATCGAACCCACGCCGCCGGCCGCGCCGACCACCAGCAGGTGCTGGCCCGCGCCACCGCCTTCGGCGATGTGGAGGCGGTCGAACAGCAGTTCCCAGGCGGTGAGCGCGGTCAGCGGCAGCGCGGCAGCGTGGGCATCGCTCAGCGTGGCGGGCTTGTGGCCGGCGATGCGCTCGTCGACGAGGCTGTATTCGGCGTTGGTGCCGGGGCGGCCCAGCGTGCCGGCGTAGTAGACCGCGTCGCCGGGCTGGAACAGCGTGACCTCGGCGCCCACGGCCGTCACCGTGCCGGCGGCGTCCCAGCCCAGCACGCGCGGGGCTTCGGTCGGGAAGTTGGCGCGCACCTTGGTGTCCACCGGGTTGACCGAGATGGCGCGGATCGCCACCAGCAGGTCGCGCGGGCCGGGCGTGGGCACGGGCAGTTCGATGTCGACCAGCGAGGCCGGATCAGTGATGGGCAGGTCGTTGCGGGTATAGGCGATGGCTTTCATGGCGGACAGGTTCCTGGACATGGGAATCGGGCGAACAAGGCAGGCGGTAAGCGACGGTGAGCGGCAATAAGCAGCGATAAGCGGCAACCGATGCATGCCGCGATGTTCGCCTATCCGGCTTCCGCGAAAAATGCTCTAATCGAGCAAACACTTTCGCTGATCCGAAGAAAATGCTCAGGCTCGACGATCTCCAGGTATTTGTCCGGACCGCCGAGTCGGGCAGCTTTTCCGCGGCGGCCCGGCTGCTGGACATCACGCCGGCGCTGGCCAGCAGCGCCATGAAGCGGCTGGAGCAGGAGCTGGGCCTGCGCCTGTTCGTGCGCTCCACGCGCAGCCTGCGCTTGTCGGAAGAAGGCGAGCGCTACCTGCCGCACGCGCAGGCGGCGCTGGCAGCCATCGACGGCGGGCGCCAGGCGCTGGCGCAGGCCAGCGCCGAGATTGCCGGGCCGATCCGGCTGTCGGCGCCGTCGGACCTGGGGCGCAACGTGCTGCTGCCCTGGCTGGACGCGTTCCAGCAGGCGCATCCGAAAGTCTCGCTGTACCTGCGCATCAGCGACCAGGCCGCGGACTTCTTCCGCCAGCCGCTCGACATCGGCGTGCGCTACGGCACGCTGGCCGATTCCAGCCTGGTGGCGCTGCCGCTGGCGCCGGCCAACCGCCGCACGCTGTGCGCCTCGCCCGCCTACCTGAAGCGCCACGGCGCGCCGGCCTCGCCGGCGGACCTGCGCAAGCACAACTGCCTGCGCTACGTGATGGGCGACCAGACCCACGAACGCTGGACCTTCCACCTGCCGCGCGGCGTGGAAACCGTGACCGTGAAAGGCGACCGCGTCAGCGACGATGCCGACGTGGTGCGGCGCTGGGCCGTGGCCGGCCACGGGCTGGTGTACAAATCGCGCATCGATGTCTCGCCGGACCTGTACGCCGGCCGCCTGGTCGAACTGTTCCCGCCCGAGCACGGCGAGCCGACGCCGCTGCAACTGGTCAGCGCGCACCGCACGCTGCTCACGCCGGCGGTGCAGCGGCTGCACGAGTTCCTGCGCACGCGCTGCGCCGACATTCTTTACCGACGGAAATAACCGGGCCGCGCGCGCCTCACAGCCCCGGCTCCGGACACTGCGTGGCGCCGGCGCGCCGCTGGCCCAGGCGCCGGCCCAGCGCGCGCCCGAGGATGGCCAGCCAGCGCCACGACAGCGGCACCGGGGTTTCGGCCAGCGTGAAGCGGGCGCCCTCGCTCTCGCCGGACAGCCAGACCCTGGCACCGGCCGGCAGCGCGCAGCAGGCGCCGGGCAGCAGCCAGATGTCGGCGTGATGGCCTTCGATCGTCAGCCACAGGCGTCCTTCGACCGCCTTGACGGTCTGCCCTTCGCGGGCGCGCCAGCCCACCGGCCGGCCGGGTTCATCCAGTTCGAAGATCCGTAGTTCACGCATGTTGCCGCTCCTGTCTCTGCATTGCGGTGTGCGCCATGCCCTGCCGCGCCGACTGGCGGGGGCACCTCCTCCGCATGCCTTCCATTATTCACGGCGGCAACTACAATCCCATGAACAGTTGTGAACAGTTTTCCATGCACTGTTCAGTAGTTTTTCCTGACACTTGCCTTTTCCGGCACACGTTCTTCCCCGACACGCGCCCTCATGAAGCTCACTCTCGTCCCCGCCACCGGCGTGCCCATCACCGACCAGATCGTCAACGAGGTCAAGAGCTGGATCAGCTCGAGCGAGGTGCGCCCCGGCGCGCGCCTGCCGTCGATCCGCCAGCTCGCCGCCGAGCACGGCATCAGCCGCTTCCCGGTGATCGAGGCCTATGACCGGCTGGTGTCGCAGGGCCTGCTCGATTCGCGCCACGGCTCGGGCTTCTTCGTGGCGGACAGCCCGCTGCTGGCGCGCGGCGCCAACGGCTGGTCCAACCCGAGCCTGGCCGAGGACCTCTCCGACCACATCCTGGAGCAGTTCAACCACCCGAGCGCCACGCTCAAGCTGGCGGGCGGCTTCGTGCCGGAGCAGTGGCGCGACCTCGAAGGCCTGACCCAGGCCATCCGCCAGGTCTCGCGCACGGAAGTGGCCAGCGTGATCCACTACGCCACGCCGATGGGCCTGCCGGAGCTGCGCCAGCACGTGCTCACGCGCGTGCGGCAGCTCGGCATCACCGCCGAGCTGCCGCAGGTGCTGATCACCAGCGGCGCCAGCCAGGCGCTGGACCTGGTGGTGCGCCGCCTGCTCAAGCCCGGCGACACGGTGTTCGTGGAAGACCCCGGCTACTACAACCTGTTCGGCCTGCTGCGCCTGCACGGCGTGCGCCTGGTCGGCGTGCCGCACACCGCCAACGGCCCCGACCCCGACGCCGCCGAGGCGCTGCTGCGCGAGCACAAGCCCAAGCTGTTCTTCACCAACAGCGTGCTGCAGAACCCCACCGGCTCCACGCTGGCGCCGCCGGTGGCGTTCCGGCTGCTGGAGCTGGCGCGCAAGCACGGCTTCCGCTTCGTCGAGGACGACATCTTCTCCGACTTCCAGACCCACTTCACCGACCGCCTCGCCACGCTGGACCAGCTCGAGCACGTGATCTACATCGGCGGCTTCTCCAAGACGGTGTCGGCCTCGCTGCGCATCGGCTACCTGGTGGCCGACAAGGCGCTGGTCAAGGACCTGGTGGACGTGAAGGTGCTGACCAGCGTAGCCGGCTCGCACTTCGCGGAAGCCGTGACCGCGGCGCTGCTCGAGCGCGGCGCCTACCGCAAGTACATGGAGCGGCTGCGCCTGCGCGTGCGCCAGGCCACCGCGGGCGCGGTGCGGCGCCTGCACGGCGCGGGCTGGGAGGTCTATTGCGAACCGGCCGGCGGCAACTTCCTGTGGGCGCGCACGCGCGGCGTGGCGGACTCGCGCGAGCTGGTGACGCTGGCCGAGCAGCACGGCGTGACGCTGGCGCCGGGCAACTACTTCCGCCCCGGCGGCGAGACCTCGGCCTGGATCCGCATCAACTCGGCGTTCGTGGAGGAGCCGCGCGCGCTGGCTTTCCTGGAAGAGGCCGGCGCGCGCCGGGGATAAGCGGGAGCGAAGGCAGGCCCGCTCCGGGTTTACTTCGCATGCAAAGTAGATATACTTTGCATGCGAACTTTATTTCAGGAGACCGCATTGATCCCGGAACTCGACACCGACCTCGCCGGCGGCGTGCTCACGCTGACCATCTCGCGCACCGACAAGAAGAACGCGCTGACCAACGCCATGTACGGCGCGCTGGCGGACGCCATCGAAGGCGCGCAGGATGACCCCGGCATCCGCGTCGTCGTCATCCGGGGCGCCGGCGACACCTTCAGCGCCGGCAACGACGTCAGCGAATTCGCCGCCCAGGCCGCCGGCAACGGCCCGGCCGAGCGGCACGTGACGCGCTTCCTGCACAGCCTCGCCACCGCCAGGCTACCGCTGGTGGCCGCCGTGCAGGGCAAGGCGGTCGGCGTGGGCACCACCATGCTGCTGCATTGCGACTACGTGCTGCTGGCCGACGATGCCCAGCTCATCACGCCGTTCATCAACCTCGCGCTGGTGCCGGAAGCCGCCTCCAGCCTGCTGATGCCGCTGCGCGTGGGGCACGCGCGCGCGTTCGAGATGTTCGCGCTCGGCGAGCCGGTGGCGGCCGCGCAGGCGCTGGCCTGGGGCCTCGCCAACCGCATCGTGCCGGCGCACCAGCTGCATGCGGAAGCCAAGGCGATGGCCGCGCGCATCGCCGCCAAGCCGGCCGGCTCGCTGCTGGCGATGAAGGGACTGATGCGCGACGGGCAGGCGCTGGTCGCGCAGATGGAGGCGGAAAGCGCCTGCTTCGAAGCGCGCCTGAAGAGCGCCGAAGCCAGGGAAGCCTTCAGCGCGTTCGCGCAGCGCCGCCCGGCCGACTTCTCGAAGGTGACGCGCGCGTAGGCGCCTGCCTTCGGTCATTCAGTCGCTCGGTCGCTCGGTCGCTCAATCGCCCGGCCGCTCAGTCGTCGACGGCGGGAAACTTCTCCTGCAGGCTCTGCAGCCAGCGCGCGACGATGGCCATCTCCGCCTCGCTGAAGCCTTCGGTCAGCCGGGCGTTGAGCTGCGCCAGCCCCGCCTTGGCGCGGGCTCGCGCGGCGCGGCCCGCCGGCGTCAGCCAGATGCGCGAGGCGCGCCCGTCGTCCGCGTCGGCGCGCCGCTCCACCAGGCCCGCCAGGGCCATGCGGTCCACCAGGCCGCTCATGCCGGGGGCGCCCATGTCGAGCGCGGCGGCCGCCTCGCTCATCAGCGCGCCGTTGTTTTTGCCCAGGAAGTACAGCAGGCCCGCCTGCGCCGCGGTCACGCCGCCGGCCGCGGCGCGCGCCTGCGTCCAGCGCTGCAGGCGGCGCTGGCCCACGTTCAGCAGGTAGACCAGGCGGCGCTCCGAATCGTCCTTTACCGTCAACTTGTCGTCCTCGATCGTCGTCCTCGAATCGGTGGCTGCCCTTGCTCGTGAAAGGCGCGCGAAGAGATTCGCGTGCGAACCTTATCATGCCGGGCGGCGTTCGGGCACGCCGGCGGCGGCGCGCACCTCAGCCGCCATGCGGCACCGCGTCGCGGCGCACGTAGGAAAAGCCGTACTCGAGAGCAGCAAGTCCCGGCCGATCATCCACGCGGCGATTTCGCCTGGCGTGGCTGTATGCGTGGACCACATGTCAACATGTGTTAGAAGCGCCGCCTACAGCACGTAGTCGGCTTTACAGATGGAGGCATATATCTAAAATGGCGCGGTAAGGTCATCCATTCCACAGGAGGTGCCATGCGTACCGTTGCCATTTTCAGGAACAACGCCGGCCAGGCTATCCACATTCCCAAGGACATGCAGTTCGACGGCGTGACCGAACTGGAGATCCGCCGCGACGGGGACACGATCCTGCTGCGCCCGGTGCGGCCGTCGTGGGTGTCGTTCACGGGCGAGCCGCTGGCGGATGGCGATTTCCTCACCGAGCGCCCGGCCGTCGTCCAGATGGGAGGCTTCGATCTGTCCGGCACGGATGGGAACAAGGAGGCGACCCGGGAGTGAAGCGGCTCTACATGCTCGACACCAATATCTGCTCGTTCGTCATGCGCGAGCGCCATCCCGAAGTGCTCGCCAGGCTCCAGGCCTGCGTCAGCGCGCAGCACCGCATCGTCGTATCGGCCATCACCTATGCGGAAATGCGCTTCGGCTCGGTCGGCAAGAAAGCCTCGCCGAAGCACACCGCACTCGTTTCCGCTTTTGTCTCGCGCCTCGACGGCATCCTGCCCTGGGATGCGGCCGCCGTCGATACCACCACGGCAATCCGCGTGGAACTGGCCGCGCGCGGCACGCCGGTCGGCGACAACGATGCCGCCATCGCGGGACATGCCAGCGCCGCCGGCGCCACGCTGATCACCAACAACGTGCGCGAATTCCGGCGCATACCGGGACTTCGGTTCGAGGACTGGGCAACGCCGCCCGCGTGAGCCGCGGCGGCGCCAGCCGCAAAAGAAAAATGCCCTCGCACCATCCGGTGAAGGGCATTCGCAGCGCCGGGCCAGGGGGCGGACATCGCCGCCCGCCCCCGCCGGCCGTGTTATTTCGCCACCGGCATCGTGAACTCCGCGCCCTTGCCGATGCTGTCCGGCCAGCGCTGCATGATGCTCTTGTAGCGCGTGTAGAAGCGCACGCCTTCCTCGCCGTAGGCGTGGTGGTCGCCGAACAGCGAGCGCTTCCAGCCGCCGAACGAGTGCCACGCCATCGGCACCGGGATCGGCACGTTGATGCCGACCATGCCGACCTGGATCTGGCGCGAGAACGCGCGCGCCACGCCGCCGTCGCTGGTGTAGCAGGACACGCCGTTGCCGAACTCGTGCGCGTTGATCAGCGCCACCGCGTGGGCGAGGTCGTTTACGCGCACCACCGACAGCACCGGGCCGAAGATCTCTTCCTTGTAGATGGTCATGTCCGGCGTGACGTGGTCGAACAGCGTGCCGCCCACGTAGAAGCCGCCTTCGTGGCCGTCGACCTTGTGGCCGCGGCCGTCGGTCACGAGCGTGGCGCCCTCTTCCACGCCGCGGGCGATGTAGCCCTCGACCTTGGCCTTGTGCGCGGCCGTGACCAGCGGGCCCATCTCGGCGTCGGCTTCCATGCCGTTGCGGATCTTCAGCGTCCTGGCGCGCTCGGCCAGGCGCGGCACCAGCTTGTCGGCCACGTCGCCGACCGCCACCGCCACCGAGATTGCCATGCAGCGCTCGCCGGCCGAGCCGTAGGCGGCGCCGATCAGCGCGTCCACGGCCTGGTCGAGATCGGCGTCGGGCATCACCACGAGGTGGTTCTTGGCGCCGCCCAGGGCCTGCACGCGCTTGCCGTGCCTGGTACCTTCGGTATAGATGTACTCGGCGATCGGCGTGGAGCCGACGAACGACAGCGCCTGCACGTCCTTGTGCGCGAGCAGCGCGTCGACGGCTTCCTTGCCGCCCTGCACGACGTTGAACACGCCGTCGGGCAGGCCGGCCTGCTTGAGCAGGTCGGCGATCAGCAGCGAGGGCGACGGATCGCGCTCGCTCGGCTTGAGCACGAAGGTGTTGCCGCACGCCAGCGCCACCGGGAACATCCACATCGGCACCATCACCGGGAAGTTGAACGGCGTGATGCCGGCCACCACGCCGAGCGGCTGGCGCAGGTTCCAGTTGTCGATGCCGCCGCCGATGTTGTCGGTGAAGTCGGTCTTGAGCAGGTTGGGGATGCCGCAGGCGAACTCCACCACCTCGACGCCGCGCGTGACTTCGCCCTTGGCGTCGGAGAACACCTTGCCGTGCTCGCGCGTGATCAGCGCGGCGAGGTCGTCGTGGTGGCGGTCGAGCAGTTCCTTGAACTTGAACAGGATGCGCGCGCGCTTGAGCGGCGCGGTCTCGGACCAGGCCGGGAACGCCGCGTGCGCGGCGGCCACGGCGGCGTCAACGTCCCGCGCGCCGCCCAGCGCCACGCGGGCGGCCACGGCGCCGGTGGCCGGGTTGAAGACATCGGCGAAGCGGTCCGAGGAGGCGGCGCGCACGGTGCCGCCGATGTAGTGCCCGATGTCGGCGATCTGCCGGTTTTCTGCGATATTCACGTCGGTGTCCCCTGTCTGGCCGCCGCGGTTACTGCAATTCCTGCAGGACCTTCTTCACGGTGTCGAACATGTGGCCGATCTGCTCTTCGGTGATGATCAGCGGCGGCGAGAAGGCCAGGATGTCGCCGGTGTAGCGCACCAGCACGCCGCGCTCCAGGCACTTGAGGAAGGCCTCGTAGCCGCGCGCGCCGGGCTGGCCCGCGCGCGGCTCCAGCTCGATGCCGGCCACCAGGCCGAAGTTGCGGATGTCCTTCACGTGCGGCGCGCCGCGCACCGAATGCGCGGCGGTCTCGAACGCGGGCGCCAGCGCGGCGGCGCGGCCGAACAGGTCCTCGTTCTTGTAGATGTCCAGCGTGGCGATGGCCGCGGCGGCGGCCAGCGGGTGGCCCGAATACGTGTAGCCGTGCAGGAACTCGATCGCGCCCGGCGCGGCGGAGTTGATCACGGCGTCGTGCACTTCGCGGCGCACCGCCACCGCGCCCATCGGCACGGCCGCGTTGTTGATGGCCTTGGCCATCGTGATCAGGTCCGGCGTGACCTTGAAGCGCTCGGCCGCGGTGGCCGCGCCCAGGCGGCC
>Ga0255334_1001003_pt1 | contig 15507 bp, 12 predicted proteins | sample EtOH5_35cm_T3_12_FD_202080 | JGI IMG/M metagenome (GOLD analysis project Ga0255334, IMG submission 202080) | Sandy soil microbial communities from University of British Columbia, Vancouver, Canada - EtOH5_35cm_T3_129 | ecosystem: Engineered > Artificial ecosystem > Sand microcosm > Unclassified ...
AGTATTCAACCAGGAGCAATAGTTTTCAAAACACCGTGCTCATGTTTCCAGATACATCCTGTATCCTAATGATCAGTTATTTATTTGAGCATGCCTAAGCCGATCACAAAGTGAAAGGGGAGTACGCGCATCGGCGGGCTCCCCTTCGATTTGGCGCAGGAAAGCAACTTTTGCCGACTGAACGAGTCTAATTTTGATAGACCAGTTAGTATAAAAATACACATGAAGGCAGGTCGCAGCGCGTGCAATGCATAAAGGTGTGCGCGTAGGGTGGACTTTTTCGGCTGAAATGTCTTTTAGAAGGTGGACACGACCGGCTAGAGCGAGTGGTGGAACCACTTGCAAATTAAGTACAAGATATGGGTCGTTCTGAAGTGAAAGCTACTAGATAGGCGATTCTTCAGGGCAGCTGGGACTCTGTCGCTCTACTAGAGGAGTGTCCACCTTACGAAAGACAAATAAGCATGAATTGTCCACTATAGAGGGACAAGACGGGGAACGTTTCCGTCTAAAAATGCCTTCCTGAAAGGCGTCCGCCCCGCGCTCGCCTTTGCTCACCTGCGCCACCACCTATTCGAATTGCACAACCTTATCCGATTCTACCCAGCAGGAGGAATGCATAGTATGATGAACCCGAACAAGCGGAGGGCGGCTATCTTAAGACAAGGCCGCCGCTTCATTGCCGCCGGAATTCTCTCCATTAGCCTGATCGCCTCCGCCGTCGGCTCCGGGCCGCTCACCCCGGCTCCGGCCGTTGCCGCAAGCGCCTCGGACCTGTTCCGCGTCGCTCTCTATCTCGATTCCGGCAAGTTTCATACCACCGTTCCCACCGCCGGATTCTCCGCCGACAAGGGGCTCAAGATCGGCGTTCCCGCCGCGGCCGGCGTCCCGACCTGGCTCACCGTTCCGGCCGACACCGTATTCCGCGCCGGACTTGACCAATATCGGGTGTCGCTCCTCACCACCTCCGATTTCACGCAGGCCAAGGCGCTCGCCGCCGCGCTGGGCAGCAAATATTCGCCTTCCGTCTACCGGAACGGCGCCAACGCTGCTCCGGTCTACCAGGTGGTGACCGGCGGCTACCCCACTGCATCCGCCGCCGCGGCCGCTCTCGCCGAGATCGCCAAGCTGCCGGCTGCCGCCTCCTTGGCGAAGGGCTTCGCGGTAACCGGTCCGCTCCGCCTCAGCGCCGGCACCTTCCCGACCGAGCAGGAAGCCCGCGACAGCGCGCAGCAGCTGCGCAGCGCCGGCCTGCCGGTCGATCTGGCGATCACGGACAACGGCACCGGTTCCGGCAAGCTGGCTTACTCGCTCTGGGTGAGCACCGCCGCCGCAGCCGATGCCGGCCGGCAAGCGGCCATGAAAAGCGAGCTGGAGGCCGTCGTTCCCGGAGTTGTGCTGACCCCGGTGGACGCATCCTCGATCCCTTTTCTTCTGGAGAAGGAGGACGCCACAAGCACCGCTTCCGGCACCGGCGGACCCGTGATCGACCTGTTCAATCCGAACGCCCAGAAGCTGGTGATCACCTCCGCCGGGGGCAAAATCACCGTCAAGGAAAAAGGCTTGTCCTACAACGGCACCTTCGAGTTGTCCCAGTGGAACAACAAGCTCGCGGTGATCAATGAGCTGCCCTTTGAACAATATCTGTACTCGGTGGTTCATGCCGAGCTCGGTCCGGGCAACCCGATCGAGGCGCTCAAGGCCCAGGCTGTCGCCGCCCGCACCTATTCGATGAAGGCCGGAATGAAATACGAAATCGCCAACCTCACCGACACGACGCTCGATCAGGCCTACTACGGCAAGGAATCCGACGACGTGACCAAGGCCGTCGAGGCTACCCGCGGCGAGGTTCTGATGAGCGGCGGCAAGCTGATCGACGCCCTGTTCTCATCCAACGCCGGCGGGCAGACCGCCGATGGCGCCGAAGTGTGGGGCAGCTCCGTCGATTACCTGAAGAGCGTGCCCAGCCCAGATACCTACCCGGCCGAGGGCAAGCTGCCCTGGTACCGGATCGTCACGGACGCCGGGCTGTCCGGCTACGTCCGCTCGGATCTGCTCGCGGCGACCGGCGGCAAATCGCTGGCGGGCATCCCGCTCTATGCGGCAACAACCGACAGCGTCAACGTGCGGACCATCCCCTCCGCGACGGATTCCATCAGCCCGGTCGCCGGCAAGCTCGCGGCGGGCGAGCAGGTCGCAGTCGTCAGCCAAACTGTCGAATCGACGTCCTATTCCTGGACCCGAATCTTCACGGCCGCCGAGCTTGCTCCCAAGATCAACGCCTATACTCCGTTGACCGCCCTGAGCACTCTCGAGGTGAGCCGCAGAGGCATATCCGGCCGGGTGACGGTGCTTCAGGTGAACGGCTCGGAGCTGGCGCTGAAGGCGCCGGACAGCTATCGCTCGATGCTGAACGGAATGCCCTCCACCAAGTTTGAAATCGAAGAGACGGGACGATATACTGTAATAGGCGCAGGCGGGGCGCGAGCGGACTATGCCGGAAACGGCACAGGCCTGACCGCCGTCAATGCGCAGGGGAGGAAGACCTCTGCCGGCTCGCAATTTCTCGTTCTGAACGGGCAGGGCAAGGCTCGCCTGGCCACGTCCGATACCAGATTCGTGTTCACCGGCCAGGGCTACGGCCACGGGCTCGGCATGTCCCAGTACGGGGCGATCGGTCTGGCTCAGCAAGGGAAAGACTACAGGTACATTCTCGCCTATTACTATAACGGCGTCACTATCGTCAAGCAGTAAGGAAGGAAGCACATGAACGTCGATCTATTTGATTACGATCTGCCTGAGGAGCTGATCGCCCAGACTCCGCTCGCGAACCGGACGCAGTCGCGGCTCATGACCTTGAGCCGGACCACGGGCGAAGTCGGGCATCATCGCTTCGATGAGCTGGATCAATTTTTGAAAGCCGGGGATTTGCTCGTGTTGAACGATACGCGGGTGATTCCAGCCCGGCTTTTTGGTTTGAAGGCCGACACCGGAGCCAAGGCCGAGGTGCTCTTGCTCCGCGAGCTGGGAGACAACCGCTGGGAGGCGCTCGTTCGCCCCGGCAAAAAGCTGAAGACCGGCACTCGCATCGTCTTCGGGCTGGAGCCGGAGGCGCTCGCCGGCGGTGCTGCCGCGGCGCCCGCTGCCTCATCGGCCGGCAACCTAGACGCTGCCGGAGCCGGAGCCGCCACCGCGGCCGTGCCGCCGGGCGGATCGCCCACGGCTCCGCTGACCGCCGTCATCGAGGAAGAGGGCGACATGGGCGGGCGCGTCATCCGCTTTGAATACGAGGGCATCTTCGCGGAGATTCTCGACCGCCTCGGGCATATGCCGCTGCCGCCCTACATCAAGGAGCGGCTCGCCGACAAGGAGCGCTACCAGACCGTGTATGCCAAGCATGAGGGCTCGGCGGCCGCGCCGACGGCCGGGCTGCACTTCACCAAGGAATACCTGCGGCATCTTCAGGATATCGGCGTTCAGATCGCCTACCTGACGCTTCATGTCGGGCTCGGCACCTTCCGTCCGGTCTCGGCGGAGAAGGTCGAGGAGCACGAGATGCACGCGGAATATTACGTTCTGCCGCAGGAAACCGCCGATGCCTTCAACCGCACGAAGGCGGCGGGGGGGCGGGTTGTCGCCGTGGGCACCACCTCCGCCCGCACGCTGGAGACGGCGGCGCGCGACGCGGCCGCGGCAAGCGGCGACGGGGAGATCCGGCTCGCCGCTCGCTCCGGCTGGACGGACATTTTCCTGTATCCGGGCGTTCCGATCCGGGCCGTCGATGCGCTCATCACCAATTTCCATCTGCCGAAGTCAACGCTTCTCATGCTGATCAGCGCCTTGGCCGGCCGGGAAAATGTCCTGCGCGCCTACGGAGAAGCGGTGAAGGAACGGTATCGTTTTTTCAGCTTCGGGGATGCTATGCTGATCTATTGAGCGCGCCGGTTGCGACGAACCGTGCAGAAAATTCAATCAAGATGAGGGATACCAAGCGATGTCAGCCGTAACCTACGAACTGATCAAGACCTGCAAGCAAACCGGAGCGCGGCTCGGCCGGCTCCATACGCCGCACGGCGTAATCGATACTCCCTGCTTCATGCCGGTCGGCACCCAAGCCACCGTCAAGACAATGAGCCCGGAAGAATTGAAGGAAATGGGCGCCGGCATCATCCTCAGCAACACATACCACCTGTTCCTCCGCCCGGGGCATGAGCTCATCCGCCAGGCGGGCGGGCTGCACAAGTTCATGAACTGGGACCGCGCCATTCTGACTGACAGCGGCGGTTTTCAGGTGTTCAGCCTGAGCGACATCCGCAAGATCACCGAAGAGGGCGTGCATTTCCGCTCGCATTTGAACGGCGACAAGCTGTTCCTCTCGCCGGAGAAAGCGATGGAGATCCAGAACGCGCTCGGCTCCGACATCATGATGGCCTTCGACGAATGCGCGCCGTACCCAGCGGAATACGAGTACGTCAAGCCCTCCATGGAACGGACCACCCGCTGGGCGGAGCGCTGCCTGAACAGCCACGCTCGTCCGCACGACCAGGCGCTGTTCGGAATCGTCCAAGGCGGGATGTACGAGGATTTGCGCAAGCAGAGCGCGCGGGAGTTGACTTCCCTGGATTTTCCGGGGTATGCTATTGGTGGTCTCAGTGTGGGCGAGCCCAAGCCGCTCATGTATGAAGTTCTGGAATATACTCTGCCGCTCATCCCGACGGACAAGCCGCGCTATCTGATGGGGGTCGGTTCGCCGGATGCTCTGATCGAAGGAGCGATGCGGGGAATCGACATGTTCGATTGCGTACTCCCGACGCGGATCGCCCGCAACGGGACGGTCATGACGAGCGAAGGCCGGCTGATTGTCAAGAACGCCAAGCATACCGACGATTTCGGACCGCTGGATCCGGAATGCGATTGCTATACCTGCCGCCAGTATTCCCGCGCGTACATCCGGCACCTGATCAAAGCGGATGAGACCTTCGGCATCCGCCTGACCACGTACCACAACCTGTATTTCCTGCTGAACCTGATGAAGCAGGTAAGGCAAGCCATTCAGGAGGACCGGCTGCGCGACTTCCGGGATGAATTTTTTGACAAGTACGGCATGGACGAGAAGGGCTTCTAACGAATCAAGACATTCCACAGGAAAGGAGGGATCCTCCATGTATTTGGCAGACGTAACCGGCGGTTCCGCCGGTTATCTGTCCATTCTCTACATCGTGATCATGTTCGCGGTGCTGTATTTCCTCATGATCCGTCCGCAGCAGAAGCGGCAGAAGAAGACGGCTTCGATGCTGAACAGCCTCAAGAAGGGCGACAAGGTTGTCACCATCGGCGGACTTCACGGAACGGTGATGGACTTGAACGACGACACGGTGGTTTTGCGCGTCAACGATGCGACGAAAATGACGTTCGACCGCTCGGCGATCCGCACGATCGCTTCCTCTTCGGCGGAATAGGCGGGCGGGAAGCGAGACTTCTGCATAAACCAAACAAGGATTGCGACCGGAGGCCATGCGCGCCTCGGCTGCAATCCTTGTTTGGGATCTGCGGCAGCTTCGCAAGCCGTCACTTTTTTTTCAGATTGACGCCGATTATGCCCCCGATGGCTCCTACGGCAAAGGCGACGGCCGCTGCAATCAGAGCGGAGGCGTGAAAGCCGCGGTCAAACCCGAGGAAGCCGATCAGGTACAAGAGCAGCGCGTAGAGGAGACCGGTTGCGCCTCCCGCGTACCAGCCCCTGGAGCCGGAATGCTTGCCGGCCGCCGCTCCTCCGATGAAGGCGGCGATCAGATGGATAACGATGGCGGCGGTAGGCAGCGAGCTCTCCTTCTGTCCGGTGAACGCGAGGATGAGCGACAGCGCGAGCGCTCCGGCCGCCATGAGCCCGAACGCCCAGGTGAGCCCTCGCACGATGGGAAAGCCGAGCCGAGTCTTTTCGCTATGAACCATGTTCATGATATCTTACCTCCCCGGATGCCGCCCGCAGGCGGCGCGCATTCTCTTCCCTACATCCTATGGGCAAGTCCTTCCGCTTATGACAAGCCCGCTTCAGCGCGGCCCCCGGCGGCCGAACAAGGGAAGCTTTCGCATGTGGTCGAGGCTGACGAGCCGAAGCAGCGGAAGGCAGACCAGATATACGGACGCAGCCGCCGACATGGAGAAGAGAAACCGCAGCAGAGCGCTGTCGATGAAGGCGACACTCATTCCCCACTTGCTGATGAAGCCGGTCACCGCGATCAGCAGGCTGACCTTGAGGAGATCGCCCGAAGGCATCGAGAAGCGAAGGAGCCGGACGATGCTGTTCCAATGGAGGATCGTGACCAACATCATGTTGAAGCCGATGGCGAGCACGGCGCCGAGAATCCCGAACTGCGGCCGAGAGGCTAAGAGAATGATGAGCCCCAATTTGGTGACGGAGCCGATCAGGGTGTTGGCGAGCGCCTTGCCGGGCTGATTCAGCGCCTGCAGCGATGCCTGCAGCGGGCCCTGGCAATACTGGAACAGGGCGGCGGGGGCAAGCATCTTCAGCATGACGCCGATTTCGCTGTCTCCGTAGAGGTAATAGCAGATCGGATCGGCCAGCACATAGAGGAAGACGGCAAAGGGAGCGCCGCTGATCAGCGCCAGCTTGATCGACTGGTGCAGGCGGGAGTGGATGGTCTCTAGATCGCCTCTGGCATTCGCCTCCGAGAGAGTGGGCACGAGCGAGACCGACAGGCTGTACGTAAGAACGCCCGGGAGCAGCAAAACTGGCATCACCATGCCCTGCAGCGCGCCATACTGCATGGTGGCGACAGCGGCGGTCACTCCGGCGGCGGCGAGGCTCTGAACCGTCAGCACCGACTCGATGAAATAGGAGAAGGAGCCGACTAGACGGCTGGCCGTAACCGGGACTGAGACCTGGATGAGGCGCCTCAGCAGGTTTTTGGAGCCCTCGTACCGGATGCGCCCTCCGGCGGCGGGAGCGGGGAGCACGGCCTCTTCCGCCGCTGCCGGACGCTGTTTTTGGTACCGGCGGTAATGCATCAGCAGCACGGCGAGCCCGCCGATCTCTCCGGCGAGGGTGCCGGCCATCGCTCCGCCCGCGGCATATTCGAGCCCGTAAGGCAGGAGCAGATAGGAGAAGGCCAGCATGCCGGCAATCCGCACTGCGGTCTCGGAAAGCTGGGAGGCGGCGGTGGGGATCATGTTCTGTTTGCCCTGAAAGTAGCCGCGGAACACGGAAGAGATCGCGGCGATGGGGATGACGGGACACATCCAGAGCAGCGGATAGCCGACCCGCGGGTCGGTGAACAGGGTTCTCGCCAGCGCGGGAACCAGCGCCAGAATGGCCAGCGCCGCCGTCACTCCGAGAACGAGCGTGAACAGGACCGAGACGCGCAGGATGCGGGCGACCCGCGGCGAATCCCGGCGGGATTCTGCCTCCGCCACCAGCTTGGCCACGGCGAGGGGAACTCCGCCCGTAACCAGCGTCAGAATCAGCATGAGAAAGGGAAAGGCCATCTGGTACAGGCCGACTCCCTCCGCTCCCACCACCCGCGGGAGAATGATGCGCGGGATGAAGCCGAGCAGCCGGTTGATGATGCCCGCGTCGAGCAGAATCATCGTGCCTTGGATGAAGCTTTGCTTAACTTTTTCCACGAGTTTTCTCTTCCTCCCACCCGCAAAGTAGAGTATAGTGGGATGGGGGCCAAGGGCGGACGCGCATGGCTTATCCCTATACCGGATACTACAGCGTATGCGGGACCTGTCCTTCCTCATTCCCGATTATTATTCATGGGCCAAGGGAGGAATCCGGCAGTTCCTCGTCGAATCTGGAATCTACATAGGAACTTGGAAGGAATGGAGGGATGCGAGCTTGGAAGCGGACGAGCGGGTGCAAGTCATGGGGGATGACGAACTCATGAGCGTCGCGGAAAATCTTTGCCGAATGAAAGCCGCCGAATTCGCTATGCTGGGGTACGATCAGGTCACCTCGGACGATATCTGGAGCTGTATCAGCACGCGGTATCAAAAGACCGGATTTCCGTTGCTCCACCGGATGGTGAACGATATTTTGTCGCTCAAAGCAACTGAGTTTATGAACTGGATGACCATGCAGGCGTTCAAGGGGGCTATTTTCTAGACAAGGAGCCCGATACCGACAGGAGCAAGGCCGAAGATTCGGCCGGATACCCCCGCCGCGCGGGGCTTTTTTTTGGACTATCAGAGAATATAAAATTTCTGGGTCAAAGCGAAAATCAGTGCTTGACACTCTTGGTTTATACCTCGCTCGGCGCCCCCGAGAAGATGCTGTGAACGGCAAGGGCCGCACGAAGACTCCTCCCAAGCAGTCCCGTTTTGTGCGTCAGAGGCCGAAACCGATATAGAGGTAAAAATGCCCGTTATTCCGAGACCAACAAGCTGCTGTGGCTAAACAACGGTAAAATTACCGCTAATTTACCTTGGCGATATAGATTTGCCGTGATCGGCAAGAATAGAGGTAAAAATTCCCTCTATTATGGTGACCAACAGGATATTGGGCCAAATAGCGGTAAAAATTCCTCCTATTTTCTACCGTGTGGTCACGAATGGCTGGAGTTCCGGTTCTAGCCTTGCACCAGGTCTGGTAGTCCCCCAAAACCTAATTTTATGCAGGCTGATTGCGGAGTGAGAGTCTGTCGTGAGGCTAAGCTGAACGAATGTCGGGGTGGTTGCGTGTCCGGCTTTCGTTTTGCCGATTTCGTGCAGAATGTTGGTGAGGCAAGAGAGTGCCGTCAAGCACTGATTTTGAGGTTGCGCCAATTTTCATCTATCCTTTCTGACCGTTCATCGGTAAACGCCCGACGTCATAAGGACGCCAATAGGCGTTTATCCTTGGGAACTGCACACCGAGATAGCGCTTCCATGCGAAAATTGACGGTTATTTTGTAGGTGAGTATAATAGAAATATTGGATATCGAAGGGAGCTTGTACCGTAGAACATGGATAAGAAAAAGTTTGTCACCTTTCTCGTTACCATCATTCTGATCCTGGCTGTCGTCGCCGGCACTACTCCGTACATCATCAAGCATGTCCGGCTCGGTCTGGACCTGAAGGGCGGCTTTGAAATTCTCTATGAGGCCAAGCCTCTTGAAGCCGGGCAGAGTGTTACACCGGCGAGCCTGAAGGAGACCGCCCGCAGCCTGGAAGACCGCGTGAACGCCGCCGGCGTCTCCGAACCGGAGATCACCACGGAAGGCACAAACCGCATCCGCGTCCGCATCGCCGGCGTGGCCAATCAGGCGGAAGTGCGCAAAACCTTGAAGGAACCGGCGCGGCTCACCTTCCGCAACTCTGCCGGAAATATCGTGATGGACGGCAGCGACTTCGTGCCGAACGCCGCCAAGGTGGTCTTCGATCAATACAACCAGCCGATCATCACCATTGAAGTGAAGGACAAAGCCAAATTCGCCAAGGTGACGAAGGAGCTCACCGGCCAACCGATGTCCATCAATCTGGACGAAAAACAGCTTGGAGCTCCGGTCGTTCAAGGTGAAATGACACAGGGCAAGGCCCAGATCACCGGCTATTCGCTGGAGGCTGCGAAGAACATCCGGGATACGATCAACCTGGGCGCGCTGCCGCTGCAACTGGCCGAGAAATATACCAATGCCGTCGACGCCACCCTCGGGAAGCAATCGATGAACAATACGCTTCTCGCCGGCGGCATCGCCTTCGTGCTGATCCTGCTGTTCATGGCATTCTTCTACCGGATTCCCGGCCTGGTCGCCTGCGTCTCGCTGATCATCTTCACCTGGCTGCTCCTTGTGGTCTATATGCTCTTGAACGCCACGCTGACGCTGCCCGGCATCGCCGCCTTCATTCTCGGGATCGGGATGGCGGTCGACGCAAATATCATCACCTATGAACGGATCAAGGAAGAAATCCGTTCCGGCAAGACGATCATGTCCGGCTTCCGCGCCGGTTCCAAGAACTCGTTCCGCACGGTCATGGACTCCAACCTGACCACCATCATTGCAGCGGCCGTACTGTTTGCCCTGGGAATCGGAACCATCAAGGGCTTCGCCCTGACGCTGATCTTCAGCATTTTGGTGAGCCTGTTCACGAACCTCCTCCTGTCCCGCCTCCTTCTTCAGATGCTGATCAAGAGCGGCGCCGTCAACAAACCGGTTTATTTTGGCGTAAGGGAGGATGAGATCCATGCACTTTAAGTACAACATTCATTTCGACTTCATGAAGCACAGCAAGAAGTTCATGCTGTTCTCCATCATCGTCACCTTGCTCGGGGTTGTTTTCCTCTCTACCGAGGGCTTGAACCGTGGGGTCGACTTCAAGGCAGGCACCACTCTCGATATCAACGCCGGCAAGACGATCGAACAAGCCAAAGCGAAGGAGATCATCACTGCGGCGGGCTTGCCGACAGGCATCATCACGCCGGGGGGAGAACGCGTATCCATCCGCTTTGACAAGGTGCTGAGCCAGGATGAAGTGACCAAGATCAAGCAAGGCTTTGTCACGACCTATGGCAGTAAGGTGAGCTTGGAAGAAAATACGGTCGATACGTCCCTCGCTCAAGAGCTGGCTACGAAGGCCATCTACGTCGTCCTGATCGCGTCCGTATTCATTATGATCTATGTGGCGATTCGCTTTGAGTGGCGCTATGCCATCGCTGCCATTGTGGCTCTGCTGCACGATGTGTTCTTTGTCATCAGCATCTTCTCGATTTTCCATCTCGAAGTGAACCTGACGTTCGTCGCGGCGATCCTTACCATCGTCGGGTATTCCATCAACGACACGATCGTTATCTTCGACCGGATTCGCGAGAACATGCGGTTCGCCAAGATCAAGACCTACGACGATCTGAAGCATGTGGTCAACGTAAGCGTGTCGCAGACATTCACTCGCTCCATCAACACCGTTCTTACCGTCCTGGTCGGAGCCACCCTCCTGTTCATCCAGGGTGGACAGTCCATTCACCTTTTCTCGCTGGCGATGATGATCGGGCTGCTCTGCGGCGCCTATTCGTCCATTCTGATCGCCAGCCCGCTCTGGGCGATGATGAAGAAAAATTCGTTGAACAAGGGACGGAAAGCGGCCGTTGCCAAATCATAAGCGGTTCAGCAAGAGGGGCGCAGGGAGATTGCCTTCTGCCTGCGGCCCTTTCCTGTTCTTTTTTCTCAGGATTTTGGTTATGAAGGGGTGCAAGATGGCAATGAAGCGGAAGCATCACGGGGCTCGCTCCGCCCGAACCACGGCAATCCGCACCGTCGCTCTCGCCGCCGGCAAGGCGGCCTTCGGACTGCTGTCCGGAAGCATAGCTCTCGTCATGGACGGGATCGGTACCTTGTCCGACAGCCTCGCTCCAATCGCCCGTCTCGCGACCAGCAAGAAGGAGGACGCCCGTTCCGATTCGTTCCTCCTGCTGCGGACCTATCCGGTCCCACAACTGATTGCCGTTGCCGTGTATCTGTTCCTCGGCTTTGAAGGGGTGACCGCGTCGCTCCGAAACCTGCTCACCGATGCGCCGGCCGGACAACCGGAGGTTTATCGGCTGATCGGCTTGACGGCGGCGGTCGCTTTTGCCGTGCTCCATGGAGCGGTTTGGTTTCGCAGCGGCAAAAAGTCGAGTGAAATGGTCAAAATCCTTCGTTCCGGCTTCATACCATCCCTTCTGGCTTTCCTGGGAATCTTCGGCGAGACATTCCCCGGTCCTCTCGGCAACGGGGGAGCCCATCGGCTCGATGCGGCCGCCGGCCTTGTGGTCGGACTGTTCATCCTGTTGAATGGCTGGAAGTTGGCCACCCGGCAAACCGTGGATTCATCCCGGCCGGGCCGCGGCCATCGGGATGTGGAAGAACTGATCAAGGCAGCGCAGGAAGTGAAGGGAATTATCATGGTGGATGCCCTCGACGCCCGGGAGAACGGTCATTATGTGGCCGTCGTCGTGACCATCAGCGTGAATCCTCATATCTCGGTCTTCGAAGGCCAGGAGATTGCCCGTGCGCTCAGCAGTCACTTGACCCACGAGTTTCTGCACCTGTCGGATGTGACGGTGATCGTTCGTCCTTATGACAGGGGCTATCCATACAATAACGGCATCGGCTCGGAGCATCCTGTCTTTCCTCCGATGGTGCATTAGAGAGTTGGGAATGTCATGATACCGTCAAGAGCAAGATGGAAGATCGGGCAGGCGGACGAAGCCGCTGCGAACGAGCTGTCCGCCCGCCTTGGCGTGGAACCCATCGTCGCGCGGCTGCTCGTTTCCCGCGGAATGAGCGATGCGGCGGAAGCGGTCGGCTTCCTGAACGCGAGTGGGGAAGAGCTTCACGATCCTTATCTCCTGGACGGCATGGGGGAAGCCGTCCGGCGCATCCGGCAGGCGCTTGCCGCCGGGGAGAAAATCCGCATTTACGGGGATTACGATGCCGACGGAGTCAGCAGCACTGCCCTCATGGCCCGTTTGCTTCGTTCGCTCGGAGCGCGGTTCGATACCTACATCCCCCATCGGGTAACCGAAGGGTACGGCCTCAACCGGTCGGCGATGGAGCAGGCCGCCGAGGCGGGAATAACCTTGATCGTAACGGTGGATACCGGCATCAGCGCCCGCGAAGAGATCGCCTACGCCCGGGAGCTCGGTATCGACGTCGTGGTCACCGACCACCATGAGCCGCCGGCCGAGCTGCCGGATGCCGCGGCGGTGGTCAATCCGAAGCAGCCCGGCTGTCCCTACCCGTTCAAAGCCTTGGCGGGGGCGGGAGTCGCTTTCAAGCTCGCTCAGGCGCTGCTCGGGCGGATTCCCGGCGAGCTGGCGGACATCGCCGCCATCGGCACGGTCGGCGATCTGATGCCGCTCTCCGGTGAGAACCGGAGCATCGTCAAGCTGGGGCTTGACCGCATGCGAGCCGGCTCCTACGCCGGGGTGAAGGCCCTGTTCGAGGTCGCCGGCGTGGACAGGAATGCCGTGAACGCCGGCCATATCGCCTTCGCCCTCGCTCCCCGCATCAACGCCAGCGGCCGGCTGGAGGACGCCGACCCCGCGCTTCAGCTCCTCGTCACCGACGATCCGGCGGAAGCCGGCGAGCTCGCCATGAATCTCGATCTGCTGAACCGGGAACGGCAGCGGATCGTCGATGAGATTGCGGCGGAGGCGTTGGAGCTTGCCGGGCGGCAGGAGGCGGCGGGCGGCGTGCTCGTCGTGGCCAAAGAGGACTGGAACGTGGGAGTGATCGGCATCGTCGCTTCCAAGCTGCTGGAGCGCTTTTACTGCCCGGCCGTCGTCCTCGCCATCGATCCGGCCACCGGTATAGCCAAGGGATCGGCCCGCTCGATCGCCGGCTTCGATCTGTACGAGGCGCTGACCGAGTGCGGCGACCTCCTGGACCATTACGGAGGCCATCAGGCCGCCGCCGGGATGACGATCGCTGCCGCGAAGATTCCGGAATTGCGCGAGCGGCTCGGCCGAATAGCCCGGGAGAGGCTGACGGCCGAAGATTATCAGCCGATCCTGACGGCGGATCTGGAATGCGGCCTGGAAGCCGCGACGCTCGGCTTGATCAAGGAGCTGGACCGGCTCGCGCCCTTCGGAGCCGGGAATCCCGCTCCCCGCTTCGTGTTCCGGAATCTGCGCATCCTGGATCAGAAAAGCATGGGCAAGGACAACCGGCATCTGAAGCTGCAGGTGGCTCCTTGGGCGCCCAAGGGAGACGCCAAACCTTCCGCGATCGATGCGGTCGGATTCGGCAAGGGGGAGCTGCTCGAGCAAATCTCTTCCACCGACCGGCTTGAGCTTCTCGGCGAATTGTCGCTGAACGAATGGAACGGCAAGGTGAAGCCGCAGATCATGATTCAAGATCTGCGCATTCCGGATGTCCAGGTATTCGACTTCCGAGGGGCGGCGAAGAACGATCGCCGCTGGGCTTCCCTGGCGCGCGGCGCTTCCTCCGTCGGAATGGTTTTGTTTTCCCCCGAGGAAGCCGATACGGTTCCCGAGCCGCTGCAGAGAACGGCTTCGCTCTGGCTTTATCAGCGGGGGCGGGGCATCGGGCTGCTCCAGGAAGCGGCTCGCGAGGGCGGGCATCCGCATCCCGCCTTCGCGGAATTGCGCTGCCTCGTGCTGTTAACCCTGCCGCCTTCCCGGAACGCGCTGAAGGATGTCCTGCATAAGGTGGCGCGCGCCGATCGGCTGTATCCCGTCTTTGCCTCCCCGGCGGAGGCGGCATCCCTGCCGAACCGCGAGATGTTCAAGCAGATCTATGCGACCTTGCGGAAGGAAGGTTCCGCTCGCCTGGCCGGGCTGGAAGCCGTCCCTTACCTGAGCCGCCGAGCCGGTCTGCCGGTTCCGACGGTCCGCTTCATCCTCGATGTGTTCGAGGAGCTTCATCTCGTGGAGCAGGCGAGCGGCGACTATCGCTGTACGGCGGCGCCCGCCAAGCGGGATCTGGCCGAGTCGCTCCGTTATCAGGAGCGCCAGCGGCTGCGGGTCGTGGAAGAAGAGCTCCTGTACAGCACCGCCAAAGACTTGACCCGACTTCTCAGGGAGCTGCGGGATGAGCGATAATCGCAGTATGACAATCGATAATGGAGGAAACCACCATGGATCTTAAAGAGTATATCCGCAACATTCCGGACTTTCCGCAGCCGGGCATTCAGTTCAAGGACATCACCACCCTGCTGCAGGACGGAGCCGCTTACCGGCAGGCGGTCGATCAATTCCGCGATTTCTATCACAACAAAGGGATTGAGCTCGTGGCCGGACCGGAAGCCCGCGGCTTTGTGGTCGGCGCTCCGCTCGCCTATGCGCTCGGAGCCGGCTTCATCCCGATCCGCAAGAGCGGCAAGCTGCCATTCCAGTGCATCGAGGCGGAATACTCGCTCGAGTACGGCAAGGATAAGCTCGCCATGCACATCGACGCCATCAAGCCGGGGCAAAAGGTGCTGATCGCCGACGACCTCCTGGCCACCGGCGGCACCATCTCCACCACCACCGAGCTCGTCCGCCGTCTCGGCGGCGACATCGTCGGCGCGGCGTTCCTCATCGAGCTGGAATATTTGAACGGCCGCGAGAAGCTGGACGGCATCGAAGTGTTCTCGCTGATGAAGTTTTGAAAAGGTCCATAGCGTACACGCAGGCGGATTCCTTCTTGGGAATCCGCCTGTTGGCGTTTCAGTGGGGAGTGTAAAGTTTGACGCTTGCATCTGCTGTGTTGACGGACGGGTATCCGATACTATGTTATTGTATGTTGTTGAAAGGCAGCACGAAGGCTCCTGTAAAAGCAGTCCCGTTTCGCGAATTCCCAGGAATAGGAGTCTGAGTGTATTCGCTAAAATAGAATTGAGCCACTTGGAAGCGGTTTGATCACAATAAAAGTGAGCCACTGGATTACCAATTCTCTTATGAACCTCGTATGCTAGAGTTTGCCAGCAACTAGCAGAGAGGAAGAAAAGGAATGATCACAGTGGCTCAATTTCATCTTATCAAACATTGCATCGAACGAGAAGGACTCTCTCAACGAGAAACCGCAC
>Ga0255334_1001004_pt1 | contig 15477 bp, 14 predicted proteins | sample EtOH5_35cm_T3_12_FD_202080 | JGI IMG/M metagenome (GOLD analysis project Ga0255334, IMG submission 202080) | Sandy soil microbial communities from University of British Columbia, Vancouver, Canada - EtOH5_35cm_T3_129 | ecosystem: Engineered > Artificial ecosystem > Sand microcosm > Unclassified ...
CCTCGCACGCCGGCGCGTGAACGTCCTCTGGGCCGTCCTCCAAAGCCGCACGCCATTTCAGACCGGATTCAAAACAGCCGCTTGACTGAGCCATTAGGCTGCTTCCTGCAGGGGGGCGACGTCGAACAGCCGGTCGGCCACGCGGTCGCGTACATCGATATCGTGGAAAATCCCGATCAGCGCGGAGCCGGCCGCCTTGGCCTCGGCGATCAGGGTGATGACGACCTCCCGGTTGGCGGCATCGAGGCTGGCGGTGGGTTCGTCCAGCAGCAGCACCGGATAGCCCGGCGCGAAGCCGCGCGCCAGATTGACCCGCTGCTGTTCGCCCCCCGAAAAGGTCGCCGGCGGCAGGCCATGCAGCCGCCCCGGCAGGTTCAGCCGGTGCAGCAGGGCGGAGGCGCGGTCCAGCGCCGCCCCCCGCGCCATGCCGCGGTCCGTCAGCGGCTGCGCCACCACCTCCAGTGCCGAGACCCGGGGGATGACGCGCAGGAACTGGCTGACATAACCCAGCGTGTCGCGGCGGATGATCCGCATCAGCCGGGCATCGGCGGTGGCGAGATCGACCACCTCGCCGGCATGGCGCAGCAGCAGCCGCCCCCGTTCCGCGCCGTAATTGCCATAGAGGCAGCGCATCAGCGTGGATTTGCCCGCCCCGGAGGGGCCGGCCAGCACCACGCATTCGCCGGGATCCACCGACAGCGAGACATCCGCCAGCACCGGCAGATGCAGCCCGCCCTGCAGATGCAGCGTAAAGCTCTTGCCGAGGGCTTCGGTCTTCAGGGCCCAGCTCATGCCATCAACACCGAGGTCACCAGAAGCTGCGTATAGGGGTGCTGCGGATCATCCAGCACGCGATCGGTCAGGCCTTCCTCCACCACCCGCCCATGCCGCATCACCACGATGCGATGCGCGAGCAGCCGGGCCGCGGCGATGTCATGGGTGACGATCAGCACGGCCAGGCCCAGCTCGGCGACCAGCGCCCGGATCAGATCCAGCAGCCGCGCCTGCACCGAGACATCGAGCCCGCCGGTCGGCTCATCCATGAAGACCAGCCGCGGTTCTGTGACCAAAGTGCGCGCGATCTGCAACCGCTGCTGCATGCCGCCGGAAAAGGTGCGGGGCAGGTCGTCGAGGCGATCCACCTCGATCTCCACTTTCTGGAGCCAGGCGGTCGCGGCCTTGCGGATATTGCCGTAGTGGCGATTGCCCTGGGCCATCAGCCGCTCGCCGATATTGCCGCCGGCGGAGACGGTCATGCGCAAGCCATCGCGCGGGTTCTGGTGGACAAAGCCCCATTCGGCGCGGAGCAGGCGGCGGCGTCCCGCCTCGGTCATCGCGCCGACGTCCTGGCCGTCGTAAAACACCTGCCCGGCATCGGCCTGCGCCTGGCCCGACAGCACGCGCAGCAAGGTCGATTTGCCGCTGCCGCTTTCGCCGACGATGGCCACGACCTCGCCCGGCCAGATCGCGATGTCCACCTCATCCAGCGCACGGATGCGGCCGAAGTTCAGCGTCAGGCCGGTCGCCTGCATCAGGGGGGCGCTCATGGGGCGCGCTCCTCGCAATGATCGGTGTCGGAGCAGACGAACATCCGCCCGCCGGCATCATCGGTCACGATCTCATCCAGATAGGAATCGGTGGCGCCGCAGATCGCGCAGGGATGCGGCGCGCGGATCGGGTTGAAGGGGTGGTCGTCGAAATCCAGGCTCCTGACGCTGGTATGGGGCGGCACCGCGTAGATGCGCTTCTCCCGCCCCGCGCCGAACAATTGCAGCGCCGGCATGCGGTCCATCTTCGGATTGTCGAAGGACGGGATGGGCGAGGGCGACATCAGATAGCGCCCGTTCACCATCACCGGATGGTTGTAGGCCGAGGCGCTGCGGCCATGCCTGGCGATATCCTCGTAGAGCCGCACCTGCATCAGCCCGTAGTCGGCCAGCGCATGCAGCCTGGTGCTTTCGACCACGCGCGGTTCCAGCCGCGACAGCGGCTCCGGCATCGGCACCTGATAGACCAGGATCTGGCCGGGTTGCAGCGCGCGTTCCGGGATGCGGTGGCGGGTCTGGATGATCGTCGCCTCGGCGGTATGCGTCGTGGTCGCGACCCCGGCGGTGCGGGCGAAGAAGCGCCGGATGGAGACCGCATTGGTGGTGTCGTCAGCCCCCTGGTCGATGACCTTCAGCACGTCCGAGCGACCGATGATGCTGGCGGTCAACTGGATGCCGCCGGTGCCCCAGCCATAGGGCAGCGGCATTTCCCGCGCACCGAACGGCACCTGGTGCCCGGGGATCGCCACCGCCTTGAGGATGGCGCGGCGGATCATCCGCTTGGTCGCCTCGTCGAGGAAGGCATAGGAATAGGTCATGCCGGCACCCCCTGGGCGGCGCGCATGGCGCGCACATTCTCCAGCTCCGACTGAAAATCGACGTGATGCGGCAGCTTCAGATGCTCGACGAAGCCGGTCGCTTCGACATTGTCGCAATGGTACAGCACGAATTCCTCGTCCTGCGCTGGGGCACCGCCATCCTCGCCAAGCTCGGCGCCGCGCAGCGCGCGATCGACCAGCGCCATGGCCATGGCCTTCCGTTCATTGTGGCCGAAGACCAGCCCATAGCCGCGGGTGAATTGCGGCGGCTCGGTCAGTGAGCCCTTGAACTGGTTCACCATCTGGCATTCGGTCAGGGTGATGTCGCCGATGTCGATGGCAAAGCCCAGTTCCGGCGGCACCACTTCCACGGAGGCCTCGCCCATGCGGATCTCGCCGACAAAGGGATGGTTGTTGCCGTAGCCGCGCTGCGTGGAATAGCCGAGGCCCAGCAAAAACCCCTCGTCGCCACGGGCCAGCACCTGCAGGCGCAGCGCGCGCGGCGCGGGGCAGGACAGCGGGTCGCGGGTCAGGTCCGGCGGCGGCGTGTCATCGCCCGGGGCTTCGGCGGCCATCAACCCTTCCTGCGCCAGCAGCCCGGTGACGCGGGGCGGCGGGGCGGTCTCCTCGGGCTCCATCTCGGCCGGCGGCGGCGGGGCGTCGCCTGCGGCGGCCAGGGAAAATTCCAGCAGCCGATGCGTGTAGTCGAAGGTCGGGCCCAGCAGCTGTCCGCCGGGCAGATCCTTGTAGGTCGCGGAGATCCGCCGCTGCAGCCGCATCGCCCCGGTGTCCAGCGGCAGCGACCCGCCGAAGCGCGGCAGAGTGGTGCGATAGGCGCGCAGCAGGAAGGCGGCCTCGATCAGATCGCCGCGCGACTGCTTCACGGCCAGGGCCGCCAGGCCGCGATCGGCGCAGGCGCCTTCGGCCATCACCCGGTCCACGGCCAGGGTCATCTGCTGCTCGACCTGCTCGACGGTCAGCTCGGGCACGGCGGCATTGCCGCGCCGCGCCTCTGCCAGCCAGGCATGGGCGTTGGAGATCGCCTGCTCGCCACCCTTCACGGAGACATACATGGCTCAGCCCTCCAGGGTCACGGAACGCGGCAGGGCGGCGAGCGTGCCGCCGGCGCAGAGGATCACATCGACGCCGCGGGGGAACCGCGCGTGATTGGCCGCCCATTGCGCCGGGAAATCCGCCGGCAGGCCGGTGACGGCCAGTTGGCGGGTGCCATCGATGCCCGGGCCCGACAGGCGCCAGCCCCGGCCTTCGGCCAGCGACTCCACCTGCACGATCAGCGTGGCGCCAGCCGAGGGCACCTCATCCGTGCCCGGGGTCAGGGCGGCGAGCGGCGGCATCGCCCCGGTCGCGAGCACGAAGCTGGCCTCGGCCAGCCCGGCCTCCGGGGCGCCGGCGTGGAAGCGCAGGAAGGCATCGGCGACCGGCCCCGCATCATGCGCCAGCGATGCATCGGCATCAACCAGCGTCAGCGCCACCGCGGCGGCGGCGGGGCCGAGCGGCGCCGGCGGGGCCAGGCCGCCCCCCGCCGCATGGATCGTGCCCGGTTCGGCCAGCGCCGCCAGTATGGCGCGGAAGGCGCCCTGGGCGCCGAAGACCGGATCGGCGAAGCCGGGAAGCAGACCGTCGCTCATCGCATCGCCGCCATGGTGAAGAATTTGACGCGAGTGGCGGCGGCGCGGCGGGCCTGCTGTGCCGCCGCTTCCGCCTGGGCCTGCGCCAGCGGCTCGATCACCGCCGCCATCAACGCCGGGCGCCGCGCCGGGTCCTGCAGCGCCGCATCCAGCACCGCCGAAAGTTCGGCGGCGCGGGCATCGCGGCCGAGTCGCCAGGCATGGCCGACCCCGCCGGTGGCGAGGCGGATGCTGCAGCGGGTGACGGTGGTCTCGCCCAGGTTGAAGGGGCCGCCATCGCCGCCCTGGCGGCCGCGGACCATGACCAGTCCGGTTTCCGGCCCACGCAGCCGGTCGAAGTCGGGAAGGGGCCCGTCCAGATGGGCGGCGATGGCCGCGGCATCGGCACGGGCGAGGACAGCCAGCCACTGCTGACGGTCGCCCGTCAGGCTTGCGGGGCGGGCAGGGGCGGGGGGAGGAGCTTCGGGCATGGCTTTATAGGTCTAGACGTTTGGATGTCTGCCCGGCTAAAGTCAAGCTACCCAATGCCACCGGATCGCTTCCCCATGCATGAAACCTCCATGACGACCGGATCGCTGACCGGATCGCTGACCGGATCTCCGGCCGGATCGCGGGCGCTGACCCGTGGCGGCGGGATCGCGCTGTGGCGCCAGATCGCCGGCACGGTCGAAGACCAGATCCGCAGCGGCGCCAGCCCCCCCGGCGAACGCCTGCCGACCGAGGCCGAGCTGTCCAAGCGCTTTGCCGTGAACCGCCACACCGTCCGCCGTGCCATGGAGGAGCTGGAGGGCAGGGGCCTCGTGCGCATCGAACAGGGCCGCGGCTCCTTCGTGGCCGAGGATGTGGTGGATTACCCGCTGGGCCCTCGCACCCGGTTTTCCGAGAACATCCGCCGCCAGAACCGCGAACCCGCGGGCCAGGTGCTGGAGATCGCCGAAATCCCCGCCGATCCGCAGATCGCCGAGGCGCTGCGCATCCGCCCCGGCCGCACCGTGCTGCGGGTGGAGCGGCTGTCGCTGGCCGATGGCCGCGCGGTGGTGCTCGGCGCCCATCATTTCCCGCTGCCGCGTTTCGCCGCCATGGCGCGCTGGCTGAAGGAGGACGCCTCGATCACCCATGGTCTCGCCGCCTGCGGGGTGCCGGATTACCGCCGCCTTTCCACCCGTATCAGCGCGCGGCTGCCGACGCCGGAGGAAGCCGACCTGCTCGGCATGGCCCGCGCCCGCCCGGTGATCCTGACCGAGGCGATCAACATCGATCCCGAAGGTGTTCCGATCGACGTCACCTGGGGCCGATACCCCGCGCACCGGGTCCAGCTTGTGGTGGAGTCGTGAGCCGCGGCTGGATCGTCACCGGCGGCGATGTCCTGGGGGAAAACGGCCTGGCCCTGGCTAGCCTGGCCCCGGCCAGCCTGGCATTCGCCGATGGCGTGGTGGCCGAGGCATCCGCGGGTGCGCGAGAATTCGATGCCGCGGGGCTGCTGGTGCTGCCGGGCATCGTCGACATCCATGGCGATGCGCATGAACGCGCCTTCCAGCCGCGGCCTGGGGTGGATTTCGCGGCCAACTTCGCCCTGGCCGATGCCGCGCGGCAATTGCTGGCGGCGGGGATCACCACCGCCTGCCTGGGCGTGACCCTGTCCTGGGAGCCGGGGCTGCGGTCGCTGGCCGCCTTTCGGGCGCTGGATGACGCGCTGGATGCCGCGCGGGCCGCGACGCCGGGGGATCTGCTGATCCACCTGCGCTTCGAGGCCGACAATTTCGGGGCGATCCCGACCGCGCTGGCGGCGATGGCGGGCGGGCGGATCGCCATGCTCGGCTTCAACGACCACACGCCCTCGATCGTGAAAAAACTGGCCGATCCGGTGCAGCTGGCGAAATACGCGGGGCGGGCCGGGGTGGCGGCGGATGTCTTCGCCACGCTGGCCGCGGCCGCGATGGCCCGGCGCGGCGAGGTTCCCGCCGCCCGCGCGCTGATGGCCGAGGCCGCGCAGGCCGCCGGCGTGCCGATGCTGAGCCATGATGATGCGAGCCTGGAGGATCGGCGGTCCTTCCGTGCCCTCGGCGCGCAGGTCTGCGAATTCCCGATGGCCGAGGCGGTCGCCGCCGAGGCGCGCGGCATGGGCGAGGCGGTGGTGATGGGGGCGCCCAATGTGGTGCGCGGCGGCAGCCATCTCGGCTGGGCCTCGGCCGCACCGCTGGCCGAACGCGGGCTGGTGACGGTGCTGGCCAGCGACTACGTCTGGCCGGCGCTGACGCTCGCGCCCTTTGTGCTGGCCGATCGCGGCGCGATGGACCTGGCCGCGGCCTGGGCGCTGGTCTCGGCCAATCCGGCGGCGGCGCTGGGGCTGGCCGATCGCGGCGGGCTGGCGGTCGGCCAGCGCGGCGATGCGGTGGTGATGGACCCCGCGACGCGCTCGGTGGTTGCGACTTTTGCGCGGGGCCGCCTGGGCTGGATCGCGCCGGGGGCGGAGGCGCGGATCGGCTGAACGGCTGTTTCGTTGATTGTAGAAATAGCTGTTGACGCGGCGGACGCCGAAGAACAAGCTATTTCCATGGATATCGAACAAGCGGCCAAGCGGCTTGAGGCCCTCGGCAACCCGACCCGGCTGCAGGCCTATCGGATGCTGGTGCGCGCGGGGCAAGCTGGGCTTCCGGTCGGCCAGCTGCAGCAAAAGCTCGGGATCGCGGCTTCGACGCTGTCGCATCACCTGCATCGGCTGATCCTGACCGGTCTGGTCACCCAGGAGCGTCAGGTGACGACCCTCATCTGCCGCGCCAATTACCCGGTCATGGACGGGCTGGTGGGCTTCCTGGTCAGTGAGTGCTGTGTTGATGCAGGCTGCGCTCCCGGAGAGGCGGCCGCTTGAGCTGGGTTTTTTTGCCTACCATTTCTATTATACCGGAAATAGGGAATACGATGATGCAGGTGAATCGAACCCTTCCCGTGGCGGTGATCGGTGGCGGCCCCGTCGGGCTTGCGGCCGCTGCACATCTGATCGCCCGAGGCCTGTCGGTAAAACTGTACGAAGCGGGGCCCGCGATCGGCGCCAATCTGCGTGACTGGGGCCATGTCCGCCTCTTCACCCCCTGGCGCTACTGCACCGATGCGGCGGCGACCGCCCTGCTTGAGCGGCACGGCTGGGGTCCGCCGGCCGAGGAAGCCTTCCCGACCGGCGCCGAGCTTGTCGCCGCCTATCTGGAGCCTCTGGCCAGGGCGCCGGAACTCGCCGCCATGATCGAGACCAAGGCCCGCGTCACCGCGATCTCGCGGCAGGGCTGCGGCAAGCTCACCAGCCGCGGGCGGGCGGCGCGCCCCTTCGTTCTCACGATCGCCGCGGCTGGCGGCATTCGACGCGATCTGGCGCAAGCGGTGATCGACGCCTCCGGCACCTGGGCGACCCCGAATCCGCTGGGCGCGGACGGCCTGCCGGCGGAAGGCGAGGCGGCGCTGGGCGACCGCATCGCCTATGGCATACCGGATATCCTCGGCCGCGACCGTGCGCATCATGCGGGGAGAACCACGCTCGTCGTGGGCTCGGGCCACTCGGCGGCGAATGCCGTGCTGGATCTGGCGCGTCTTGCCGAAACCGATTCGCGCGTCGCGGTGCTCTGGGCGGTGCGGGGCGCCGATCTTGCGACCCTCTATGGCGGCGGCGAAGCCGACCAGCTGCCGGCCCGCGGCGACCTCGGCTCTGGTGTCCAGGCGCTGGTCGAGAGCGGCGCCGTCACCCTGATTACCGGCTTCCGCATTCAGAAACTGTGCGACGTGGCAGGGAAAATCATGGTGGAGGGCGAGACGGCGGAGGGGATGCGGCGGATCGGGCCGGTCGATCGGATCATCGCCGCCACCGGCCAGCGGCCGGACCTCTCGCTGACGCGGGAGCTGCGGCTGGATCTCGATCCTCTGCTGGAAAGCGCCAGGGCGCTCGGCCCGCTGATCGACCCGAACCTGCATTCCTGCGGCTCGGTGCCGCCGCATGGGCATCGCGAACTGGCGCATCCGGAACCCGGCTTCTACACCGCTGGCGTCAAGAGCTATGGCCGCGCGCCGACCTTCCTGCTGCTGACCGGCTATGAGCAGGTCCGTTCCATCGCAGCGGCGATCGCGGGCGATCTGGCGGCGGCCGACGACCTGCGCCTGGTGCTGCCTGAAACGGGGGTCTGCTCCGCGGCGCCGCTGCGCCAGGGCACCGGCTGTTGCGGCGGGCCGGCAGCGCCCGGAACCGATGCCTGCTGCCAGGCCGATGCTCAGGCAAAGGATGCGGGCGCCGCCGGCTGTGGCTGTCGCGTGCCGGCGTGATGGCGGATCGCCGCCTTGTCATCGCCGCACTCGGGCTCAGCCAGATCATTGGCTATGGCACGCTGTATTATGCTTTTGGCGTGTTGGCGCCAGCCATGGCGGCGGACCTCGGCTGGTCCGGCGAATGGGTTTTTGGAGCGCTGTCGCTTGCCTTGCTCGCCGCTGGGCTGGTGGCGCCGATCGCCGGGCGCTGGGCGGATCAGTATGGCGCGGGGCGGGTCATGACCCTCGGTTCGGCAGCGGCGGCCCTGGCCCTGGCGGGTTGCGCGCTGGCACCGGGGAAGCTCGGCTTCCTGTTCGGGCTGATCGCGATCGAGGTCGCCTCGACCTTCGTGCAATACACGGCGGCCTTTGCGTTGCTGGTGCAGATCGACCACCTCCGGGCGTCGCGCGACATCACCTACCTGACCCTGATCGCCGGCTTTGCCTCGACCCTGCTTTGGCCCGTTACCGCGGCGCTGCAGCAGGTGCTGACTTGGCGAGAGGTCTATCTTGTCTTCGCTGCGGCCCATCTGCTGCTCTGCCTGCCGATCCACCATTGGCTGTCGTCGCTGTCGCGGCCGCCCGCGGCCGGTACGGCGATGCCCGAGGCGAACGCCGGCGGCATCGGCCTTCTGCCGACCGCGCAACGGCGGCGGTGCTTTGCGCTGATGGCGGTCGGCTTTTCGCTGCTGAGCTTCGTCAATGCCGCGACGCTCGTGCATATGCTGCCGATGTTGGGCGCCCTGGGGCTGGGGGCGATGGCGGTGGCGATCAGCACCGTGTTCGGGCCGGCCCAGGTGCTGGGCCGGCTGACCAACATGGTCTTCGGCGCCGAGCTTCCGGCAACGCGCCTCGCCGTCCTCGCCGCATTGTTCGAGCCGTTGGCGATAGCTGTGCTGCTGCTCTCGGCGCCATGGAGTCCCGGTGCCATGGCCTTTGCGATCCTGTTCGGTCTGGGCTCAGGACTCGGCAGCATTGTGCAGGGCACGCTGCCGCTGCAGCTGTTCGGCAAGCATGGCTATGGCGCGCTGAGCGGCAGGATCGCGGCCATACGCTTGGCCGTCTCGGCCACCGCGCCCTTTGTCTTCGCCTTTGTGATGGAAAGCTTCGGCGTGGTCTCGGCGCTCGCCGTGGTTTTCGTGCTTGGGGCGGGCGCGATCTTCGCCTTCGCCTGGATCGGGCGCTTCACGCTGCACCGCGGGGTGGCGAGCCCAGGCGTTCTGGCGGAGTCCTAGGCCCGCCCGACGACAGAAACCCCCTCCGGATGCGACGAGCATCCGGAGGGGGTTCTGGGGCGGAACATCGCGCGAATGACCTTCGCCGCGGCATTCCGAAAAATGGCTCCCCGAGTTGGACTCGAACCAACGACCTAGCGATTAACAGTCGCGCGCTCTACCAGCTGAGCTATCAGGGACCAGTGCGGGCGCCGCCTTAGCACCCGCTTTTCCATTCGGGAACCCCCTGGATGTGGGTTCCTCGACCGGCGTCTGAAAGGTCCGGGGCGGAATTGAACCGCCGTAGCGGGTTTTGCAGACCCGTGCCTGACCACTCGGCCACCGGACCAACCAGAAGGCTGGTGCCGCGCTGTATCAAGCCCCGGGGCGGCCCGGTCAAGCGCCCAACCGCCCGATGCGCTTTGCCGTCGGCGATGGAGCCCCTATAACGTGCCGCGTCGCACCCTTCGGCTGGAATCTCTGCCTTGCCCCATCAGATCGCCCGGAAAGCCATGGTCGACGGCCAGCTCCGGCCAAGTCGCGTCACCGAGCCCCGGCTTCTGGCCGTCATGGGCAGCCTCCCGCGGGAGGCGTTTCTGCCGGTCGCGGTCCTCGCCCGCGCCTATGTGGATGAGGATGTGCGCCTGCCTGGCGGGCGCGGCTTGATGGAACCGGTGGTGCTGGCGCGTCTGATCCAGCTGTTGGCGGTCCGGCCCGGCGATCGCGTGCTCGTCGTCGGCGCCGGCACCGGCTATGGCGCGGCGGTGCTGGCCGGGCTCGGCGCCAAGGTCACCGCGGTGGAATCTGATCCGACCCTGCTTGCCATCGCGCGCCCGGCGCTGGCGGCGATGACGCCCCCCGGCGCGGTCACGCTGGTCGAGGCACCTCCCGCCGGCGGCCATCCTGCCGGCGCCCCCTATGATGCCATCCTGGTGGAAGGCACGGTGCCCGCGCTCCCGGATGCGCTGGTCGCGCAGCTGGCCGAAGGCGGCCGTCTGGCCGCCGTGCTCGCGACCGGTGCGCCGCGCCCTCGCGCGGTGCTCGGCCGCCGCATCGGCGCAAGCTTCGGCACCGTCGATGCCTTCGATTGTGCCACGCTCAGCCTGCCAGGTTTCGCGCCCAGCCCAAGCTTCGTGTTCTGACCCCGATCGCCGGGCCGCCGCGCCCCTCCTTTGTTTCGTGAGGTCTTGATGCCGGTTCCCGCCATGATGATCCCGCCCCTCGGCCGCGCAGCCAAGGCCATCGGCCTGCTCGCGCTGGTGCTGATCGCGCCGGCCGCCGGCGCCCAGACGTTGCAGGAAGCGTTGGCGGCGACCTATGCCAACAACCCGACGCTGCGCTCCGCCCGGGCCCAGCTGCGCGTCGTGGACGAGAACGTGCCCCAGGCGCTGGCCGGCTGGCGGCCGACCGTCTCGCTCTCGACCTCCTATGGCACCGTGGTCGATTCCAGCGCCCGCACCCGTTCCGTTCTCAACGGCCAGCAATACGGCGCCTATTCCGACGTCGACCGCGACCCGTTTTCGGCCCAGGCGACCGTGACGCAGCCGCTGTATCGCGGCGGCCGTACCCGGGCGCAGACGCGCCGCGCCGAAAACCAGGTGATGGCGCAGCGCGCCCGGGTTCTGGCCGCAGAGCAGACCGCGCTCAGCGATGCGGTTTCCGCCTATGTGCAGGTCATCCGCTTCCAGGAAGAGGTGCGGCTGAACGTTAACAACGTGCAGGTGCTCGGCCGCCAGCTGGAGGCGACCAACGAGCGCTTCCGGGTCGGCGAGATCACCCGCACCGATGTCGCCCAGGCCGAATCGCGGCTGGCCGGGGCGCACGCGACCCGCGCCGACAGCGAGGGCAGCCTGCAATCGGCCCGCGCCACCTTCCTGCGGGTCATCGGGATCGCGCCGACGCGGCTTTCGGCGCCGCAGCCGCTCGTCTCCGCCGCCCGCACCGCGCAGGAGGCGGCGAGCTTGGCGGGGGCCAACAACCCCACCGTCGTCGCTGCCCTGTTCGATGAGGCCGCGGCGCGCGACTACATCGACGTGCAGGCCGCGGCGCTGCTGCCGCAGGCCTCGCTGAACGCCACCGCCTTTCGCAACGACAACAGTTCGCTGCCGGGCTCGCGCGCGACCGGCGAACAGCTGACGGCAACCCTGACGGTGCCGTTGTACCAGGGCGGCGCCGAATATTCTGCGGTGCGCCAGGCGCGGCAGGATGCGGTGCGGCTGCGCTCGGTGGTGGACGACCAGCGCAGGGCGGCGGTGTCGCAGGCGAGTTCGGCCTGGGAAACCCTGGCCAGCAACCGTGCCCAGGTCGACAGCGTCCGCGCCCAGATCCGCGCCGCCGAAATCGCGCTCGATGGCGTGCAACGCGAGGCGATCGTCGGCAGCCGGACCACGCTGGATGTGCTGAACGCCGAACAGGAGCTGCTGACCGCCCGCGTCTCCCTGGTTCGCGCCTTGGCCAATGTCGTGACCGCGAGCCATGCCCTGGCCGCCGCGGTCGGGCGCCTGACCGCGCAGGATCTGGCGCTGCCGGTCGAAACCTATGACATGACCGCCTATTACGGCGCGGTCCGCAACCGCTGGGCCGGCTTCTCCGACCCGACCGCGGCGCGCTGAAGTGCCGGACCCGAATGGCCCCGTTCCAGGCCAGCCGCAGGCCGGCGGCGCGGCCGATCCGACCATGGAGGACATCCTCGCCTCCATTCGCAAGATCCTGAACGAGGACGAGACCGCAACCCTTGCGGTCCCACCCGCAGCCGAGCTGGCGACGCCTGCCACGCAGCCGTTGGCGCTGACCGAGGATATGCTGGTGCCCACGACCTCCACGGAACCGGCCGCCGCCGAACCCGCACCAATCCCCGCGGAACCGGCCCCGGCGGCTCCGGTGCAGGAGCGCACGGCGCCCGCGACCGCCGCCTCGACGCCTGCGGTGGAAGCGCCGGCGGCCTCCGCGCCCAGCACCGCCGATCTGGTCGCCCCCGCGGTCGCCGCTGCTGCCGCCGCCGCGGTCGGCAGCCTGGTCCGTGCCGTCGCCGCCGAACGCCATGCGACGGTCAGCCGCGGCGGTCCCTCGATCGAGGATGTGGTGCGCGAGGAGATCCGCCCCCTGCTGAAAGCCTGGTTGGACGAGCATCTGCCGCCGATGGTCGAACGCTTGGTGCGGGCCGAGATCGAGCGCGTGGTCGGCCGTTCCCTGCCCTGAGCTGGGGGTGCGCCTCGGGACTTGACGCGCGCGCGGCCGCGCCACAGGGATGCGGCCCATGACCTCCCCGATCTCTGACACGCCGCTCGACAAATCCTTCACGCCCGCCGCCTTCGAGACGCGGCTCTACGAGGCCTGGGAGGGGGCGGGCGCCTTCTCCCCCGATCCGTCGAGCAATGCCAAGCCCTTCACGATCATGATCCCGCCGCCCAATGTGACGGGCAGCCTTCATATCGGCCATGCGCTAGACAACACGATCCAGGACATCCTCGTCCGCTGGCGCCGGATGCAGGGGCGCGACGCGCTGTGGCAGCCGGGCACCGACCATGCCGGCATCGCGACCCAGATGGTCGTCGAACGCCTGCTGGCCGCCGAGGGGCTGGACCGCCGCACCATCGGGCGCGAGGCCTTCGTCGGCCATGTCTGGGACTGGAAGCAGAAATCCGGCGGCACCATCACGCAGCAGCTGCGGCGGCTGGGCGCCTCGCTCGACTGGCCGCGCGAACGCTTCACCATGGACGAGGGCCTGTCGGAGGCGGTGCGCGAGGTCTTCGTGACCCTCTACCGCCAGGGTCTGCTGTATCGCGACCGCCGCCTCGTGAACTGGGACCCGCGTTTCCAGACCGCGATCAGCGACCTGGAGGTCGAGAGCCGCGAGACCAAGGGCCATCTTTGGTACCTGCGCTACCCGATCGAGGGCATGGAGGGCCGGTTCGTCACCGTCGCCACCACCCGCCCCGAGACCATGCTGGGCGATACCGCGGTCGCGGTGAATCCGGAGGATGCGCGCTTCGCCGATCTCGCCGGGCGCCGCGCGATCCTGCCGCTGACCGGTCGGCGCGTGCCGATCGTGATGGACAGCTACTCCGATCCCGAAAAGGGCACCGGGGCTGTGAAGATCACGCCCGCGCATGACTTCAATGATTTCGAGGTCGGCCGTCGCCACGGCCTGCCGATGCCGACGGTGTTGGATGCCGAAGGCCGCATCTACCTCGCCGAAATTTCCGCCGAGCTGTCGACCATCCCCGGCATCGCCGATCCCGCCTTCGTGGAAGGGCTGGAGGGCCAGGACCGGTTCGCCGCCCGCGACGCGATGATCGCGGAGCTGGATCGGCTGGGCTTTTTGGAAAAGATCGAGCCGCATGTGAACCAGGTCCCGCATGGCGACCGCTCGGGCGTGCCGATCGAGCCGCGGCTGACCCTGCAATGGTATTGCGACGCCGCGACCCTGGCCAAGCCCGCGGTCGAGGCGGTCGAGAGCGGCGCCACCAAATTCGTGCCCCAGCAATGGGAGAACACCTTCTTCGCCTGGATGCGCGACATCCAGCCCTGGTGTGTCTCTCGCCAGCTCTGGTGGGGGCATCAGATCCCGGCCTGGTACGCGCCCGACGGCCGCGTCTTCGTCGAACGCACCGAGGCCGAGGCCCATGCCGCCGCCCGCACCCACTACGGGCGCGAGGTCGTGCTGATCCGCGACCCGGATGTGCTGGACACCTGGTTCAGCAGCGCACTCTGGCCCTTCAGCACCCTGGGCTGGCCCCAGAAGACGCCGGAGGTCGCGCGCTACTACCCGACCGATGTGCTGGTCACGGGCTTTGACATCATCTTCTTCTGGGTCGCCCGGATGATGATGATGGGCTGCCACTTCATGGGCGATGTGCCGTTCCGCACCGTCTACATCCATGGCCTCGTCCGCGACGAGAAGGGCCAGAAGATGAGCAAGTCCAAGGGCAATGTCATGGACCCGCTGGAGCTGGTCGATGCCTATGGCGCCGATGCGCTGCGCTTTACCATCGCCGCCCTGACCGGGCCGGGCCGCGACGTGAAGCTCGGCCGCAAGCGGGTCGAGGACCAGCGCGCCTTCTGCACCAAGATCTGGAACGCCGCGCGCTTCCTGGAAATGAACGGCGTCGCCCCCGATGCGGGCTTCGATCCTGCGGCGGCGACCACGCCGCTGGCGCGCTGGCTGCTGGATGCCGGCAATCGCGCCGTCGCCGATGCCAATGCCGCGCTGGAAATCTTCCGCTTCGACGACTACGCCCGCGTCGCGGAAAAATTCGTGCGCGGAACCTATTGCGACTGGTTCCTGGAATTCGCCAAGCCGGTGTTCCTGGGCGAGGACGGGCCGGAAAAGACCGAGATCAAGGGCGCCGCGCAGCATGCCTTCGGCACCATCCTGCGCCTGCTGCATCCCGTCATGCCCTTCATGACCGAGGAGCTTTGGGACCGGTTCGGCTATGGCCCGCAGGGCTCGCTGATCCGCACCGCCTGGCCCGAGGCGGTGACCGTCGCCGGCGCCGCCGCCGCGCGCGACGAGCTGGACTGGGTCGTGACCCTGATCAGCGAGGTCCGCGGCTTGCGCGCCGAGATGAACGTGCCGCCGAGCATCAAGGTGCCGCTGCTGCTGCAGGACGCGACGCCCGAAACCCTGGCCCGCGGCAAAACCTGGATCGAGGCGATTTCCCGCATGGCCCGCGCCACCGAGGTCGAGGCGGTGGAAGGCGATGCCCCGCGCGGCGTCGCCCAGGTCACGGTGGGGGAGGCGACGGTGATGCTGCCGCTGGCCCATGTCATCGACCTCGCCGCCGAACGCGCCCGCCTGATCCGCGAACAGACCAAGGCCGAGGACGAGGCTGAACGGGTGCGGAAGAAGCTCTCGAATTCGGAGTTCGTCTCCCGCGCCAAGGAGGAGGTGGTGGAAGAGAACCGCGACCGCCTGGCGGCGCATGAGGCGGAAGCGGCACGGCTGGCGGCGGCCATTGCGCGC
>Ga0255334_1001005_pt1 | contig 15454 bp, 9 predicted proteins | sample EtOH5_35cm_T3_12_FD_202080 | JGI IMG/M metagenome (GOLD analysis project Ga0255334, IMG submission 202080) | Sandy soil microbial communities from University of British Columbia, Vancouver, Canada - EtOH5_35cm_T3_129 | ecosystem: Engineered > Artificial ecosystem > Sand microcosm > Unclassified ...
CACGGAGGCTGCGGCCAAAGGCCTGTGCGAAACGTCAACAGACGAAGCGACGGCAAAGGGCCGCATTATATCGGCCCTGCGCGCGGGGTACAGCGTGTTTATACGATAGAAACGGTCAATTGGACGGCTAACGCGGTCAGTTGCGCGAAAACTCGACGAATGTCGCGACGACTTTCTCGATTTGCGCGCGACTGACGTCCATATGCGTGACCATTCTAAGGCGACTGGCAGCGCTCAACTTGATCCCGCGCTCGGCGGCAAAGGCTTTGATCGCCTCGGCCTTATCGCCCATTTGCACATAAACCATGTTGGTCTGCACCGGCTCGACGCTGTAACCGGCCTTGCGTAAGCCGTCGGCCAAAAACTGTGCATTGGCGTGGTCATCGGCCAGACGGTGAATGTTTTTATCCAGGGCATACAAAGCTGCCGCCGCCAGAATACCGGCCTGACGCATGCCGCCGCCGACCATCTTGCGCAGGCGTCGTGCCTTGCCGATCAGCTCCACCGAGCCGCACAGCACCGAACCGATCGGCGCGCCCAGGCCTTTGGACAGGCAGACCGAGACCGAATCGAAATACTGCGTGATTTCACGGGCATCGACACCCAGTTTGACGGCGGCGTTATACAGCCGAGCGCCGTCCAGGTGCAGGGCCAGACCGTGTTCACGGGTGAAGTTGCGGGCCCGGGCCAGGTATTCCAGCGGCAGAACCTTGCCCTGCATGGTGTTTTCCAGCGCCAGCAAGCGGGTACGAGCGAAATGGAAGTCGTCCGGCTTGATCGCTGCGGCGACCTGCGAAAGATCCAGCGAGCCATCGGCCTGCACTTCCAGCGGCTGAGGCTGGATCGATCCGAGCACCGCCGCACCGCCACCTTCGTACTTATAGGTGTGGGCCTGCTGGCCGACGATGTACTCGTCACCGCGTTCGCAGTGGGCCATCAGGCCCAGCAGGTTGCTCATGGTGCCTGTCGGGACGAACAGCGCCGCGGCAAAACCCAGTCGATTGGCAAGTTCGGCTTCCAGTCGATTGACGGTCGGATCTTCGCCGTAGACGTCGTCACCGGTGGCTGCGTTGGCCATCGCGTGGAGCATCCCTGAGGTCGGTTGGGTGACGGTGTCGCTGCGTAGATCGATAACGCTCATGAATCTGGCCTCGGTAAGCAGGGGGAAATCCCGTTCAGGATGGAATTACTGCGGTCATGGCGACGAATAATCAACCCTTGGACGAGGAAAATACGTCTAAATCCCTGTGGGAGCGGGCTTGCTCGCGAAGGTGGTGTGTCAGTCGACAAGATTGTGAATGACACATCACCTTCGCGAGCAAGCCCGCTCCCACAGGGTTTCGCGTCGACTTTGGCCATGCACGGCCAGGAAATATGTGTTAAAAACGCTGCGCCGCCAGACAATCTGACGGCAAAACGTTCTCAGGGCGGGGTGCAACTCCCCACCGGCGGTAATTGCGCGCAATGCGCATAGCCCGCGAGCGCTTGGCGACAGCACGGCTTCGGCGGTGACTGGCGACAAGGTCAGCAGACCCGGTGTGATCCCGGGGCCGACGGTCATAGTCCGGATGAAGAGAGAACGGGATTGGCGCCAAAGGGCCGTCCGCGGGCATTCGTGCGAGCGTGCGTACCCTTAAATCCCATTCGATTCATATGCCCTGTTTTTTACATAAACAGGAGTCAGAACATGCAACCCACCGCAATCGACAGCAAAAGCAAAAACCATCAGGGCGAGCGCGTTGCGTTCATCCAGGCCTGCTGGCACAAGGAAATCGTCGATCAGAGCCGTAAGGGCTTCGTCGCCGAAATGATTGCCCAGGGTTATCAGGAGTCGGAGATTGATTTCTTCGAAGTCGGCGGCGCCTTTGAAATTCCACTGCACGCCAAACTGCTGGCCAAATCCGGTCGTTATGCCGGCATTGTTGCCGCTGGCCTGGTGGTTGACGGCGGGATCTACCGTCACGAGTTCGTCGCCCAATCGGTGATCAGCGGCCTGATGCAGGTTCAGCTGGAAACCGAAGTGCCGGTGTTCTCGGTGGTGTTGACCCCGCACCACTTCCATGCCGGCGAAGAGCACCAGAAGTTCTTCTTCGAGCATTTCGTGCATAAGGGTCAGGAAGCGGCGAAGACGTGTGCGGATACGTTGCAGAAGATGCGTGTGTTGCGTCGCAGCGAACACCGCGCGGTAGCCGTCTAAACGCAAACCCTGTAGGAGCCGGCTTGCTGGCGATGGCGGCCGAACAGTCGCTGAAGATGTGACTGTTCGATGGCTATCGCCAGCAAGCCGGCGCCTACAAGGGTTTCATATTCAGGCGAGGTTTTCGTCGGTGGTCGGCACGATCAGGATCCCGGCACGCAGGCCATTTTTCACCTTGGGGTTCGGGAAGATGATCCGGGCGCCCTCTTCCTCGATGATCCAGCGAGTCTGGGCGATGTCTTCGGCCAGCAGATAACCCACTTCCAGTTCCGAAAAGTTTTCGATGTCCGCCGGCAGATTCAGGCGGAAGCTGTCGCTGTGCTTGATGATTTCCCGCGCCACGCTGAACAGCTGCAACCCATCCAGCGCCGCTTCGGTCAGTTCCGGCTCGGTGCCTTCGATGATCTGTTTAAGGCGGGTTTCCAGCAGGGAGACGTTGACGCCGTCGTTCTGCCCGAATGGCCGCGCCTTGCCCAACTCCAGGGTGAAAGACTCGGCGCCGAGCTTGTCGTAGGTGTAGGAACTGAAAACGATGGACGGCTTGTTTTGCAACAGCACCGCTTCCATACCGGCAGCACGCAGGCGAGCCAGTTCCTGACGGGAATGCTGGCGATCTTCTTTCCACGGATAAAGGGCAAATTGTTCGATTTTCGAGCCGCGAATCGCCGTGTGCAGGTCGTAGTGCAGGCGTTCACGATCCGGCAGGCTGAAGAAACTGGCCGCCAGCCGCTCCAGTTCACAGGCGCGCAGGGCTTCGGAACCGCTGGTTTGTTCGTGACGGCCGTTGAACAGCCGGTTGACGTCCTGCTCGACGAAGCGCTCGCCTTTGCGAATCGCCTCCGGGTTGCCGAACAGGAACAGAATGCGTGCGCGCGGCTTCAAATCACCGCGGGCGATGTCATGCAACAGGCGATCAAGCAACTCGATCGGCGCTGTTTCGTTGCCATGGATGCCGGCTGACAGCAGCAGGTCCAGGCCGTTGTCCCGAGCTTCAGGTGGCCGGACTTCCAGCGCACCTTCGCTCAACCATCGCATCCGCACGCCTTCGACAGTCAGTTGAGTCTTCTCCGCCGGTTCGCGGCCGGCGAGGGTCAGTTCAAGCAATTTGCCGAGGGCGAGCATAGAGCGGTTTCCTTAGTGGTCGTGTGCGCAATCCGGGCCGTGCACGTGGTCTTCGTCACCGACTTCAGCCGGCTCCATTTCCAGTTGCAGACTTACCAGATTAGTCGCCAATGGGCGCAGCAGCAGGTTTGCGTATTCAGCGTCACCTTCTTCGACGTCCACGCCGATCAGCAGTTGGCCGCGGCCGTCGTGCTGAATCCACAGCTCTTTGCCTTGCCAAATGACCGCGACGCGGGTGCAGGACGTTTCCAGTTGCGTGCCGTCGGTGTCTTCAAGGATCAGCTGCAGGGTATCGCTCATGTGTTTACGCTCTCGGCTTTCAATTGATCTGGAATGGATAAACCGCGCCCAGTTTAAGGATTTGCGTCAGTTCATCCAGTGCCGTCCGGCACTCAAGCAGCAATTGCGGGTCCGCGAGATCGTTTTCGGTCATGCGGTCGCGGTAGTGCTTGTCGACCCATTCGGTCAGCGTGCCGTACAACGGTGCCGTCATGATAACCCCTGGGTTGACGGCCGCCAGTTCGGTTTCGTTGAGGGCGACGCGCAAACGCAGGCATGCCGGGCCACCGCCGTTCTGCATGCTTTGCTTCAAATCAAACACTTTGACTTCGCGGATCAGGCCGCCAGAACTGGTCAGGCTTTGCAGGTACTGCCAGACGCGATCGTTGCCACGGCATTCTTCCGGCACGATCAACAGCATCGAGCCATCAGGACGCGACAGCAGCTGGCTGTTGAACAGGTAGGAACGCACCGCGTCTTCCACGGTGACCGCAGAACGCGGAACGCAGATCGACTGGAATTTCCCGCCGACCTTGGCGAGCTTGCCTTGCAGCTCGGCCAGCATCTGGTCGGTGTCGAGGAACGCGTCCTCGTGATAGAACAGCACTTCGCCGTTACCCACCGCGATCACGTCGTTGTGGAACACGCCCTGATCGATCACCAACGGGTTCTGCTGGGCAAAGACCACGCCGTCATCGCTCAGGCCGTGCAGACGGGCAACGGCTTGCGAGGCTTCGAGGGTCTGGCGCGCCGGGTATTTCTGCGGTGCCGGGTAGCGGGTGTCGAACGCGCTGCGACCGAACACAAAGAACTCGACGCCGGCTTCACCGTATTCACGGCAGAAACGGGTGTGGTTGGCCGCGCCTTCATCACCGAACTGCGCCACGGCCGGCAACGCGGCATGGTGAGCGAAGTGTTTCTGGTCAGCGAACATCGCGCCCAGCACGCGACTGGTGGTCGGGTGCTCGATGCTGCGGTGGTATTTGCAGTTGAGATTGGCGGCGGTGAAATGCACGCGACCATCGGCGGTGTCGGCACTCGGGCTGACCGTGGCGGCATTGGCCACCCACATGCTCGAGGCCGAGCAGCTGGCGACCAGCAACGGCATCGCGTCTTTGGCGGCTCGCTCGATCACTTGCGCGTCGGTGCCGCTGAAACCCAGTCGACGCAAGGCAGCGACATCAGGACGCTCTTGCGGGGCCAGCACGCCTTGCTGAAAGCCCATTTCCATCAGCGCTTTCATTTTCGCCAGGCCTTGCAGCGCGGCTTCCTTCGGGTTCGAAGACTGCTGGCTGTTGCTCTGGGACGCGACGTTGCCGTAGGACAGGCCGCCGTAGTTATGGGTCGGCCCCACTAGACCGTCAAAATTGACTTCATAGGATTTCATCAGCGAGGCTCCACGAGAATCTGTTGTTATAGGCATCAGTAACTAACTGTTCAGTGCGACCGAGTCGCGGCCATCGCGGGCAAGCCCGGCTCACACAGGTTCGGAGGTGTTCATACACTTTGTGTCCGATGCAAATCCTGCGGGAGCGGCGGTGCGACGATTCGACTTGCCCGCGATTGGGCATCACGCCATCTTCACGCCAGGCGTAAGGGCCGCTGGCAACGTCAGGCTCGGCGTTTCCAGCGAAGCCACCGGGTACGCGCAGTAATCTGCCGCGTAATAGGCGCTGGCGCGATGGTTGCCCGAGGCGCCGATGCCGCCGAACGGTGCGCTGCTCGCAGCACCGGTCAGCTGTTTGTTCCAGTTGACGATACCGGCACGGCTTTCCAGCCAGAACTGCTGATAACGCGCTTGGGAATCGGACAACAAACCGGCTGCCAGACCATATTGGGTGTCGTTGGCTTCTGCGATCGCCGCCTCAAAGTCAGCGTAGCGGATCACTTGCAGCAATGGACCGAACAGCTCTTCATCAGGGCGATCGACCACGGCCGTCACGTCCAGGATGCCGGGGGTCAGCAACGCGGCTTGTGCCTGAGGCTGAGTCATTTCCAGCAGCGCTACGGCGCCATTGGCCAGCAACTGCTCCTGCGCATCCATCAGGGCTTTGGCAGCGCCCAAGGAAATCACCGAGCCCATGAATGGTGCCGGTTGCTTATCGAAGGCTCCGACTTCAATGCTCGAACTGACCTCCACCAGGCGTTCCAGCAACGTGTCGCCCCAGGCGCCTTGCGGCACCAGCAAGCGGCGGGCACAGGTGCAACGCTGACCGGCGGAGATGAACGCCGACTGAATGATGGTGTAAACCGCAGCATCAAGATCAGCCACTTCGTCGACCACCAGCGGATTGTTACCGCCCATCTCCAGCGCGAGGATCTTGTCCGGATGACCGGCGAACTGCTGGTGCAGATGATTGCCGGTGCGGCTCGAACCGGTGAAGAACAAACCGTCGATGCCCGGATTCGCCGCCAGGGCGATACCGGTTTCGCGAGCGCCTTGCAGCAGGTTCAACACGCCTGCCGGCAGACCGGCTTCGATCCAGCACTTGACCGTCAGCTCGGCGACTTTCGGGGTCAGCTCACTCGGCTTGAACAGCACGCTGTTACCGGCCAGCAGTGCCGGCACGATGTGGCCGTTGGGCAAGTGGCCCGGGAAGTTGTAAGGACCGAACACCGCGACCACGCCGTGTGGCTTGTGGCGCAACACGGCGGTGGCGTCGCCCAGCGGGCCGCTCTTCTCGCCGGTGCGTTCACGGTAGCTCTGCACCGAGATCGCAATCTTGTTGACCATGCTGGTCACTTCAGTCGCCGATTCCCACAGCGGTTTACCGGTTTCTTCACCGATGCAACGCGCCAGCTCGTCAGCGTTGTTTTTCAGCGCTGCGGCAAAAGCCTCCAGCACGGTGATGCGTTCATCCAGGGTGCGACGGGCCCAGGCCGGAAACGCCTGACGCGCAGCTTGCACGGCCGATTCAACCTGAGCGGCGGTAGCGCCCTCGCCGGCCCACAGCACTTGCTGGGTCACCGGGTTCAGCGACTGGAAGGCTTCGCCCTGACCGGCCAGCCATTCACCTGCGATGTATAGCGAATTCATTATTTCGACTCCCGAGCAGCAGACAACGGAACGGCGCGAACCTGATCGCCGGCGTTGAGTTGAAGACGTTTGGCGGTCAGCGGATCGACCACCAGCGTACCGGCGGCAAGACGTGCGGGAGCGGCAGTGATCCGGCAGTCTTCGCGCTTGCGGTTGTGAATGATGAATGGCGTGGCGTCGTCACCCGGCGTGCCAACGGCCAACACCAGCGCCTGACTGTCTCGCACAGCGCGGATCTTGCCGGTTTCGCATTCGATGGCCGGGCCGGCGTCGAAAATGTCGACGTAGCCCTGATAGCTGAAACCTTCGCTCTTGAGCATGGCCAGCGCCGGCTCGGTGTCCGGGTGAACCTGACCGATCACGTTACGCGCATCCGGCGACAGGAAGCAGGTGTACAGCGGGAATTTCGGCATCAGTTCGGCGATGAACGCCTTGTTGCCCACGCCCGTCAGGTAATCGGCCTGGCTGAATTCCATTTTGAAAAAGTGTCGGCCCAGGCTTTCCCAGAACGGCGAACGCCCTGCTTCGTCGGAGACACCGCGCATTTCGGCAATGATCTTGTTGCCGAACAATTGCGGGAACTCGGCGATGAACAGCATTCGCGCCTTGGACAACATGCGGCCGTTGAGGCCCGTGCGGTAATCGGCGTGCAGGAACAGCGAGCACAATTCAGAGTTGCCGGTCAGGTCGTTGGCCAGGAACAGCGTCGGGATTTCGCGATAGATGTTCAGCTCTTGCGAAGCGCTGACCGTCAGGCCGACCCGGAAGTTGTACCAAGGCTCACGCAAGCCAACGGCGCCGGCAATGGCGGAAATCCCCACCACGCGGCCGTCGTCGTCTTCGAGCACGAACAGGTAATCCGCGTCGCCCCGCCCGGCTTCGCCGCGAAAGGTCTTCTCGGCCCAGCCGACCCGATGGGCCAGACGTTCTTCATTGGCCGGCAAGGTGGTCAGGCCGGTGCCGGTGCTGCGGGCCAGGTCGATCAGAGCGGGTAAATCGCTGCTGCGTACGGGACGAACGATCATGCTATCTCCTCAAACGGGCCGCTTGCGCCACCCGCGAAACTCTCTGCTTTTCAAGCATTAAAAGCAGTCGTTAAACCGCCACCAGGCGCACGCTCGCACCTTCACCGACGCCCAGGGCTTCGGCTGCTTCCAGGTCCAGGGTCACGGGTTTGCCCGGCGCGTAATCGAGCTCGAGCAACACGGCGCGGTAATCCTGCAACTGGGCGTTGGCCACCAGGTACTGACGACCGGCGCCCTTGACCGGCTCGCCGATTTTCACCGGGACTACACGGCTCTGGGCGATCGAACGGATCCCCGAAACACGCGCATGCAGGGTCGGGCCGCCGTCGAAAATGTCGATGTAGTGATCGGTCTCGAAGCCTTCGCGCATCAGTATGTCGAAAGTGATCTGCGCCCGAGGGTGCACCTGGCCCATCGCCTCTTGCGCGGAGTCCGGCAGCAGCGGCACGTAGATCGGGTAATGCGGCATCAGCTCGGCGAGGAACGTCCGGCTCTTCAGACCGCACAGGCGCTCGGCTTCAGCGTAGTTAAGGTCGAAGAAGTTGCGACCAATGGCGTCCCAGAACGGCGAGTCGCCATTTTCGTCGCTGTAACCGACGATCTCGGTCACCACGGAATCGGCAAAGCGCTCCGGATGGCTGGCTACGAACAGCAAGCGGCCACGGGAATTGAGCTCGGCCCAAGGCGATCCCACCAGCTCGCGCTGCACGTAGAAACTGGTCAGCAAGCTGTTGCCGGTCAGGTCGTGGCACTGGGAGAGCACGTGAATCTTGTTATGAATCTTCAGCTCACGGGAAGCGTGCACGAAGGTTTCATTGCGGAAACTGTAGAACGGCTCCGAATAACCGGCCGACGCCACGATGGCCGAACAGCCCACCAGTTTTCCGGTGGCGGTGTCTTCGAGGACGAAGAAATAACTCTCCTCACCGTTGAAGCTCACTTCAGCGGCGAACGAGGCTTCGCTCGCGGCAATCTTGTCGCTCAGGCGTTCAACGTCATCCGGCAAGGAAGTGACACCAATCGGGCTGTCCGCAGCCAGACGCTGTACCTCGCCCAGATCAGCCATTTGCGCGGGGCGCATCACCAGCATGGTGTCACTCCTTAATCAGAAACAAGTCGACCCGTTTGGTCGACGTGGGAAAAAAACCGGGTTGGCGCTGAAACACCTTTGTAGGAGCCGGCTTGCTGGCGATGCGACCGGTTGATCGCCGCAAGGCTTTCGGGCCTCATCGCCAGCAAGCCGGCTCCTACAGGGGGAATGCGTCAGGGCGAACCCGGCATAAAAATTGGGTTCGACGCCTGAAATCATCAGGCGTCGAAGGGTCTATCAGGCTTGTGTCAGTTTCGCCGCAGCGCGTTCGAAACGGTCCAGACCTTCGTCGATGTCCGCATCTTCCACCACCAGGCTTGGCGCAAAACGCACCACGTCCGGGCCGGCTTGCAGCACCATCAGGCCTTCACGTTCGGCAGCGTTGAAGATGTCCTTGGCCTTGCCTTTCCAGGCATCGCTCAGCACACAACCGATCAACAGGCCCATGCCGCGGACCTTGGTGAACAGGCCGTATTTTTCGCCGATCTGCTCCAGGCGCGCCTTGAACTTGTCGTGCTTGGCCTTGACGCCAGCCAGCACTTCAGGGGTGTTGATCACGTCAATTACCGCTTCGGCGACTGCACACGCCAGCGGGTTGCCGCCGTACGTGGTGCCGTGGGTGCCGACGACCAAGTGCTTGGCCAGGTCTTCGGTGGTCAGCATCGCCGCGATCGGGAAACCGCCGCCCAGGCTCTTCGCGCTGGTCAGGATGTCCGGGACCACGCCGTATTGCTGGTAGGCGAACAACTTGCCGGTACGGCCCATGCCGGTCTGCACTTCGTCGAAGATCAGCAGCGCGTTGTGCGCGGTGCAGAGGTCACGGGCGCCTTGCAGGTATTGGAGTTCGGCCGGGATCACACCACTCTCGCCCTGGATCGGTTCCAGGACCACAGCGCAGGTCTTGTCGGAAATAGCGGCTTTGAGCGCGGCCAGATCGTTGTAGGGCACATGGGTGATGCCAGTGATTTTCGGACCGAAACCGTCGGAATACTTCGACTGGCCACCGACGTTCACGGTGAACAGGGTACGGCCGTGGAAGCTGTTGAGCGCGGCGATGATTTCGTACTTCTCGCTGCCGAACCGATCGAAACCGACACGACGGGCCAGCTTGAAAGCGGCCTCGTTGGCTTCGGCGCCGGAGTTGCAGAAGAACGCACGCTCGGCAAAGGTCGCGTTGATCAGCTTATGCGCCAGGCGCAGGGCCGGCTCATTGGTGAACACGTTGGAAACGTGCCACAGCTTGTTTGCCTGTTCGGTCAAGGCAGCGACCAGCGCAGGGTGTGCATGACCCAATACGTTTACGGCAATCCCGCCGGCGAAGTCGATCAGCTCGCGACCAGACTGGTCCCAAACGCGGGAACCGGCGCCACGCACAGGAATGAAAGCGGCTGGCGAATAGTTGGGAACCATTACCTGGTCGAAATCGGCGCGTTCTACCGCAGCGTGCTCAACGGACATCGGAGTCTCCTGAAGAGGAACACTCGCCTGAAACTGGCGAGCTTGGTGAGGATTGTAAGGACAGTTTTCAGCCCGGCCTTGCCGCCAAGCGACAACTTCTTATAGCGCAAACCCCGGATTTTCCCGGGTTTACGGCAATGCGACATATACCGTCGCAAAGGCGCAGTTTAAACCGGCGGCACAGGTTACAGGCAGGCTTGTCGACCGGTGCGGTAAATATGTACCGCACGTCATGCGTCATCGTCTGTTTTCCTTGGCTTCCATCCAGACGCTAAGGGACTAGCGCAATGATTCAGCATGAACCCGAGCTTATTGCTCAGCCAGACGCGCATTTCCAGCATGCGTTCAACAATCTGCCCGATTGGGTCTTGAAAGCATCACCCGCAACACGCATGGCACTGAAAAGCGCCCGCATTGAAGTACCTGACTGGCACGCTACGGCGACCCGCCAGCAACACCTGGCACTAAAAACCGCCAGCGCGACACACCTTGTCCAGCGCAATCGACTGGAATCAATGCTGGATAACCTGCAGAACGCCCAGGAGTTTGCCGAACCGCTTCTGCGTGACGCGCTGAAAACCCGCTTCGGCCTGGACCTGGACGTCAAGACGACCTTCCTGCGCCTGTACATCCCGCAAACGATCCCATGGTTCCCGATCAAAACCGGTGCTGCGCGCACCTGGACGGTTTCACTGCTCGACACGGCGCTGCACAATTTTCAGGATTCGGAGACCGAGGCGAATGCTTATGAGTCAGCCTCGACGTTCATCACCCAACCTTCGCCCACGGGACAGTTCGATACATTGCCGGCGATCAAGCGCCGACTCTCCATTCAGGGCTTCGCAAGGTTGTGCAGGGAACTGGATATCGGCGCTCAGTACGAGACTTACCTCAAAGACAATCTGGGGTTTACCAATCCGGTCGCAGGCGCGGTGTTGAAGGCGGGCGTCATTGCGACGCACAAGGCTGCCCTTCGATCAGCACTGCAACTGGCTCTTGCCCGCAAAGATGTGCCGATCGATGCGTATCGCTCGATTCTCGACATCGTCGAGGGCCACGAAAACGTGTGGCTGGACAACTGGCGGCTGCACTGTAATGACTTGAGCATGATGTCCTCATTGCTGACCGGCATCGTCATTTTCGCGCCGAAGCTTGAACTCAGATCGCAAGCATCGCGGATCATTGTTTACATTCCCGACGATCCGGAACATCCGCTCAAACAGTACCCCGACACCCTGTCGTTCATGACAGACCTGACCCGCAAACTGCGCTCGCCCGCCTACCAGACATTCTTCAGCCGCTTCGTCGACCACCCGCAAAGGGGTTACTTTTTCGCCGACCTCAACCGCCGGCTCAGTACCGTGACCTGGCATGAACACCAGCATGGCGATCCACTGCCGAGCTGGCGCGACACGCCCATCGACAAGCCCAACCTGCAGTTCGCGGTGACTCCGATAAAAGCCGGCCTGTGGACTTACCTCTATCAACAGCAACTGAACAAGATCCTCAATGACGCGCGCTCCGTCGCGGTCTCGACCGCCAGTGCCGACCGAACCGCGCGATGGGCGGCGTGGGACGCCTTCAGTCGTGTCGCCAAAACGATTCTTGAAGTGGCGTCGTTCGTGGCCCTGCCTTTTGTTCCGTTCCTGGGTGAATTGATGCTGGCCTACATGGCCTACCAAGTGCTCGACGAAACCTTCGAAGGCATCATCGATTGGGCCGAAGGCCTGAAAACAGAAGCCTTCGAACAGCTGATGTCGATCGTCGAGACCGTGGTTCAGCTCGGAACCTTCGCCGTGGGCGGTGCCATGGCGGCCGGTGCGTTCAACCGCCTCCTGTCGCGCGAAACGCTGGAGTTGATCGCGCCATTGAAAGCCATCCAGCCAACCGTGGGCAAAACCCGATACTGGAGACCGGATCTCGCGCCTTACGAGCAATCCGTCGCGTTGCCTCCGCAAGCCAGACCCGATCATCTGGGCCTGTATCAACATGAGGGCAAAACGCTGCTGCGCCTCGAAGACACGCTCTATCGCGTCAAACCGGATAGCGAGACCGGTCAATTCCAGATCGAGCATCCGAAGCGCGGCGACGCTTACCAGCCTCCCCTGCGACACAACCAGCATGGTGCCTGGCAGACCGCATTGGACCAGCCCCTCACGTGGGACCGGGAAACCGTGCTGCGCCGCCTCGGCTACAGCGTCGAATCATTCAGCGGTGCCGAGCGCGAGCAAATCCTGCAGATCAGTGGCTTCCACGACAATGTGTTACGCGAAATGCACGTCGAGAACCTCCGCCCGCCCTCGCTGCTGACCGACACGATCAAGCGTTTCAAAATCGACCGGGACATTCAGGCCCTGGTCGAGCAAACCGGCAGCGACCATCCCGAACGCTATCAAGCCTTGAACCAGCGCAAGTCGCTGTTCGAATCGCGCTACCGCGAACAGGAAAAAACCGATGATCCGCAGGTTCAACTCCTGCTCGGCGAAGTACCCGGCTTACCGACAGACATTGCGCAAGAACTGGTGAGCAACACCACCGGCACCGAGCTGATGCAACTGCACGACGGCCGAGTGCCTCAGCGTCTCAAGGACGTGGCACTCAAAGCCATGGAGGCGGTACGCGTCGCCAGAGCTTACGAAGGGTTTTACATCGAGGACATGGACACGACAGACACCCATCGTCTGGCACTGCACAGCCTCGAATCGCTGCCCGGCTGGCCTGCTGATTTGCGCATCGAGGTCAGGGAGTATTCCCATGACGGGACCTTGCGCGACAGCCTTGGCCAGACCGACGCGCCCACTCTCAGGACAGTGGTGCACGCGCAGGACGGCACTTATCAGGTCTACGAGAATGCGGCATTGGCTGGCGACTTTTATCGAGCCATCCTCACGGCGTTACCGGACGCCGAACGGAACGCGCTGGGTCTTTCAATCGACGACGGCCCGACATTCAAACAACGGATTGCCGAGCACGCGCTGAGCAAACCGGAGTTGCGCACACTGCTTGTAAAACATCCCCATCGGAAACCGTTCTATGATCCGACGACCATGCGCCTGCCCGGAGGTACGCAGGGGTACAGTCGCAATGCCGGCCCGATGCCGACCCTCAATGACAGGGTTCGCGAGGTGTATCCGAGCCTGAACACCGAGGAACTCCAGTCCGTCGTCGCGCATTTGCAACGCCACCCAGATGGCGCTCGCGTAGAGCTTTCCCGTCTCAGCCGGGAACTCGAGCGCCTGCATGTAGAGCTGGAAGCCTGGGTAAATGCCTCCCCCCAACTGCACCCCGAGACCGGGCTCCCACTGAGCGACCTGCAACGCCAGGCCCAACAGCACAATCGTCGCCTGTTGGCTCAGGAAATCCAGCGCAGCTGGCGTCGTCAATCCCCCCGGGACCTGGACTTTCCTGGAAGCAATGAACGCTATGTACTGAGGTTCGAGGAGCCGATTCTCGGCGAGCTGCCCGTTCTGAGCGCCGACTTCAGCCACGTCTCAATGCTTGCCCTCGAAGGCCATCATGCGGAACAAGGCATTCACGGTTTTCTGTCACGCTTCACGCATCTGCGTCGCCTCGACTTGCGCCGTTTCTCCCTGACCACCCTGCCCGACGCCATCCCGACAATGACAAACCTGGATGCATTGGTGCTCAACGAATGCCGCATCAGGTTTGACGCCGTCGCCTGGTCAAAACTGTCCTCATTGAAAAAACTGGTGATGCTGGACCTGTTTCGCAATCCTTTCGAAACAGCCCCCGATATCGACTCATTCCCTGAGCTCGTGCACCTGGATTTGAGCGAAACCGACCTGACGGGAATTCCCGGTACCGCCCTGCACCACCCGACGCTCGACACCCTCATGCTGACAAACAACAACATCACCGAACTGCCTCCCGAGCTGTTCGAGAGTCCGATATGTGACAAACGCGGCGTGCACCTTTCGCACAACCCGCTGACCGCAAGCGCACGGCAACTCGTCAAACTTCACTACCTCGAAACCTCCTACGATTTGGGCGTCTATGCCCCCGAGGCGGATATCGAGCGAGTCAGGGCGCTCTATCCGCATATGGAAATCGAGCAGGCCAGCGAGTTCGTCTACGAACTGCCTGGCACTCTGGAAAATGGCCGGGCAGAGCTGACCTTGCTGGAAGCAGAACTTGCCCGGTTGAGCAATGATCTGTCTGCCTGGACAGCCGATTTGCCGCCGCTTCATCCGGTGACGGGCGAACCGTTCAATGCTTTCCAATTGTTTGCCGAGCAAGCAAACCGCGACGCGTTCAAGGATGCGCTGGAGCGGTGCTGGCGACACGAGACCGAACTGGATGATTTCAATGATGCACTTGAGCCAACGTTTGAACTGACCATCAATTACCCCATCAATGGGGAACTGCCGACAATCAGCGCCGACTTCAGTCATGTGTCAGCGCTAGAGCTGCAAAGTGTTGGTGGCGTTACGCGCATCGGGCGTTTCCTGGAGTCCTTCCCCAACCTGAAGAGCCTGAGGCTGCGTGACTACTACCTCGGCAATATTCCGCAAGCGGTGTTCAAGATGGGTCGACTGAGGTCTCTGTCGCTTCCCAACTGTCGCGTCAGTTTGTCAGCAGAATCGGTCAGCGCGCTGGCCGGAATGGAACTGCTCGACTATCTCGACCTGGGGTACAACGCTCTCGGATACACGCCCGATCTGAGTCAGATGCCGGGCCTGGCGACGGTTCTGCTCAATGACACCGGTCTCACAGAAATACCCAATGGCCTGTTGCAACTGACGGACCTGGACTGGGCTGACCTGAGCACCAATGCAATCACCGAAGTGCCCAGCGACCTGATGGAGTTACCCGTGGAGGTAGCAGAAAACATCACGCTGAGAAACAACCCGCTCTCGGAGGAAAGCCTGTCGAGGCTGATCAGCTACTACGAACGCTCGCGCGTGGACTTTAGCGTGGAAGAGGTGATCAACCAGGGTCAAATGGAGCTTTCCACCTCTGAAAGCTCCGGGATCGAGGCATAAATCAGTGTTTGGTTGCGGGCGTGGAAGGCTTATTCACCCACGCTCGGACGGCACCGACGACAACTCGAACGGACTGCTGCTGCGCCGCTGGTTGCGATCTTCCCGCGGCGTGGCGCCGAAGAAGTTGCGATAGGCGCTGGAGAAATGCGGCCCCGAAGAGAAGCCACACGACAGGCCGATCTGGATGATCGACTTGCTGGTTTGCATCAACATCTGCCGGGCCTTGTTCAGGCGCAGTTCCAG
>Ga0255334_1001008_pt1 | contig 15431 bp, 13 predicted proteins | sample EtOH5_35cm_T3_12_FD_202080 | JGI IMG/M metagenome (GOLD analysis project Ga0255334, IMG submission 202080) | Sandy soil microbial communities from University of British Columbia, Vancouver, Canada - EtOH5_35cm_T3_129 | ecosystem: Engineered > Artificial ecosystem > Sand microcosm > Unclassified ...
CGGCGGCTCAGTGAAACTCTACAGTCATGAGGAAGGCGGCACGCTCACCGAGCTGCGCCTGCCCCGTGTCGCCCGAGGAGACGAACATGAGTGACGAGATCCAAGTCGAAGGCGAAGAACTGCCGCACTTGCTGCTGGTAGATGACGACGCCACGTTCACCCGCGTGATGGCGCGCGCCATGGCCCGCCGCGGTTTTCGCGTCAGCACCGCCGGTTCCGCCGAAGAAGGCCTGACCATCGCCCAGGCCGACATCCCGGATTACGCCGCGCTGGACCTGAAAATGGACGGCGATTCGGGTCTGGTATTGTTGCCCAAACTGCTTGAGCTCGACCCGGACATGCGCGTGGTGATCCTCACCGGTTACTCGAGCATTGCCACTGCCGTCGAGGCGATCAAGCGCGGTGCCTGCAACTACCTGTGCAAACCGGCGGATGCCGATGACGTCCTTGCTGCGTTGCTGTCCGAGCATGCCGACCTCGACACCCTGGTGCCGGAAAACCCGATGTCGGTGGACCGCCTGCAGTGGGAACACATCCAGCGCGTGTTGACCGAACACGAAGGCAACATCTCCGCCACTGCCCGCGCCCTGGGCATGCACCGGCGCACGCTGCAGCGCAAACTGCAGAAGCGTCCCGTTCGTCGCTGAACCTGCGCTGAACGAATGCTGGCCGAGCCTCGCGACAAACCGAACCGATCCTCTATGATCGGTTCGTGCCTGTACTTTTCTTTATCGAGCCTTATCCATGAATCAGAACGCTGAATATTCCGCGGTCAACGATGCTGTGCGCGGGCAGTTTTTTCGCAAAGTCTGGGCGATGATCACGCCATATTGGCGTAGCGAGGAGAAGGGCAAGGCCTGGACGTTGCTGCTCGCGGTGATTGCGTTATCGCTGGTCAGCGTGGGGCTCTCGGTGTGGTTCAACACCTGGTACAAGGATTTTTACAACGCGCTGCAGCAAAAAGATGAAGTGGCGTTCTGGCGGTTGATTCTGTATTTCTGCGGGATTGCGGCGGTGGCGATTGTCGGTGCCGTGTACCGGCTCTACCTGACCCAGATGCTGACCATTCGCTGGCGTGCCTGGCTCACGGAAAAGCATTTCGCCCGCTGGCTTGGCAACAAGAATTACTACCAGCTGGAGCAGGGCGGTTACACCGATAACCCGGACCAGCGGATTTCCGAAGACCTCAACAACTTCACCTCCAACACCCTGGAGTTGGGCATCGGTTTGCTTCGCAATATTGTCAGCCTGGTGTCGTTCTCGATCATTTTGTGGGGCGTGTCGGGCAGTATCGAAGTGTTCGGTTTTACCATTCCCGGCTACATGTTCTGGTGTGTGCTGGTGTATGCCGTGATCGGCAGTTGGTTAACGCACTTGATCGGTCGCCGTTTGATCGGCCTGAACAACCGGCAACAACGCTTCGAAGCCGACCTGCGTTTCTCCATGGTGCGGATTCGCGAAAATGCCGAGAGCATTGCGCTGTACAACGGCGAACCCAATGAAAACCGTCGCTTGAGCACCCGCTTCGGAATGGTCTGGCACAATTTCTGGGACATCATGAAGGTGTCCAAGCGTCTGACGTTCTTTACCGCAGGTTACCAACAGGCCGCCATCATCTTCCCGTTCATCGTCGCTTCGCCGCGTTACCTGTCCGGCAAGATCGAACTCGGCGAGCTGATGCAGATCAGTTCGGCGTTCGGCAATGTGCAGGAAAGTTTCAGCTGGTTTATCAGTGCGTACCAAAGCCTCGCGTCGTGGCGCGCCACGTGTGATCGTCTGCTGAGTTTCCGTCAGGCCATGACCGACAACGAAGAGCGCGCACCCGCGATCGACGTGCAGAATTCAGGCTCGGCGTTGAAACTGCATAACCTGGGCCTCGACCTCGCAGATGGTCGTCACTTGCTGACCAGCGCCGACATGACTGTGGAGGAGGGCGAGCGCGTAATGCTCAGCGGCCGTTCCGGCAGTGGCAAGTCCACGTTGCTGCGGGCGATGGGGCATTTGTGGCCGGCGGGCCACGGCAGCATTCGTCTGCCGGCGGCGCGCTATCTGTTCCTGCCGCAAAAGCCGTATCTGCCGATTGGCACGCTGCGCGAGGTGTTGAGTTATCCACAGGCTGGCGACACCTATCCGAACGAGCGTTACGTTCACGTGCTGGAAACCTGTCGTTTGCCGCACCTGGTTTCGCGCCTGGACGAAGCGAATCATTGGCAGCGCATGCTCTCGCCGGGTGAACAGCAACGCGTGGCCTTTGCCCGTGCGCTGCTTTATGCACCGCAATGGCTGTACATGGACGAAGCGACCTCGGCGATGGACGAAGAGGATGAGGCGTCGCTGTATCAGGCGCTGATCGATGAGATTCCGGGGCTGAGCATTGTCAGCGTTGGGCATCGCAGCAGTTTGAAACGATTCCATCCACGGCATGTGCGCATCGACAACGGGCATCTGGTGGACCAGACCGTGACCGCGTAACCACCGCCCCTTGTAGGAGCGAGCAAGCTCGCTCCTACAAGGGGCGGTGGTGATCGTACAACCGCGTTGAGCTATGATGCGGTTTCAGCCGAATTTTTCGAGACAGACGTTCACCATGGAAAACCCGATCGACGTACCTCGCCTCCCTCGCAAGCGCCGCAGCCTCGCACAGGAACTGGTGACGGTGCTGTCCGAGCAGATCCGCGACGGTCACCTCAAGCGCGGCGACAAGTTGCCCACCGAGTCGGCGATCATGGATGCCCATGGCGTCAGCCGCACCGTGGTTCGCGAGGCGATTTCCCGTTTGCAGGCGGCCGGGCAGGTGGAAACCCGCCATGGCATCGGCACCTTCGTGCTCGATACCCCGAGCCCAAGCGGTTTTCGTATCGATCCGGCCACCGTGGTGACGCTGCGTGATGTACTGGCGATTCTGGAGCTGCGAATCAGCCTCGAAGTGGAATCCGCCGGCCTCGCGGCGCAACGCCGCAGCCCTGAACAGTTGGCGTTGATGCGCGCCGCGCTGGACGCCTTGAACGAAAGCGCGGCCCACGCCAGCGATGCCGTGGCCTCGGACTTTCAGTTCCACCTGCAAATCGCACTGTCGACCGGCAACCGCTATTTCACCGACATCATGACTCACCTGGGCACCAGCATCATTCCGCGTACGCGCCTCAACTCGGCGCGCCTGGCCCATGATGACCAGCAGCACTACATGAGTCGTCTGAGCCGTGAGCACGAAGAGATTTACGATGCGATTGCGCGTCAGGATTCCGATGCCGCGCGGGCGGCGATGCGTTTGCATTTGACGAACAGTCGCGAGCGGTTGCGTCATGCGCATGAAGAGGCTGAAGCGCAGCGGGGATAATATTTCAACCCGGGTTACGGGTTGCTCGAGAGACCGCTATCGCCAGCAAGCCGGCTCCTACAGGAGCTGGCTTGCCAGCGATGGAGTCTCAGTGGCCGTTACACCACAACGTCAGCCTGAACGCAGAATCGAACGATCCACCCTCACCGCCAACCGAGCTACACCGGGCCTGGCATCGAACACCACTTCCCCACGCTCACCCACCACCGCCCGAGCAATCGATACGCCCTCAGCCAACAACTCCAACGGCGCACCCTTCAGCGAATCGCCCGAAGCCAGTTCCAGTTTCAATTTGATAGTCATCATCGATCTCCTTATCAGGCCACGTTGCCAGTCGGGTTGTAGTCCTTGAGCAGCAGGTAAGTGCTCCAGCCCCACCAGTCATCGACGGTGGCGGTGTCATTCAGGTTATTGACGTCCTTGCGCCGCAACACCTTGTTGCCCTCGACCTTGAACAGCGGCGAGAAATTACCCGCCGGGCTCAACACCGCTTGCAGATCCGGCAGTTTTTTCAATGCCGCGAAACTGCCCGGCGACGGGGTGATGCCGCTGAGGTAAGCCGCGAAAATCTCATCTGCCGACACCTGGACCGCTTGATTGACCTGGATGCGATTGGCGCTGTCGATTGCATCGAAGTAGCGCTTGTCGCCATACGCATGCCATTGAGCGCCGTCGCCATTGCGCACGTTGAGGCCGAACTTGCTGTCTTCGTCGTGCATGAAGCGGGTAATCAACGAGCCCAGGTCACTCGGCGTGACCACCGCCGCCAACTGTTTGCGCGGCACGCGCAGGTGGCCGGCGGAAAACAGGTCGGTCAGGTAGTGATCGGCGAAAGCGTTCATCGCGTAGGCCAGTTCCAGCGACGTGTCATCGCCACTGTTGTGGGCGATCACCGCTTGTTGCAGCGCGGCGGTGTGCCCGGCGATGTAGGCCAGCAGTGCCCACTCGGCGAAGTGGTCAGCGTTGTTGGCGGCCAGTTTCAGGTAGCGACCCAATGGGTACAGGGCTGAGACGAAACTGCCGCCGCCGGTGATTTTGTTCCACTCTTCTGACAACGTATCACCCAGTGCGTCATACGCCTCGTGGGGCTGTTTGCCATCTTTGATTGCCTGTTTAACCGCAGCGATTTCCTTCTGCATGACAGCGAGAATCAGCTTCGCCTCGGCATTGGACGCCGGCAGGACCGCCAGGGAATTGAAAGCCTCGGTGAAACGCTGGACCCGGTCGGCAGCGGTTGCGCCTTCGCTGACCGGTTTATCGGGAATTCCATAGAAATCACCCCCCAACGCAACGATCTGCCCATAGGTCAGTGCCAAGCCGTTCGGCAAGTGCAGCTCGACCTGCGACGCCACGATCGCGGGTGCGTCCTTGACGAAACGCAGCAGCGTGTTATCGCCGATGGCCGTGTGTTCACCACCCTCGAACCTCAGCTGTGGCTTGCCTTTCACGGCGTTACCGAATGCAGAGGTGGGCGGTTGATGGGCGTCGGTGCCATGGGCGTCGAGGCGCAGGACCAGATGGTCATTACCGGTAATGGCGATGCCGTTCTCGGTAAACAGATCATCCAGACCCGCGATGACCTGCTTCGGTTTTTCCTGGGTTTGTGCGTGTAGACCTGACATTTCTATCTCCTTGATATGTCGTCGGTATGTTTCAAGATAACTGTATGTATATACAGTTATTCAGAGCATAGAGGAGAACTTTCCTACGTCAAGAAAATACTTTTCCGACGCATAAATTTTGGATGCCGCGATGAAATGCAGTTGACGGTTGTTTTTTAAGTTGTACGATGACCTACAACATCGGCGCAGGCTGAACGATTTCCTCACACACACACACAAACGTGCAACTCAGGGTGTTCGAATAATGAATCCACAAGAACTGAAGTCCATCCTCTCTTCCGGTCTGCTGTCTTTCCCGGTTACCGATTTCAATGCTCAGGGCGACTTCAATCGCGCGGGCTACATCAAACGTCTCGAATGGCTGGCCCCATACGGCGCCTCGGCTCTGTTCGCCGCAGGCGGCACCGGTGAGTTCTTCTCTCTGGCGGCCAGCGAATATTCGGAAATCATCAAGACTGCCGTCGACACGTGCGAAACCAGCGTGCCAATCCTGGCCGGTGTGGGCGGTTCGACCCGCCAGGCCATCGAATACGCACAGGAAGCCGAGCGTCTGGGCGCCAAAGGTCTGTTGCTGCTGCCGCACTACCTGACCGAAGCCAGCCAGGACGGTGTCGCCGCCCACGTTGAAGCCGTGTGCAAATCGGTAAAAATCGGCGTGGTGGTTTACAACCGCAACGTCTGCCGCCTGACCGCGCCGCTGCTGGAACGTCTGGCCGAGCGCTGCCCGAACCTGATCGGCTACAAGGATGGCCTGGGCGATATCGAGTTGATGGTGTCGATCCGTCGCCGCCTCGGCGATCGCTTCAGCTACCTGGGCGGTTTGCCGACCGCCGAAGTCTACGCAGCGGCCTACAAGGCGCTGGGCGTGCCGGTCTACTCCTCGGCGGTGTTCAACTTCATCCCGAAAACCGCGATGGATTTCTACCACGCCATCGCTCGTGAAGATCACGCCACCGTTGGCAAGATCATCGATGACTTCTTCCTGCCGTACCTGGACATCCGTAACCGCAAAGCCGGTTACGCGGTGAGCATCGTCAAGGCGGGTGCGAAAATTGCCGGCTATGACGCAGGTCCTGTGCGTGCACCGCTGACCGACCTGACCGGCGAAGAGTACGAAATGCTCGCCGCGCTGATCGACAAGCAAGGTGCGCAGTAACGCACCCGATTAAACAAGGCCGCTGAGCAATCAGCGGCTTTTTGTGTGAGGACTTCTTTTAAAAGGTGCAGTCCAGTGGCAGATGCAAAACGCTTTGATAACTACATCAACGGTGAATGGGTTGCCGGCAGCGATTACTGCGCCAACATCAACCCGTCCGAACTGACCGATACCATCGGCAACTACGCCAAGGCCGATCTGGCCCAGGTCCACGCCGCCATCGACGCCGCTCGCGCCGCGTTCCCGGCCTGGTCCACATCCGGCATTCAGGCGCGTCACGACTCGCTGGATAAAGTCGGTACCGAAATCCTCGCTCGCCGCGAAGAACTCGGCACCTTGCTCGCCCGTGAAGAAGGCAAAACCTTGCCTGAAGCCATCGGCGAAGTGACCCGCGCCGGTAACATCTTCAAGTTTTTCGCCGGTGAAACACTCCGACTGTCCGGCGACTACCTGCCGTCGGTACGTCCGGGCGTCAACGTTGAAGTCACTCGTGAAGCATTGGGCGTCGTTGGCCTGATCACCCCGTGGAACTTCCCGATCGCGATCCCGGCATGGAAAATCGCCCCGGCCCTGGCCTATGGCAACTGCGTCGTGCTGAAACCGGCTGATCTGGTTCCGGGTTGCGCGTGGGCACTGGCTGAAATCATCTCCCGCGCAGGCTTCCCGGCCGGCGTGTTCAACCTGGTGATGGGCAGTGGTCGCGTGGTGGGCGATGCGTTGGTGCAGAGCCCGAAAGTCGATGGCATCAGTTTCACCGGCTCCGTCGGTGTCGGTCGTCAGATCGCCGTCAGCTGCGTGTCACGCCAGGCCAAGGTTCAGCTGGAAATGGGTGGCAAGAACCCGCAGATCATTCTCGACGACGCCGACCTGAAACAAGCGGTCGAGCTGTCGGTGCAGAGCGCGTTCTACTCCACCGGTCAGCGTTGCACGGCATCCAGCCGTTTCATCGTCACCGCCGGCATCCACGACAAGTTCGTCGAGGCCGTGGCCGAGCGCATGAAGTCGATCAAGGTCGGCCACGCGCTGAAAGCCGGCACCGACATCGGTCCTGTGGTTTCCCAGGCCCAGCTTGAACAGGACATGAAGTACATCGACATCGGCCAGTCCGAAGGTGCGCGACTGGTCAGCGGCGGTGGTCTGGTGACTTGCGATACTGAAGGCTACTACCTCGCACCGACGCTGTTTGCCGACAGCGAAGCGGCGATGCGCATCAGCCGTGAAGAGATCTTTGGCCCGGTGGCCAACGTGGTTCGCGTTGCGGATTACGAAGCGGCACTGGCCATGGCCAACGACACCGAATTCGGTCTGTCGGCGGGCATCGCCACCACGTCGCTGAAGTACGCCAACCACTTCAAGCGCCACTCCCAGGCCGGGATGGTGATGGTCAACCTGCCGACCGCGGGCGTGGATTACCACGTTCCATTCGGTGGGCGTAAAGGCTCATCCTATGGCTCCCGCGAGCAAGGTCGCTATGCGCAAGAGTTCTACACGGTCGTAAAAACTGCCTACGTCGGTTCCTGATCCACCTGCAGGAGTCGGCTGGCTGGCGATCGCATCACCACGGTGGAAATGACACACCGAGGTGCCTGCATCGCCAGCAAGCCGGCTCCTGCAAACAACATCGTTATTACCCGCATAAAAATAATCAGTGGGAGTACATCTACATGCAATCGACGCAAAAGCCGACTCACGTCCGCTATTTGATCCTGCTCATGCTGTTTCTGGTGACCACGATCAACTACGCCGACCGGGCTACCATCGCAATCGCCGGCTCCAGCCTGCAAAAAGACCTCGGTATCGACGCGGTCACCCTCGGCTACATCTTCTCTGCATTCGGTTGGGCCTACGTGGCCGGGCAAATTCCCGGTGGTTGGCTGCTGGACCGTTTCGGTTCGAAAAAAATCTACGCGCTGAGCATTTTCACCTGGTCATTGTTCACCGTGCTGCAGGGTTATGTCGGCGAGTTCGGCATGTCCACGGCGGTGGTTGCGCTGTTCATGCTGCGCTTCCTGGTGGGCCTGGCCGAAGCGCCATCCTTCCCCGGCAACGCACGCATCGTGGCGGCCTGGTTCCCGACCGCTGAACGCGGCACTGCATCGGCGATCTTCAACTCGGCGCAATACTTTGCCACCGTGCTGTTCGCGCCGCTGATGGGCTGGATCGTCTACAGCTTCGGCTGGCAGCACGTGTTTATCGTCATGGGCGTGATCGGCATTATCTTCTCGGGTATCTGGCTGAAGGTGATCTACAGCCCGCGCCAGCACCCGATGATCAACGATGCCGAGTTCAAGCACATCGCCGACAACGGTGGCATGGTCGACATGGACCAGGACAAAGGCAAAGGCACCAAGGCTGACGGTCCGAAGTGGGACTACATTCGCCAGTTGCTGACCAACCGCATGATGCTCGGCGTGTATCTGGGCCAGTACTGCATCAACGGCATTACCTACTTCTTCCTGACCTGGTTCCCGGTGTACCTGGTGCAAGAGCGCGGGATGACCATCCTCAAGGCCGGTTTCATCGCCTCGCTGCCGGCGATCTGCGGCTTCATCGGTGGTGTGCTCGGCGGGGTGATTTCCGATTACCTGTTGCGCAAGGGCCACTCCCTGACCTTCGCCCGCAAGGCACCGATCATCGCCGGCCTGTTGGTTTCCAGCAGCATCGTGGCCTGCAACTATGTCGATGTTGAATGGATGGTTGTCGGCTTCATGGCCCTGGCATTCTTCGGCAAAGGCGTGGGCGCGCTGGGTTGGGCCGTGGTGTCCGACACCTCGCCAAAACAGATCGCCGGTCTCAGCGGTGGCTTGTTCAACACCTTCGGCAACATCGCTTCGATCACCACCCCGATCGTCATCGGTTACATCATCAGCTCCACCGGCTCGTTCAAATGGGCGCTGGTGTTTGTCGGTTGCAACGCACTGGTTGCAGTGTTCAGCTACCTGGTGATTGTCGGCCCGATCAAGCGTGTGGTGCTCAAAGAGCCGCCAGTCAGCGGCCCCGAAACCAACAACAAATTGTCTCAAGCGCATTCCTGAGGAGCGGCGTCATGCAGTTGATTGAACACTCCGACTCGCCGCGCTACATCCGCCTGCACGAGCGGGACAACGTAGTGATTGTGGTCAATGACCAGGGCGTGCCCGCCGGCACCGAATTTCCCGATGGCCTGGTGACTGTGGACTTCGTGCCACAAAGCCATAAAGTCACCCTGGAAGACATTCCAGTGGGCGGCCAGGTGATTCGTTATGGTCAGACCATCGGCTACGCGTTGCAGCCGATTCCGCGTGGCAGTTGGGTCAAGGAAGATCAACTGCGCATGCCTACCGCGCCGCCGCTGGACAGCTTGCCGCTGTCCACCGAAGTGCCGGCCGCGCAGGCACCGCTCGAAGGTTTCACGTTCGAGGGGTATCGCAACGCCGACGGTACCGTCGGCACGCGCAACATTCTGGGGATTACCACCACGGTTCAGTGCGTCACCGGGGTGCTCGATCATGCGGTCAAACGCATCAAGGACGAATTGCTGCCCAAGTATCCGAACGTCGATGACGTGGTGGCGCTGACCCACAGTTACGGTTGTGGTGTGGCGATTACCGCGACTGATGCGTACATCCCGATCCGCACCGTGCGCAACCTGGCCCGCAACCCGAACCTGGGGGGTGAAGCCTTGGTCATCAGCCTGGGTTGCGAGAAATTGCAGGCCGGGCAGGTGATGCATGAGAACGACAGCTCGGTGGATCTGAGCGATCCGTGGCTGTATCGCTTGCAGGATTCGAGTCACGGTTTCACCGAGATGATCGAGCAGATCATGGCGCTGGCCGAGACCCGTTTGAGGAAGCTCGATCAGCGTCGCCGGGAAACCGTGCCGGCGTCCGAGCTGATCCTCGGCATGCAGTGCGGCGGCAGCGATGCGTTCTCCGGGATTACCGCCAACCCGGCGCTGGGTTTTGCCTCGGACCTGTTGCTGCGCGCAGGCGCGACGGTGATGTTTTCCGAAGTCACCGAAGTGCGTGACGCGATTTACCTGCTGACCTCCCGTGCCGAAACCGAGGAAGTCGCTCAGGAACTGGTGCGGGAAATGGACTGGTACGACCGTTACCTGGCCAAGGGCGAAGCGGACCGCAGTGCCAACACCACGCCGGGCAACAAGAAGGGCGGGCTGTCGAATATTGTCGAGAAGTCGTTGGGCTCGATCGTCAAATCCGGCAGCAGCGCAATCAACGGGGTGCTTGGCCCTGGCGAACGCTTCAAGCGCAAAGGCCTGATTTTCTGTGCGACCCCGGCCAGTGATTTTGTCTGCGGGACGTTGCAACTGGCGGCGGGAATGAACCTGCATGTGTTCACCACCGGGCGCGGTACGCCATATGGCTTGGCGATGGCGCCGGTGGTGAAGGTGTCGACCCGGACTGAATTGGCGCAGCGCTGGCCAGACCTGATCGACATCGACGCCGGGCGGATTGCGACCGGGCGGGCTTCTATCGAGGATCTTGGGTGGGAGCTGTTTCACTACTACCTGGACGTGGCCAGCGGCAAGAAGCAGACGTGGGCCGAGCAGCATAAGCTGCATAACGACATCACCTTGTTCAACCCGGCGCCGATTACCTAAGACCGAGTCGCCTGCATCGCGAGCAAGCCCGCTCCTACATTCGACCGTGTACTGCCAGAAAGAATGCGATCAAATGTGGGAGCGGGCTTGCTCGCGATAGCGGTCTAACAGACGCCAGAGGACTTGGTGGCTTATCATTAGCCCCCTAACGAGGCCCACCCAAGGTTCACCCGGCATGCTGGCAATCTTTCTGGAAACCCTGAACATCACCGCGCCGGTGTTTGCCATGCTGTTTCTGGGTGTGCTGCTCAAGCGCATCGACTGGATCAACGACAACTTCATTCACACCGCATCGGCCCTGGTGTTCAACGTCACCATGCCGGCGTTGCTGTTTCTGGGCATCCTGCATGCCGACCTGCACGCCGCGCTGCAACCGGCGCTGCTGATCTATTTCTCGATTGCGACGCTGGTGTGTTTCGCCATCGCCTGGGGCTGGGCGATCTGGAAGTGTCCGCGTGAAGACCGCGGGATTTACACCCAGGGCGCCTTTCGCGGCAACAATGGCGTCATCGGTCTCGCACTGGCGGCGAGCATGTACGGCGATTACGGGATTTCCCTCGGGGCGATTCTCGCGGCGCTGGTGATCCTGTTCTACAACACCCTCTCGACCATTGTGCTGGCGGTCTACAGCCCGGTGATCAAGTCCGACCCTTGGAGCATCTGCAAAAGCGTGATGATCAACCCGCTGATCATCAGCGTGTTTGCGGCGGCGCCGTTTGCGTATTTCAAGATCGGTTTGCCGGGCTGGCTGGAGACGTCCGGTCAGTACCTGGCGCAAACCACGTTGCCGTTGGCGTTGATCTGCATTGGCGGCACGCTGTCGCTGGCGGCCATGCGCAAGAGCGGCAAGTTGGCATTGAGTTCAAGCCTGGTGAAGATGATCGGCCTGCCGGTGCTGGCAACGCTGGGCGCGTGGTTATGGGGTTTTCGCGGCGCGGAGTTGGGGATCCTGTTCCTGTACTTCGGGAGCCCGACCGCGGCGGCCAGTTTTGTCATGGCCCGGGCGGCCAATGGCAATCATGAGTTGGCGGCGGCGATCATTGTGATCACCACGCTGATGGCGGCGGTGACCACCAACATCGGGATCTTTTTGTTGCAGTGGGGTGGGTGGATTTAACTTGGGGTTTGCGGTGTTTTGTCGGGCCCCTTCGCGAGCAAGCCCGCTCCCACACTGGACCGAGCCGTAAACAAATGTTGTGTCCACTGGCGATCAAATGTGGGAGCGGGCTTGCTCGCGAAGACGGCCGAACTGTCAGCACAATTCGGGCTGATTACTCGGGCTTCTGGTAGGTATCAATCACTTCCTGCGCCGCCCGAAACGCGTCGATCGCCGCCGGCACGCCTGCATACACCGCACAATGCAGCAACGCCTCGCGAATCTCTTCCACGGTGCAGCCGTTGTTCAGTGCACCGCGCACGTGGCCTTTCAATTCCTGCGGGCACTTCAACGCGGTCAGTGCGGCGAGGGTAATCAGGCTGCGGGTTTTCAGCGGCAGGCCTTCGCGATTCCACACGCTGCCCCAGGCGTGTTCATTGACGAAATCCTGCAACGGCTGAGTGAACTCGGTGGCATTGCCCAGCGCGCGGTCGACGAAGGCGTCGCCCATCACTTGGCGGCGGACTTCAACGCCGGGCTTTTTTGGGTCGGTCATGGCAATTCCCTCTTGTGGTGTTGGCGACGCCAGGCGCGCAGCGACGTGAACAACAGAAACGCCACCAGCGCCGGCAGGACGAAAATCAGCATCAGGTGTTCAAGCTTGCCCGCCAGCGGCATGCCGGTGGTGAACGACACCACGTGCAGACCGTACGCCAGGTACAAACCCAGAAACAGCAGACCTTCGGCGCGGGTCACCCGATAACCGGAATAGAACATCGGCAAGCACAGCGCCGCGACGCCGAGCATCACCGGCAAGTCGAAATCCAGCGCGTTGGGCGAGACCGACAACGGTGACGGCGCGATCAGTGCGGTAACGCCCAGCACTCCCAGAAGGTTGAACAGGTTGCTGCCGATCACGTTGCCTACGGCGATGTCGCGCTGACCACGCAAGGCCGCGATCAACGAAGTGGCGAGCTCCGGCAGGGACGTGCTGACGGCGACGATGGTCAGGCCGATGATCCTTTCCGACAGCCCCAGGTCTTTGGCGACCGATACCGCGGCGCCCAACAGCAAATGCCCGGCGTACACCAGCATCGCGAGACCGGCGACGATCATCAGCAGGCTGCTGAACCACGGCACTTGCGGGGTGTCATGCGTTGTCGATTGCGGACGGACCGAGTGCCGCGACTGTCGCAGCAACAAGCCCAGATACAGTGCCAGCGCCGTCAGCAGCATCACGCCATCGATGCGGGTGAGTTCTTTATTCCAGGCCAGAACGAACACCAGCAGACTGGCGCCGATCATCAACGGAATGTCCAGGCGCACCAGTTGCCGCGAAACCCGCAGCGGGATGATCAGCGCCGAGAGCCCAAGGGTTACGAGGATGTTGAAGATGCTGCTGCCAATCACGCTGCCGACGGCGATGTCGGCGTTCTGCGCCAGGGTGGCTTGCAGGCTGACCGCCATCTGCGGCGCGCTGCTGCCCAGGGCGACGATGGTCAGGCCGATGATCAGCGGCCGTACATGCAGTCGCGCGGCCAGGCGCACGGCGGCGCGCACCATCAGCTCGGCGCCGGCGATCAGCAGAACCAGGCCGCTGAGCAGTTCAATCATGCTGATCAGTGGGATGTCGGCAAGTCCGAAAATGGTCGGGGCTCCGTCAGTCAGTCGAGGGCTTGCACGCGAACCCGTGCGGTGCCGCTTTTGATCATGCCCAGTTGCTCGGCGGCCTCATGAGACAAGTCGATCAGGCGCCCGCGAATGTGCGGCCCGCGATCATTGATGCGGACCACGCAGGATTTGTCGTTTTTCAGATTGGTGACCTTCACCCGCGTACCAAAGGGTAGTTGGCGGTGGGCGGCGGTCAGGGAATTCTTGTCGAAACGTTCACCACTGGCGGTGCGTTTACCCTGGTGTTTGGCGCCATAGTAGGACGCCATGCCTGTCTGGTCGTAGCCGTGTGGATCGACGACATCGGTGCTGGCGCAACCGGCGAGCAGCGAGAGCAGGGCGGCACCAAGTAGACGTTTCATTCAATGGTTTCCACATACAAATGTGGGAGCGGGTTTGCTCGCGAAAACGGCTGCACATTCAACACTTTTGTCGACTGTCAGACCGCTTTCGTGAGCAAGCCCGCTCCCACAGGGATTTGAGCCAGATTTGAGTGCTGGCTCCATTCTCATCAGCCTTCGAGCTTGCTTTTCAGCAGTTCGTTGACTTGTTGCGGGTTGGCCTTGCCTTTGGAGGCTTTCATGGCCTGGCCGACGAAGAAGCCGAACATCTTGCCGCGTTTGGCTTCGTCTGCCGCGCGGTATTGCTCGACCTGCTCGGCGTTGGCCGCGAGCATTTCGTCCAGCACCGCCGAGATCGCGCCGGTGTCGGTTACTTGCTTCAGACCGCGCTTGTCGATGATCTCGTCCGCGCTGCCTTCGCCGTTGGCCATGGCTTCAAACACCACTTTGGCGATTTTGCCGGAGATGGTGTTGTCCTTGATGCGCAGCAGCATGCCGCCCAGTTGCTCGGCCGAAACCGGCGACTGCTCGATGTCCAGGCCTTGCTTGTTGAGCAGGCTGCCCAGTTCCACCATGACCCAGTTGGCCGCCAGTTTGGCGTCGCCACTGATGCTCACGACTTTTTCGAAGTAGTCGGCTTGCTCGCGGCTGGTGGCCAGGACGCTGGCGTCGTAGACCGACAGACCGAACTGCTCCTGGAAACGCTCGCGTTTCTGCGGTGGCAGTTCCGGCAATGTTGCGCGCACGTCATTGAGGAACGAGTCCTCGATAACCACCGGCAGCAGGTCCGGATCGGGGAAGTAACGGTAGTCGTTGGCTTCCTCTTTACTGCGCATCGGACGGGTTTCGTCCTTGTTCGGGTCGTACAGGCGAGTCTGCTGGATCACCTTGCCGCCGTCTTCGATCAGCTCGATCTGACGCTGCACTTCGCTGTTGATCGCCTTCTCGATGAAGCGGAAGGAGTTGACGTTCTTGATCTCGCAACGCGTGCCGAATTCGACCTGGCCTTTAGGACGGATCGACACGTTGCAGTCGCAACGCAGCGAACCTTCGGCCATGTTGCCGTCGCAGATGCCCAGGTAGCGCACCAGCGCGTGGATCGCCTTGACGTAAGCCACGGCTTCCTTGGCGCTACGCATGTCCGGTTCGGAGACGATTTCCAGCAGCGGCGTGCCGGCGCGGTTCAGGTCGATGCCGGTGGCACCGCTGAACTCTTCGTGCAGGCTTTTACCGGCGTCTTCTTCCAGGTGCGCGCGGGTGATGCCGACGCGTTTGACCGTGCCATCTTCCAGGGCGATGTCCAGGTGGCCCTTGCCGACGATCGGCAATTCCATCTGGCTGATCTGGTAGCCCTTCGGCAGGTCCGGGTAGAAATAGTTTTTACGGGCGAACACGTTGTGCTGGCCGATCTCGGCATCGATGGCGAGACCGAACATCACCGCCATGCGCACCGCTTCCTGGTTCAGCACCGGCAGTACGCCGGGCATGCCGAGGTCAACCAGGCTGGCCTGGGTGTTCGGCTCGGAACCGAAGGTGGTGGAACTACCGGAAAAGATTTTCGACCGGGTGGTGAGCTGGGTATGAATCTCCAGCCCGATCACGACTTCC